>Ga0182037_10000169_pt1 | contig 29058 bp, 32 predicted proteins | sample sta12Cox44000082_FD_125974 | JGI IMG/M metagenome (GOLD analysis project Ga0182037, IMG submission 125974) | Lab enrichment of tropical soil microbial communities from Luquillo Experimental Forest, Puerto Rico - statoxic.12C.oxic.44.000.082 | ecosystem: Environmental > Terrestrial > Soil >... | reverse complement strand
CAGCATTTTGTTCCACGAAAAAACGTAGTCCGTCATCCGATATTGCACAAGATCGGCGTATTTCACCGCGCCAATGCCGATTGTGCGGGCGATGTCGGTCTTCTCTTCTTCGGTCAAATCTGGATTCTTTTCTTCAATAATTCTGCGCGCGCGGGTGCACGCCTCTTCTAACAACTGGCCCAGCGGCACGTTTTCCCCAGAGCGCGTCTTCATCAGCTTGCCGTCTTCGCCGAGAACGTTGCCAAACGAGATGTGCCGGAACTCAGCGTTGCGCCCTTCGCGCCGCGCGATCTCGAAAATCTCTTTGAAATGCAACGTCTGCGGCGCGCCGACCACATACCAAAGCGTGTCCCGGTTCAACTCATCGATCCGATATTCGACAGTCGCGATATCGCTCGTCGCGTAATTAAATCCGCCGTCCCTCTTTCGAATAATGCATGGCTTGTGGGCAAGCTCAGGATTGTCGCGGAAGAAAACGACAACCGCGCCTTCGCTGACTTCGGCGATTTTGGATTTGAGCAGGCGATCGACCACGCCCGGCAATCGATCCTTATAAAAACTTTCGCCGCATTGGATGTCGTAATGAATATCGAGCAGTTCATAAACGTGCTCGAAATCCTGCATTGAAAGAGCAACGCACTCGTTCCAGATATCGACATTCTCTTTGTCCCCCGATTGGAGTTTGACCAGTTCCTGGCGACAAGCTTCGCGCACCGACGGATCGCCTGTCGATCTCGCATTCGTCTCTTTATAGATCCGCACGATTTCTCCGAGCGGCTCGCGCTGAAGCGCATCGCGATCGAGAAGATTCTTCCAGCCCCAGATCACCATTCCAAACTGCGTGCCCCAATCGCCGATGTGATTATCGCGAATAACGTCGTGTCCGAGAAATGTCGCGATCCGGGCGAGCGCGTCACCAAGCGCGGTGCTACGAATGTGGCCGACGTGCATCGGCTTAGCCACATTCGGCGACCCAAAGTCGATTACGATCTTTTTGGGAGACGTCGATTCGGCAACGCCGAGACGATCATCAACAAACAGTTCACCGGTTTCTTTCGCAATTGCATCGGAGCGTAGTTTGAAATTGATGAAACCGGCGCCGGCGACGGTGGGCGCTTCGGACAGATCGGCGACGTCGAGACGCTTCAGGATTTTCTCGGCGACATTTCTCGGATTTTCGCTGCGCCGTTTTCCAAGTACGAGCGCAACGTTCGTCTGATAATCGCCGAAGTGCGGATCGGCCGCCTGCGTCAGCTCACCGGCGTCTGGAAGGCGAGCCTTGGCCAAAGCATCCGCCAATCTCTTGGCGAGCAGTGACTGGAAGGTTTCCATTCGCTTTGTAGCCGCGGCTCCTGTTGCCGGGTTCGTCGCGAATAATTCGCCCCGACTAAGCGGCGCGGCTACAATTTATTTTTGTCCGGAGTCGCGAAAGATCGACAGCAGTTCTTCCGTCGATTTCCCGTTGCCGAGCTTTTCGCGCGTGCCGCGGTCGTTCAGAAATTTCGCGATCGACGCCAGCGTGCGGAGATGCGTTTGGAACTGGTTCTTCGGCACGATGAACAGAACAACGAATTTCACCGGCGCATTGTCGAGCGCGTCGAATTCGATACCCGTTGTCGATCTTCCAAACGCGGCAACGACATCGTTGATCCGGTCGGACGAGCAATGCGGAATCGCAATTCCAAATCCAATGCCGGTGCTCATCGTTTCTTCGCGTTGTTTGAGCGAAGCGAGAATGCTGTCCCGGTCTTCCGGTTTAATTTTGCTAAGACCGACCAGCAGATCGATTAGCTCAACGATGGCCGGCCAGCGCTCGGTCGCCTTCATCTCTGGGATGATTTGCTCAGCCGAAAGTAGATTGCCCAACGACATGCGAATGCGCGATTCGGGAGCGCAAGCTTAGCGGTGACGCTTGCATTGACAAGCGCATTTCCGACTCACGAATCACGGATTTTGTAATTCAATCGCCGTGAGAGTAGCCAGCGCACGCCAAACATGTCCATTGTCGCCCGCAACGCGCGACTGCCGAACCCATATTTGGTCTGACCAAAGCGCCGCGGCCGATGGTTCACTGGAATTTCAACCAACCGATAACCCGCGCCGCGGATCAACGCGGGAATAAACCGGTGCATTCCTTTAAACGGAACCAGCCCGTCCGCGCATTCGCGCCGCATCGCCTTGAGCGTGCAACCGGTATCGCACACATAATCCTTCGTGAACCGGCCGCGCACAAAATTCGCGACGCGGCTGGTCAAACGTTTCGCAATTGTGTCCTTTCGCTTTGCCCGATAACCGCAAACCAAATCGGCACCGCGTGAGATCTCGGCAAGCAAGCGCGGAATGTCGGCGGGATCATTTTGCAGATCGCTATCGATCATCACGATCGTTTCTCCGCGCGCGGTGTGAATACCGGCATACAACGCGGCGCTCTGCCCGGTATTCTTTTCAAATCGTACAACTTGCACATTCGGTGCGGCCTCAATCTTGTCCGCACTGCGATCCGTCGACCCGTCATCGACGAAAACAATTTCGTGATCGACACCACTCAACGCCCTGCGAAGCTCCGACTGCAGGATCGCAATGCTCTCTTCTTCGTTGAACACCGGAACGACGACTGAAACCGCCAGCGACGCGCTCGTTTGATTCATAACGGCAGGGTCCGATAATGGCGGCAAAGAAAAATCTGCCAGTAGCGCACGTGCTGACCAAAACGCCGCAGCTCGATTGTTCCAATCGGTTCGATCGATTCAAACGCAGCGCGAACATTATGCGAGGGGCCCTTTGCGTAGTTCCGAATTAACAGCGCGCTCCGGCCGATGAAAAGATTTATTCCCTTTTGTTCCGTAAAGGTTTCATCCGGCGATTGGCCGGGTCTCGTCGGCGCGTCGACAAATTGATCGTAACGCGGCCAGAACGAGAACTGATTCACCAAGTCCTGCGACTCGACAATATAAACTGGGGGATGTCCCGAGCCTTCCACGTATTTATCCTTGAGGTAAAAGGAAATTTCGGAAGCGCGATGCCGTTCGTCGGCAATCAAAAATAATTTCTCCCCAAGCTTAGCCTCCTGCTCGCGACGAATGCGCTCGACTTCCGCAGTCATGGATTTCCAACCTCGAAGCCGATCGCTCGGATCGCCGCGAAAAAAATGGACCCCAGCGCTGCGAAGCAAATCCGAGTCGAGCGAAAACAAGCTGATGACGAAGCCAAGAAGAACTGCCGCCCCTATCGACATCCTTACGCCCCGAGTTTCGATCCGCTCGTTCCAATAATTAACGGTAAGCAAGCCGAAGCTAAGAAATGACACCGCGTCCCAGTTTGGCGTCGCCACATGGTTCAGCGAGAGCAGGAAATAAAGGGCGAACACTGGCGAGCCAAACCAAAAGAGAAAGAGCACCTTGAATTGCTGATTGACGCGGCGCCAGCTGCCGATCACCGCCCAAACCAGAGCACCAAAGAGAAGTGGCGAATAAAAAATGAAGTGCTCGGCGAAAAATTTCAGCGGCTCAAGCGGGCGAACGCCGACATCCTCGGTCAGGCTGCCGCGTGTGCGCAAATGCCTAAGCGTGATCCAAGCATGCTGCGCGTTCCAAACAATCGGCGGGATAGTGCAAACGACGAACACTCCGAGCAACCAATATAAACCAGGCCTCTTGAATTCCTGCCGCAGCCGCGGCGCAAACGCGAGAACAAGAAGTACACAGATAACTTCGAACGCATTGGTAAATCGACTCAGAAATCCGAGACCGATCAGCAGCCCGGTCAATGGCCACCAGAATGAAAAGCGCGGGCTCTTTTCAATCGCCAGCCAGAACGTGAACATCGCTGCGATCCAAAAGAAGATCGACAACGCATCGGTCGTTATCACGAGCGCGCCGATATTGAAAATTGGCGTAACGTTGAAAGCGATTACGCTTCCAAGCCCGACGTTCTCGTTGAACAAACGCTTCCCGAAATAAAAAAGAAACAAGCTTGTTCCGGCGGCGAGGATCGGGCTCCAGAAGCGCACGCCGAATTCGGTCGCGCCGAAAATCGCGGTGCTCGCGCGAATCGTGAATGCGATGCCCGGACCTTTGCTGAAATATCCGGGGGCGAGTCGCTCCGACCACATCCAGTAATGCGCTTCGTCGAATTCCAGATCAGTCGATCCCAACATCGACAATCGCACCAGCGTCAGCGCGCCAATGAAAAGCCAGACTGCTCGCGTTTTACTCATACCCGGGACTAATTACGAGACTTGGATGTCGCTCGTAAATTCGCGGCATCCATCTCTTCACGGCCCATCGCCAGATTAATTCCCCCGCCGCCAAAATGAAAAATGTCTCAGCGGCAGCTAAAAGGACCGTGGCGATGACGTCACTTGGCCAATGAGCGCCCAAATAAACTCGTGAATAACCGACCAGCGCGGCGAAAATCCAGTAGAGCCAGCCGCGGCGATAGAAAATCGTCAAGATAATCGCCGCGATCGTGTTGTTGGTCATGTGACCTGACGGGAACGACGGGTCGCCACGGCCCCAGTCAGATTCATCCGAACGGCGCACGACCGGTTTTTTGAAGATCGACATAAACTCGGGCTGGCCTTTTTCGAGCCGCACCATCCGGACGGACGCCACATGCTTCGGCCGTTTCCGATTGATCGTGGACTTCAACGTGTTCGTGACCGGCTCAGCGATGACAATTGCGATTAGCAAACAGAAAATGCTCATCCTGGCGCGGAAGCCGCCAAAGACCAGCGCGCCGAAAATTACAATGATCAGCAACGGCTTCCACAGGTCGGCGTCGCTCACCGCGGCCATGAACAAATCCAGGGCCGGATTCGTCCATCGCTCGTTGATCAAATGAAAAAGCTGATGATCCATTTGGCAGGATTAAAGATAGGTGATTCGTTGAGACCTTGAAAAGGTCAAGCGCGATGCGGTTTATCATTCCCGTCTTCGGTGCTACGGCCGCTGCTTTGTCTGCGGCGGCGCTGCTGCCGACGGCTTCGGAAATCCTCGAATCCGTCCGGATGCTCGAATCGCAACAGCAAATCGATCTCGATGGCCAGCTGCGTGAAGATGGAAGAGTGATTCCGTTTCACATCACCCAAAGTGGCCCGTTAGTCCGGTATTCGTTCACTGATCCAGATGAAGTCTTGCAATTGCGCCTTGGTGAGAACGGATCGCGTTTGGATTTGGTAACTGATGACGGCGCGGAAAGAATCCCCGCAGAAAAGTTAAAAGAAAAGGTTCGCGACACCGGAATCACTTACGAAGATCTGACGCTCGAGTTTTTGTATTGGGAAAACGCGCGAGTGCTGGGCGATGAAACCGTGCGGACACGCAGTTGTTGGAAGTTGCAAGTCGTCGCGGCATCGCGAGATTCACAGTATTGGAACGTCGTCATTTGGGTCGACAAAGCGAGCGGCGCGCTCATGCGAATGGACGGCTACGATTGGGACGGCAAAATCGCGAAGCGATTCGAAGTTGTTTCCGCCCAGAAGATCGACAATCGCTGGTTCTTGAAGCAGATGCGCGTCGAGGATTTGAAGCCTGGCACGAACAAGGTGCAGGCGCGGACTTATCTCGAAATCAAACGCTAGTCGGCAGGTCCGTTCCTCGCACAAATTTTATCACCGGCGCTACTTTTCGTCGCGCGCGGCTTTCACGATTTGGGCGAAACTGCGCGGATCCAAGCTCGCGCCACCGACGAGCGCGCCGTCGATGTCCGGTTGCGACATCAGATCGCGCGCGTTCTCCGGTTTCACGCTGCCGCCGTACTGAATCCGAATCCGGTCGGCCGTGGTTTCCTCCGACATGGCGCGCAGCGTGTGGCGAATGAACGCGTGCGCTTCCTGCGCCTGCTGCGGTGTTGCTACGCGGCCGGTACCGATCGCCCAGACCGGCTCATAGGCAATCACGGTTTCCTGAAGTTCTTTTTCGACCAAATCTTTCAAACTGCCGCGGAGTTGGAGCGACAATATCTTTTCAACGTTGCCTTTGTCCCGCTGCTCCAAAGTTTCACCTACGCAAACGATCGGTCGCAGTGTCGCTTCGTGCGCGGCGCGGACTTTGCGATTCACGATTTCATCCGTTTCACCAAACGAAGAACGTCGTTCGCAGTGACCGAGGACGACGTAGCGCACGAGCAAATCGCGGAGGAGCGCCGCGCTGATCTCGCCGGTAAACGCGCCGTTCGGTTCCCAATGCATGTTTTGCGCGCCAACCTTGATGCTCTGCGACGCGCCGAGGGCTTCCATCACCTTCGCGATCGCGGTGAAAGGCGGCACGATCACAACCTCGACATCCGTGATGTCGCCGAAATCGAGGAGGAATGATTGAACAAAACGCGCCGACTCGGCCTGCGTCATGTTCATCTTCCAATTCGCGGCGACGATTTTCTTTCTCATGAATTTATTTGTCTGAGAGCGCAGCGATGCCAGGAAGCTCTTTGCCCTCGAGTAATTCAAGTGACGCGCCGCCGCCGGTGGAAATGAAAGTCATTTTGTCAGCGAGGCCGGCTTGTTTGACCGCCGTCACCGAATCGCCACCGCCGATGATCGTGGTCGCTCTGGATTTTGCGAGCGCCTCTGCGATCGCAATAGTTCCTCTGGCAAAATCCGGGATCTCAAAAATGCCGACGGGGCCGTTCCACAAAATCGTTTTCGCCTTCGCGATTTCTTCTTCAAACAAGGCGATCGTGGCGCGACCGATATCGACCGCCTGCCAGCCCGCGGTGATTCCGCTGTTTGGCGAAAGGCGGCTCGTGTTTCCCATTTTCGCACCGGGTTTGATCTCCTGAGCTTCGACAATGTCGATCGGCAACCGGAATTTCACGCCGCGCTTCTTCGCAAGATCGAGAAGTTCGGTGGCGAGATCTATTTTGTCGGCTTCGACGCGGCTCGCGCCAATCGGAATTCCCTGGGCTTTGAAAAAGGTGTTCGCCATCGCGCCGCCGATCATGATCGCGTCCGCTTTTTGCATCAACGCTTTGAGCACACCGATTTTGTCAGACACCTTCGCGCCGCCCATGATGACAACGAACGGTTTGGCCGGTTTATCGAGCTCTTCGTGCAGGTATTTCAGCTCTTTCTCCATCAAAAGACCCATTGCACGGACGTTCATAAACATCGCGATACCGGCAGTCGATGCGTGTGCACGGTGCGCCGCGCCGAACGCGTCGTTTACGTAGATGTCGCCTAATTCCGCGAGTGCGCCCGCAAATTTTGGATCATTGGCTTCTTCCTCGGGCTGAAAGCGTAGATTCTCGAGGAGGGTGACGTCGCAATCCCGCATCGCACCGACAATTTTTGTTGGCACTTCACCGATTGTATCCTGGCTGAAGATCACGGGCTGATTGATCAGCGTGTGCAAATGATCCGCCACCGGTCGGAGCGAATACTTCGGCGCACGTTTGCCCTTCGGCCGGCCGAAGTGCGACATCAAAATCATCCTGGCCTTGTGCTCGCGAAGATAATTAATCGTCGGCAGCGCTTCGCGAATTCGCGTGTCGTCCGTGATTTCAACTTTATCGCCGTCCTCTTTGACCGGGAGATTGAAATCGACGCGGACAAGCACACGCTTTCCGCGAACATCTACATCTCGGACCGAAAGCTTTGCCATTATTTCGAAAGCATCTCGAGCATTTCGACGCAGCGATTGCTATAGCCCCATTCGTTGTCGTACCAGCCGACCACCTTCACGAAACGGTTGCCGAGCACGATCGTGAGTTTGCAATCGAAGATGCAGGAGTGCGGATTGCCGACGATGTCGTGCGACACCAATGGCTCGTCGCTGTATTCGAGGACGCCTTTGTAACTCTTGGCCGAGGCGGCTTCTTTGAACGCGGCGTTTACAGCATCCACAGTCACGTCTTTTTCGAGGACCGCGCTGAAATCAGTGACCGATCCATCCGGCGTCGGAACGCGGAAGGCCCCGCCATTCAATTTGCCTTTCAACGCGGGAATCACTTCGCCGATCGCTTTCGCTGCGCCGGTACTCGAGGGGATGATACTAATCGCCGCTGCCCGCGCGCGTCGCAGATCCTCGTGGGGAAGATCGAGAATGCGCTGGTCGTTAGTGTAGCTGTGGATCGTGCTCATGAATCCGTGCGCGATCCCAAATTTGTCGTTCAGCACCTTTGCCAACGGCGCGAGGCAATTCGTCGTGCAACTCGCATTGGAAACGATTGTGTGCTTCGCCGGATCGTAAACGCTGTCGTTAATCCCGACGCATAGAGTGGCGTCCGGATTTTTCGCCGGGGCTGAAATCAGCACCTTTTTCGCACCGCCTTTGCTGATGTGCAGCTCGGCTTTGTCGCGCGCGGTAAAAAAACCGGTCGATTCAAGAACAACCGCAACGTCCAACTTCTTCCAAGGAAGATTTCCCGGGTCGCGTTCCTTAAAGATTCTAATTCTGTGACCGCGGACCATGATGTTCTCGTCGTCGTATCCGATCTCGCCATCAAACTTTCCGTGGACCGAGTCCCATTTCAGCAGATGGGCGAGGGTTTTAGTTTCAGTGATGTCATTGATCGCCTGGACGCGCTCGACTTGCTTTTGTGTCATCGCGCGCAAAACGTTGCGACCGATGCGCCCGAATCCATTGATTCCGTAATTAGCCATAAGCAATAAGGGTTGGAAGGATTTACACCCTAGCGTTCAAAGTCGAAGGTTCAACGTACAACGTTAATCCAATAATTTTTCGTGGATCGGTAATGAAGAGACTAATCTCGACGACCAAAGCTTATCCGGCGCGCGTTCAATAATTGATGGACCCGGCACGACCGAATGAACCGAGCGACTCGTTTAATCCCGCGCACGCGGATCACGCGATCTAATCGAAACGATCGAAATCGCCACCGAAGGTGAAAATTGCGATGAATGCCTCCGTAAACGGCGTCCGGTGCTGATGAGAATTAATGGCGTCCAGGATGTCGTCGTCGACCTTCTGCACGAACGGGTAATCGTTAAATTCGACGCAGGCAAAACGCGCCCGACCGACCTGCACGGCGCGATTCTCAAAAGCGATTCGCAAACCAGCGCCGGTGGCGGATTAGACTGCTGGCTGTTGTTGAGTCAGGCAGTGAAAGGTGCCGAGACCCCAGATTAGTTCGCGGCAGTCTATGCCAATGACACGACGGTTCAGGAAACATTTTCGCAAGATCGATAACACGGCCTCGTCGGCCCGATCGGCGAACGTTGGAACGAGCACAATCTGGTTTGCAATGTAAAAATTGGCGTAGCTCGCCGGTAGGCGCATTCCCTCGCGGACAATTTTTTTGGGCATCGGCAGGATGATGACGTCGATTTTGCAGCCGCTGACTTTCATCTTGCGCAGGCGCGCCAGATTTTCCTGAAGTGGTTGGTAATTTGCGTCGTCGGAATTTTCTTCGACAACCGTCACAACCTTCGTTTTTGCGACAAAGCGCGCGAGATCGTCGATGTGACCGTCGGTATCGTCGCCTTCAATTCCATCCCCAAGCCAGAGAACCTCCTTAACGCCAAGAAAATCTCTCAACCGCTTCTCAATTGTTTCGCGCGATAGATTCGGATTGCGATTCTTATTTAGCAAACACGATTCACTGGTGAGCAGCGAGCCCGCGCCATTCACGTCGATCGAGCCGCCTTCCAAAATCATTCGCGGATAAAACACTGGAACGTTTAGAAATTCGGCAACGCGAGTCGGCACAACTTCATCGAGATCGAACGGCGGATATTTGTTTCCCCAAGCGTTGTAATCCCAATCCACGATGGCGAGCTTTGGATCGTGGTCGCGGGTCAAAAAGATCGGGCCGTGATCGCGGCACCACGGCTCATTCGTCGGAATCTCATAATACGTAATGCGCTCCCGATGCGGCAGCGAATCGAGGACTGCACGCGCTTCAGCTTCGTGCGCGCCATTCACAACGTTGATGGAGACAGGTTCGGATTTGATCAATGCCGCGACCATCTGCCGCAACGTGACGAGAACCCGGCTGAACGAATCCGGAAAACTGATTCCTTCCCGTCGCGGCCACGATAACCAGGTCGCGGCGTGCGGTTCCCACTCCGCGGGCATGCGATAGCCGAGCCGAGCTGGCGCTTTGTTGGAGGACATTGAAGCAGACGTTCAACGCTCACCGCTGAACATTCAATATCTGCGCTGCCAGCGGTGCGTGATAAGTGTGACACGTGATGCACTCGGCCACGACTTTGCACTGCGGACTGTGACACGTGGTGCAGCTCGCTTTTCCCGGCATAAGCACGTCGGAAGTTTCACGGCTTTGCGTCGCGGAATGGCAAACATTGCAGTCGAGCGGCTTCTGGGTTGCCGGATGGATTTGATGTTTGGCGTGATCGAAAAAACCGCCTTTTGGCTCAGGAAGATATTCGAGAAGCTGATCGATGGTCAGCGGTGCACCCGTTGCCAGTTTCTCAACCGTCTCGGCCATGGGCTGGAAGAGGCGATGATACGGCAGCGCTCAACCGCGCTGGAAGCACCGCGATAAACGCGATAAAGAATTTTTTCCAGTTCATAGTTTTTAGGGTTGATATCGCTGAGTAACCCTGAAAAACGCAAAAATTGCATCGCGAAATCCAGATCGATTTGTCGATCTAAATTATCATCAAGAAGCAGTGCTCACGCCAATTAGCTGGCCGTGCTCGGCTTATAGATCGCACCAATAAGCGCGCCCATGATGGCGAAGCAGATTAAATCGCCGGCGAACCACATCCACAACATGTTCGTCGTTAGCGGTTCAACTGCGAAGCGGATGGTGTTGATGCCACAGGCCAAAATTCCGAGCACGATGCCGTAACCAAAACCGGTCGCAGGGCTGTTGATGCCAATCTTGCTCACATAAAGTCCGGTGAACGCGAACGCGATGATCGCGTGGCCGAGAATTAGAGTCGGGAAGTGACTCTGGAATTCCGCTTCAGGGCGCCACAGGGTTGATGTCGCCATGTACATCGGCTTCATCAGGATACCGTGCCAGAGATAGCCGAAGAAAAATATGAAAACGAATGCAACGATGAATGCTAGGAACCCTCGTTTGTGATCCATGCTGTCCTTGTAAGGGCCATTGCGTTCGATTGTCGATGCAAAAGACGATCATCGCTGTAAACCGGGGAGATGGCCATAACCAATGAATGTCGGACGCAGTTTGCCATCTCCGTTTGTTTCCCGGCATTGAATCTTGAAGTCGAAGACGCTGACGCCATAGCGCGACTCGCCTTGAAAGACGCGTCCGTCGCTTGCGCCGACCATCACGCGCTGACCGGTTTTCTTTTCACGACCAAGATAAATCATAGCATGCGTGATCGGCGGATCCCGCTTGACCAAGTAAGTGCCTGTCCAAAAAAGCAGATCGCCCGGTTTCAGATCTTCCAGCTCAAATGAATCGTCTTTCTGACTGAGGACCGATTCGAACTCACGCGCGCGACGAAGCCAAATGTATTGCCCGCTCGAATCCCTCGGGACATCGGCGATGTCATTTTGCTTAAGCACGTAATAAACGAAGCCGGAGCAATCCATACCGCCATTCGCTGGATCGGACGAACCATACTTATAATCGAGATTCCGCGTTGTTAACTCGAGTGCCGAGACCAGGAGCTTCTGGACTTTGAGCGGGTAATTCTCGAACCCTTTGATCTGATTGGGCAACAGGGTCGCGTTGGGCGCGTGCTGTTCCTTTGATGGCGACGCCGATTCTTCGGGTGTTGCGCTCGGGGTCGGCGGTGGACTTTCTTCTAATCCCGAAGGCCGCGGCGTTGGCGAACCCCCTGTCTTTCGGTACGGCGAAAAGCTGGGCGAGGCAGTTGGCGATTCCGCTTCCGCGGATGGCGTTCGCTTCTGTTTCGGAATTGCAGATCGAGCGGGCGACTCTTGCTTGTCTGGCGGCGAGGCCTTCGACTTCGGTGATGGAGTTGGTGTTGGCGATTTCCTTTTGGCAGCGGTGGTTTTCTTTTTCGTGTGCGGTGGCGGCGTTGGCGTCGTGAAAATTCTCTTAAACTTGTCCGCAAACGTCGGCTCGGCCGCGTCGTTCGCCGAGATAGCGAGCAGGAGGCAGGTCAGTGAAATGAAAATTCGCAGACGCATACGTAACTCTTTGACGGAAAAGCTTAACGATTCCTTGAATCCAGACTCATTTATCATGCTAATCTCTGGCCCATGCGGGCGAGCCGGTTTTTCATTCTCATTTTCGTTGTTTCTCACGTCGCATCCGCGCAAATCGATCGGATAACTGGGAAAAGTTTTGCGACGCGTTCGGAAGTGCTGGGGCGGCACGGAATGGTTTGCACAAGCGTGCCGGCGGCCACGGAGGTCGGACTCGATATTTTAAAAAAGGGCGGGAGCGCCGTTGATGCGGCAATCGCCGCCAACGCGACGCTAGGGTTGATGGAACCGGTTTCGAACGGAATCGGCGGCGATTTGTTTGCGATCGTTTACAGCGCAAAAGACAACAAACTTTACGGAATCAACGGTAGCGGGCGCGCGCCGCTCGGCCTGAGTTACGAACAGATGAAAGCCGAGGTCGCCAAACTCAATCGCAAAGCGATTCCGCCGTTCGGAATGTTGCCGATCACTGTTCCCGGAACAGTGGATGCGTGGACCGAGCTGCATAGAAAATTCGGTAAACTGAAACTGAGCGACGATCTCGCGCCGGCGATTCGTTATGCCGAAGAGGGTTTTCCGGTCACGGATTTGATCGCGTATTACTGGGGATTCGGTCCGCGATTGTACAAAGATTTGGCGGGCGCGTTTTTCGAAACTTACACGCTGGACAACAAGGGCCGCACGCCGGCCAAAGGCGACATTTTTAAAAATCCGGCCCTGGCTAAGACGCTGTGGCTGATCGGCGAGAAAGGGCGCGACGCTTTTTATAAGGGCGAAATCGCGGACAAGATCGACCGTTTCATGCAGCAGAACGGCGGATTTCTGCGCAAGGTTGATTTTGAAAAACACAGCAGCACATGGGTCGATCCGGTTTCGACGAATTACCGTGGTTACGACATTTTTGAATTGCCGCCGAATGGCCAGGGAATCGCCGCGCTCCAGATCCTAAACATTCTCGAAGGATTCGATTTGAAAGCGATGGGCCGCAATTCACCGGAGACGCTGCACACGATGATCGAGGCGAAGAAAATCGTGTGGGCGGATCGCGCGAAATATTATGCGGATCCCGCCTTCGCGAAAATCCCCCTAACGAACCTTCTTTCGAAGGAATATGCTGCCGAACGCCGCAAGTTGATCGATTCAACTCACGCCGCAAAGACAGTAGCCGCGGGCAAGATTGACAATGGCGACACGATTTACATGTGCACGGCAGACGACGAGGGCAACATGGTTTCGCTCATTCAAAGCAATTATCGCGGTATGGGGAGTGGCATCGTTGTGCCCGGACTCGGCTTCATGCTTCAGGATCGCGGTGAACTTTTTTCGATGGAACCGGGGCACGCGAACGTCTACGCGCCAGGCAAACGTTCGTTTCACACCATTATTCCCGGGTTTGTGATGAAAGATGGCAAGGCTTGGGAAGCATTCGGCGTGATGGGCGGCGGAATGCAACCGCAAGGTCATGTGCAGGTCCTCACGAACCAGATCGATTTCGGTTTGAACGTGCAGGAAGCGGGCGACGCGGCTCGATGGCAACACGAAGGCGACAACGAGCCGACTGGCGAAAAAATGGAGAACGGCGGTTACGTGAATTTGGAATCTGGAATCCCAATGGAAACGCAGCGCGAACTAAGGAAACGCGGACACGATGTGCGCTTCGACGTGGGCGGTTACGGCGGCTATCAGGCGATCAAGGTCGAGATGCACGACGGCCAGCGCGTCTATGTTGGCGCGAGCGAATCGCGCAAAGACGGACAATCTACCGGCTACTGATTGATTTCGCCGACAGCGGCCTGTGGCGTTTCTTTTTGATGGCAACATCGACGAATCGCAGCGACCGGTCCATCTTCGAGATCGAACTATAGGCGAACGCTATTCATGACCGTCAAGGCCATTTGGATACGACTAAGGTAAAGATCGACGTCGCTTCGCCGGACACGGCCTAACGAATTAATTTTGCCGCGATTTCAGTTCGGCAAGTTTTTGCACCGCGCGTTCGACATCTTTTCTACGGGCGCTGCCGAGCGCGAGAAGTTTCTCCTGTCGATGCACATTCGCTTCAGCCGCATCAATGTCGGCCTGATCGCGTTTTGCGCTCGCGGAGTGCGCCGCCTCAATTGCGAGCGCAAGGCTGTCTTCGGTCGGCGTGATGTCCGTCTTCGCGATCTTTCCGGCGTTCAACTCCTTATCTTTTTCCAGCATTTTCTCTTTCGCAGCGACCAAATGCGCATTGGCAAGCTCAAATTCGAGATGAACAACGCGGAGTCGGCGCTGCTCGACTTCCAATTTTGAAAGCGCGCCCATCTTTAAGAGTCTGTCCAGGCCGGTGATGTTTCTCTTCGCGCGCTCAAATTCTTTTTCGAGCTTGGCAAGATCGACATCGCGTGCCGGAGAAAGCTCGGCTTTCACCGCCTTTTCATCGTCGCGATTTGGAATCAGGAGCGGCGGCTCAATATCGAACGAATCCGGATCCCTACTTGGCTCCTGCGCGAACACAGTTGTTGCAGCGAGGGCGAGAAGAAGCGGAAGCGCGGTCCCGCGCAGCATACTTAAATAATATCGAGCAAACCGCGTTCCGCAGCAATTATCGCGCGGTCACGCTGGAAGAGTTCGCACCCAGTCGGGTTGTAAATTTCCGGGTAGCGCGCCAAGATCGGTCATCGCAAGATCGACATCCTATAGCCGCAATTTCGGATTCGCGCCGTCAGAGCTGCGCCAGTTGCGCGCCCTGAAAACACCAGCCGGGGTGCAGCGATTCCTGGACGAGTTGCCGTATAATCTTGGCTACACCGCACGTTCGCCCAAACGCGTCTTGCACGAACGCACCGCATCCTGTCTCGAAGGCGGGATTTTCGCCGCGGCCGCGCTTCGCGTTCTCGGATTTCCGCCGCTCATCTTTGATTTGGAAGCGGAGCAAGACACCGATCACGTGGTCGCGATTTTCAAAATTCGCGGGCATTGGGGTGCGGTTGCGAAGTCGAACTTTACCGGCTGCCGTTATCGCGAGCCGGTTTATCGCACGCTGCGTGAGCTCGCGATGAGCTTCTTCAATATCTATTTCAATCTTCGCTTCGAGCGCACGCTACGCCGCTACTCGCGTCCGGTGAATCTGGCGCGGTTCGATCGACTAAATTGGATGATAACCGAAAAGCCAGTTTGGTTTATTGCCGAACATCTTTGCGAGATTTCGCACATCCGATTGCTCACATCGGCAATGGAAAGAAATCTTACCCGGCTCGATTCACGTAGTGTCCGCGCCGAAATGACCGGCCACCGCAAAAAATAAAAACCGGCACCTTACTTTAGGCGCACCAATCCAGATCCCGGCGCGTCTTGAGGCGTGATGATTTGGAAACCTGCTATCCAGCACGAAGTTCCTCAACACACTGATGACGATCGTCCCAGCACCGAGGGAAAAAACCAGCGACGGTGCGCGTAGAAATTATCTTTAAAATCAACGGCTTCCTCGCCGAACGAATCGGGAAAGACCAGTCCCGCCAGCATGTAAATAAAGATCGTGTTCAACAGGACCATCCCCGAATTGTGGCAAGGTCCAGTCATGCCCATTTTGCATCCCGAATATCGACCACCAGTTTTGAGAACAGATCTGCAGCAAGAGCGCTAGCCCACGCGATCACGGGCAATAAATTGTAATGCGCGCACGGGATAACAACAGCCTTCCAAATCCCTTCAGGATCTGCGTCACGGCAAGTCCAAGAATGACACGGTGAAAAGTAGGCCCTCTTTTTAGGTTCGCACGACCAAGTCTCCGACCGGAGCCGTCAAACGCATTTGCGGCTGAGAATGCCCGCCACTACACCTACTTGTGCTCTCGTTCATCGTTCCGGCTTACAATGAAGAAGTAGAGCTTCCGGCGACCCTGAGCGCGATCCGCGAGGCGGCACGGAATCTCGAGCACGAGATCATTGTGGTCGACGATGCTTCTACTGACGGTACGCTTCAGATCGCACACGCCGCTCACGCCAATGTAATTTCGATCAATCGGCGACAAATCGCGGCCGCTCGGAATGCTGGCGGAAACGCGGCTCACGGCAACATTCTCTTTTTCGTAGACGCCGATACTCATATCACCCTGAAGCATGTCAGCGGCGCGGTTTCCGCACTCGAAGCGGGATATTCCGGCGGCGGCGCGCGGGCTGTCATGGGTGGCAGAATTCCGACCTGGTCGCGGATTTTCTTCCACGTTTTCTGCACAATTTATTTTGGCCTAAACCTTGGCGCCGGCGCGTTTCTCTTTACGACACGGAAGAATTTCAACGCCATCGGTGGTTTCGATGAAAAATTTTTCATTGGTGAAGAAATTTATTTCAGCATCGCCTTGCGAACGCTGGGGCAATTCAAGATTTTGCCCGAACCGATCGTTACCTCCGGCCGTAAACTGCGAATCTATTCCGCCCGCGAAATCCTGGGTAACTCCCTCAGCGTCATTTGTCGCGGTCCGCGGGCCGCACATTCGCGCGACGGCCTTCATATTTGGTACGATGGCAGACGCGAGACGAGGTCCGCCTTCGCGAGTGGCCAGCCCGGCTCGCACCAGCGGTGTGACCAGTCGACATGAAAACTTCGCACATCGCGATTGCGAATAGCGTCGAGGAAATTTTACGTTGTCACCGCGTTATGGGCGAATTACGTCCGCAGTTCCAAAATCTGGAACAATTTGTAGCGCAGGTACAACGTCAGCAGAAGCAAGGCTATCAACTCGCGTTTGTAGAGTCCGAAGCCGAAGTTCACGCGGTTGCGGGTTATCGATTTTTGGAAACTCTGTTCTCCGGGAAACTTCTTTATGTTGACGATCTGGTCACCCGTGAACGCGATCGTTCCCACGGTTTTGGGGGCGAGCTGCTCGATTGGTTAGTGGAACAGGCGCGTGAACAGGGTTGCGAAAACCTCGAACTCGATTCCGGCGTCCAGCGATTCGACGCGCATCGCTTCTATTTTTCCAAACGAATGAGCATTTCATCGTACCACTTTCGAATTAAGATCGAACCCAAGACCTAACCTTATGAAAAACAAAAATCCCTGGATTGAGATTTGCCCCGGAATCAAACGGCAAACGCTGGTGAGCGGCAAAACGATGTATCAAATGCTGGCCACGCTCGAAGCCGGCAGCAAAATGCCAGCGCACCAACATCCACAGGAGCAGATCGTCCACATTCTCTCCGGCCGCATGAAGTTGATTGTCGATGGGACCCCGCACGAATTGAAAGCCGGCAATTCTCACTATCTCGCCAGCAATGTGCCGCACGGTGTGGAAACGATGGAAGAAACGCGAGTGCTCGATACTTTTAGTCCGCCGCGCGGCGAATACCTGGCAATTGACGAAGCCAATCGGCAACGAAAGTAGGACCTGGTCGCACAGCGCTCAAGGGCAATGGGCCCCGACCTCCACTCAAAGAAAAGGTTGGCTTTCCAAGACCCCAACCGCTTAACATCGCAGCATGTTACACATCATTTGGTCGATCATTGTTGGTTTCATTGTCGGCTTGTGTGCGCGCTGGATTCTGCCCGGCGCACAGCAAATGGGATTTATCATGACCACGGTCCTCGGCATCGCCGGATCGATCGTCGGTGGTCTGATCGGACGGATCTTCTCCAAACCGGCACCCGGTTCGGCATTTCATCCGGCTGGATTCATCATGTCTTTGATCTGCGCGATCCTATTGCTCTGGCTCTGGGGCAAATTTGGCGGCGCAATGGCGCACTAAAAAGAGAAAAGAGCCTGTCTCCTCATTACCGGAGACCTGCTCACGCGGCTCGCGACGGGCCGCGACGGCAGCCATTTCAACTCGCGGTTGCGATTCCGCAGACTTCATCTAATATAGGCGCTTTCGAAATGGCTGAGAACACGGAAACGCTGGATATCAAGCAGTTCCAGTTGCACGGAAAGGACACCGGCAGCGCCGATGTGCAAATCGCGCTGTTGACTCGCCGGATCGGGCAACTGACCGAACACTTGAAAAGCCATGCCAAAGACCACTCTTCGCGTCGCGGCCTCCTTAAAATGGTGGCCCAACGCCGAAGCTTGCTCGATTATTTGAGCCGGTCCGAAGCCGAACGCTACAAGAAGTTGATCGACAAACTGAATCTGCGGAAATAGCCGCGGAAGATGTCGGTTTTAGCGTCCGCGTTTCAATGCGACGCCGATTCGAAAGTTAGTTAACGCGACAACCAGGTCGCAAGGCCACCTTGGATTTTAGGTTTTAGCTCCGCCCGAAATTTTCGGAACTAAAACCTACAGTCAGGGTGACCGACCTGGAACTCGCACATCCAGCAAAATCATATGCAACAAAGGGTCACAGCCCAGATTGGGTCCGATCAGATAACGATCGAGACTGGCAAAATCGCCAAGCTCGCCGACGGCGCGGTCATCGTTTCGTGCGGCGACACAATGATTTTGGCGAGCGCAGTCTCGGCCACATCTCTCAAAGAAGGTCAGGATTTTTTCCCGCTTACGGTCGATTACCGTGAGAAAGCGGCCGCCGCCGGCAAGTTTCCAGGTGGCTATTTCAAGCGCGAAGGCCGGCCAACTGAAAAGGAAACGCTCACTTCGCGGATGATCGACCGTCCACTGCGTCCGTTGTTTCCGAACGGATACTTTTACGACACGCAGATCATCTCAATTCTGCTCAGCGCCGACGGCGAGAACGATCCCGACATTCTCGCGATCAACGGCGCATCAGCTGCGCTTTGCGTTTCCGATATTCCATTCGCAGGACCGATCGGCGCAGTGCGCGTCGGTCGCGTCAAGGGACAATTCGTTGCCAATCCAACCCACACCGAGCGCACTCAAAGCGATCTCGATCTCGTTTATGTTGGAACCGACAGCGACGTCATCATGGTTGAGGGCGCGGCAAGAGAACTTCCGGAAGCGGAGTTTATTAGGGCGCTCGAGTTCGCGCACGTGCAAGCGCGCGAGATGATTCGCATTCAAAAAGAACTTGCTGCACAAATCGCGAAACCAAAACGCGAGATGCCGCTGCTCACGGTTAAGCCGGAACTGCTGGAAATTGCCTATCAGGTTGCCGTCGATCGGATCGAAAGTGCGCTTCACACAGAGGGCAAAGTCGGTCGCGCGAAAGCAGTCGCAGCGCTGCGCGAGGACGTAAAAGGTGCGATTTTGGAGAAATATCCAGAGACCGACGCGTTCTCGATCTCACAGGCGTTCGATTACGTTCAAAAACGCGCGTTTCGCACGAGTATTTTGGACAAGAAACAACGCATCGATGGTCGCGGTTACCAGGAATTGCGACCGATTTTCTGCGAAGTCGGAGTAATTCCGCGCGCGCACGGTTCGGCGATTTTCCAACGCGGTGAAACGCAGGCACTCGCGCTCGCGACCCTGGCACCGATCGAAGAAGCGCAAATGATCGACGCCTACGGTGGCGGCGAACAATCCAAGCGTTTCATTCTTCATTACAATTTTCCGCCGTTCAGCGTCGGCGAAACCGGTCGGACCGGCGCGCCCGGGCGACGCGAGATTGGTCATGGCGCATTGGCCGAGCGTTCAATCGAACCGGTTGTGCCGAGCGACGATGAATTCCGGTATGCCATCCGCGTCTCGAGCGAGATCATGGAATCGAATGGATCGACATCGATGGCTAGCGTGTGCGGTGGAATGCTCGCGTTGATGGACGCCGGCGTCCCGACAAAGGGAACCGTCGCCGGCATTTCGGTCGGGCTCGTGACCGAGCACAGCGAAGATCGGCGATTGAAGCGCTACGAACTGCTCACCGACATCATAGGCTCGGAAGACCATTTCGGGGACATGGACTTCAAACTCTGTGGCACCGACAACGGCGTCACTGGTTACCAACTCGATCTGAAACTTCCCGGAATCAGCCACCAAATCATGGCTGAGGCGATTCAACGCGCGAAAGAAGCACGCACGAAGATCCTTCAGATCATTCGTGGCGCGCTCGACAAACCGCGAGCCGAGCTTTCGAAATACGCGCCACGAATTGAGACGATCAAAATCAACCCGGAGAAAATTGGCGCGATTATCGGACCCGGCGGTAAAACGATCAAAGGCATTGTGGCAGAGACGGGTGCCGAAATTAACATCGAGGACGATGGCTCAGTTCACATTTACGCGACCAGCGCCGAATCGATGCAGCGGGCGAAAGAAATCATCGGCGAGATGACGAAGGAAATCGAAATCGGTCAGACTTATCAGGGCCGTGTCGTTTCCACGAAAGAGTTTGGCGCGTTTGTCGAAGTGCTGCCGGGCAAGGAAGGCCTCGTTCACATCTCTGAGCTGGCCGACTTCCGTGTAAAGCGAACAGAAGACGTCGTCAAACCCGGCGACATGATTTGGGTGAAATGCATCGGCATTGATGACAAAGGCCGCGTGAAACTTTCACGCAAAGCCGCGTTGAAAGAGCGGGCCGAGAAAGAGACCGGTCAGCAAACGCCGACCGATTACGAACCGGCAAGACACTGACTTCGATTCGTAGCGACGCTCCATGAGCGTGCCGACCAAAGTTTCCTATGCCGTGCTGGTCGCGACACCAGCTGTCGCGGCCTGGCTGCATTTTGGGCCGCTCTTGCTCGCGGCGTTGTTTTCCTATCTTGTGCTGCGCGAGTATCTGCAAGTTGAGATGTCCAAGATCGAAGTGGCGCCGCTTGCATGAAGTTTGTCTTTCCGAGCGAAGTCGAGGAATCTCTTACTGTTGTCTAATCGTGGCTAGCTCAGAAATCACCGGAGATATCTCGACTCCGCTCGACATGACAATTCGAAAATGAAAGCCGGGTTCGTTGAAAAACTGATCGGGCGCCTCGGCAAGATCGGGCCCGAGGACGTGCAAAATTATTTTCTGCGGCTCGCGCAGGAGAAAGGCTTTCTCGAAACGGTGTTCAATTCGATCCAGGAAGGGATCATAGTCAGCGATTCGCAAGGCCGAATCACTTATCTCAACGACGCGGCATGTCAGTTGTTCGGATTGGAACCGGAAGACTCGCTCGGCAGACGTTTGGACGAACGCGTGCGCGGGCTCGATTGGAATGCGCTCTCGCGCGAAGGCGCGGTCAGTCGCGACATGGAAATCTTCTATCCAGCCAATCGATTTATTAACTTTTACAGCGTGCCGCTCGTGATTGAGCCGCGCGACCGTGTAGTCACGCCTGAGCAGGGCGTCGACGACAAGGCGGGCCAAAGACCAGTGGCTACAACTGAGCAGGTCGGTCACGCGATCATTTTGCGGGACATCACCGAAAGCCGGCGCAGCGAACAACAAACGCTCGAGTCCGAACGATTGAACGCCCTGACGTTGCTCGCAGCCGGCGTCGCGCACGAAATCGGAAATCCGCTCAATTCCCTCAACATTCATTTGCAGCTGATCAACCGCGAAGCGCGCAAACTTGATGGCGCCAAGCGCACCAAGCTTCAGGAGTCGGTTGAAATCGCGCGCGCTGAAGTAAACCGCCTCGACTCGATCATCAGCCAATTTCTGCGCGCGATTCGTCCGACGCGTCCGCAACTTCGTCCAGAGAATGTGAACTCGATCGTCGAAGAAGCCGTTCGTTTTTTCGCGCCGGAAATCAAAGACCGCGACATCGTCGTCGAACAGGAACTGCGTTCCGATCTTCCAATGATCGACATCGATCGCGACCAGATGAAGCAGGCGCTTTATAACGTGATTAAAAACAGTTTCGAAGCGATGAAGAGCCGCGGGATTTTGCGGATCCGCACCGACAAGGACGACTCGCACGTCTTCGTCAAATTCACCGACACCGGCGGCGGAATCTCGCCGGAGAATCTGAGTCGCGTGTTCGAACCATATTTCACAACAAAAAGCAGTGGCACCGGCCTCGGCCTTTTGATTGTTCGTCGAATTGTCCGTGAACATGGTGGCGAATTGTCCATCGAGAGCAGCGAAGGCAAAGGGCTCACCTTAACGATTCGACTCCCTCACGTGGACAAACGGGTTCGCATGTTGGAAGCCGGCGATCCAAACCCAGCACGAACTGAATGACGAAGTTGGACAGGAAAAACGCATCGGGAACTTCGCGGCGGGTCTGGTTATTCAGTCTGCTTCTGATTGTTGCGACCGCGACCGCGTATTTACCGGTCTGGAACGGCAAACCGATCTGGGACGACAACGCCCATATCACCCAACCGGAACTACGCGGGGGACACGGCTTGGTTGAAATCTGGACCCGACTCGGCGCAACCCAGCAATATTATCCGCTCACCTACAGCATTTTTTGGATCGAACAAAAGCTGTGGGGCGATTCGGTCGTGGGTTATCACTTGGTTAACATTTTCCTGCACGGTTTATGTGCGGTTGTAATGCTCCAGATCTTGCTGCGCCTGAAGATTCCGGGAGCCTGGCTGGCTGTCGGTTTGTTTGCACTCCATCCGGTCCAGGTAGAGTCCGTTGCCTGGATTTCAGAACTCAAGAACACACTCTCCGGCCTCTTTTTTTTCTGTGCGATTCTGACTTATCTGAATTTTGACGAAGGGCGAAGCCGCCGCTCCTATATCGCGTCGCTCGCTCTTTTTCTTTTTGGCTTGATGTGCAAAACGGTCATCGCACCGTTGCCGGCGATAATTCTCGTAGCTTTGTGGTGGAGACGCGGGCGACTGCGACGGCGCGAAGACGTCGTTCCTCTGCTCCCATTCTTTGGTCTCGGAATCGGCGCCGGACTTTTCACCGCGTGGGTAGAGCGACACGTTGTCGGCGCGCAGGGCGCCGTCTTTCAACTGTCAATCTTGCAACGGTGCTTACTCGCGGCGCGCAATTTTTGGTTTTACCTTTTCAAACTTCTTTGGCCGACCAAGCTTATTTTCATTTATCCGCGCTGGCAAATTAATGCCGACGCTTGGTGGCAATATCTCTTTCCCTTAGCGTTTCTCGCACTGCTTGGTCTTACTTGGGCGCTCAGAAAACGGGTTCGCGGGCCGCTTGCTGGCGCGCTGATTTTTCTCGGCCTGCTTTTCCCCGCGCTCGGATTCATCAACGTCTATCCATTTCTTTATTCTTTTGCCGCCGATCACTTCCAGTACCTGGCCTGCGCTGCGCCGTTGACGTTGCTCGCCGCCGGAATGACAATGGCGCTCGATTTATTTGCGCCCGGAAAAATTTTCCTGCGCTTGGCAATTTACGGCGCGCCGTTGTTGTTGCTCGGCGTCTTGAGTTCGCGTCAATGTCGTGACTATCGCGACATCGAAACACTTTGGCGGACAACGATCGCGCGTAATCCTGACTGCTGGATGGCCTATAGTAATCTCGGCTCGTTTCTCTCCGCGCGCGGTCAGTTGAACGAAGCGATCGCCGATTTTCGCAAGGCACTCGAGCTTTGGCCGGATCAGAGCAAAGATCATAACAATCTTGGCAAGGCACTCGTGCAGAAGGGACGAATAGCCGAGGCGATGGACCATTTTCAAACTGCCCTCCGGATTTCGCCGAATGATCCGGACGCGGAGAGCAACATCGGAGCGGCCTTGTTGCAGCACGGTGATGCGGAGGAAGCAATATCGCATTTGCGGCAGGCGGTTGAAAAATTTCCGCGCCTTGCACAGGCGCGCATCAATCTCGGCAACGCGCTTTTGCAAAGCGCGCAGACCGAAGCGGCGATCGAAGAATACAGGAAAACGCTTGAGCTGCCGTTCGATCACGCCGAAACGCATTACAGCATCGCGAGCGCGTACCGTCAGAAGGGAGATATCGCAGCGGCGATCATCCACTATCGTAAAGCGATTGAGCTCAGGCCGGATTACGCTAACGCGCATAACAATCTCGCCAATGCGCTTCGCCAGCAGGGACTCATCGATGAAGCCGTGCGGGAGTACGAGGCCGCTTTGCGAAGCGATCCGGAATCAGTTCTGGCTGCCAACAATCTGGCGTGGTTGCTGGCTACTTCATCGAATCCTGCTGTCCGCGACGGCGCTAAAGCTGTTCAACTCGCCGAGCAGGCGAATCGACTCTCCGGCGGAAACGATCCCATCATTCTTCATACCCTAGCCGCCGCTTACGCGGAGAACCGACAATTTTCCGAAGCAGTAGAAGTCGCGCAACGCGCGCTTGAGATCGCGAAGGCCAATGGCGCTGGCTCGCTGGCCGAATCGCTTCGCAATAAACTTGCGCTTTACCAGGCGGGAAGCGCGTACCACGAAACCGTGCCGTCACAATAACAGTCGGCAATGGCGTGGCCGTTCCCAAGCGACGCCTACTGCTCTTCCGATGTGCTCGTCGTCGGTAATTGTTTAAGCATAAAATCAGCGACGTCGACGCGCGCGATTCGATTTGCCCAAACGTAATTTCCGACGTCGTAGCCAGCGAACATTTTGCGAGGCCGCGTCTGGTTTGCAAACGTACACTCGGGTGTCGGCAACAGCGTGGCTCGCCTCAGCCCCTTCTTCACGATCGTGGCACTGGTTCTGCCGTTCATTTCTACGACAAAGTTCGCCAGGAGGAACTAAACTTCATCTTCTTCGGCGTTCGAACCAGCGCGGTAACCTGATGGCCTTGCTCCAATGCCGGTCGAACTCACGGCTCGTGCGACCAGTCGCCCCAATAATCAAAATGCGTAGTCGATTGTCCCACCCGCGTGAAACTGGGTTTGTTGATTTCCGCTGCCGTGTTCTCCGCGAGCAAAATTGGCGAGCCCAATCGCGTAGACGATCAAAACAATCAGGATTACTTTCAGCAGCATCGTTCGCTTTTACTGGCAGTGTCGAAACTTGCCAGCACTATCTTCCTGATTGAGAGATGACATGATTGAGGGAGAATAAATGGCGCACCTATCGGCGCGAAAAGATTCATGGATTCGATCCAGCCCACCATCCTGATCGTTGATGACGAGAAACATACGCGGGACGGATTGCGGCGAGTGCTCGAAAACGATTACGACGTTTACGTGGCCGGCGATATCGACAGTGCGATGAATGTGCTTGAGCGCGAACATGTCGATCTTCTTCTGACCGATCTACGACTCGGCCGCGAAGATGGAATGCAATTGATCGATCGCGCATTGAAAATGCCACAACCACCGATTTGCATCATGATGACGGCTTACGGTTCGGTCGACACCGCGGTCGAAGCGATGAAACGCGGCGCGTACGATTTCGTCACCAAACCGCTCAATCTCGACAAAGTCGAAATGCTGATCGCGCGCGCGTTGCGGGACAGCAACCTCGAGCAGGAGAACAAATCCCTGCGACAACAAGTCAACGAGCGTTACGGCCTCGAGAACATGACCGGCGAATCGCCGGCGCTTCGTGAAGTAATTGACACGATTCGCCAGGTCGCGCCGTCGTCGGCAAATGTTTTGATTGAAGGCGAAAGTGGCACCGGCAAAGAACTCGCCGCCCATGCGATCCACAATTTGAGTCGGCGTAACAAGGCGAAATTCGTCACCGTCCATTGCGCCGCGCTGTCGCCGACGTTGCTCGAAAGTGAATTGTTCGGACACGAAAAAGGCGCGTTCACTGGCGCACACGAGCGGCGAATCGGGCGCTTCGAGCAGGCGAACGGCGGAACGATTTTCTTGGACGAAGTTGCCGAGATCCCGCCGACCACGCAGGTGAAGCTGTTGCGTGTAATCAGTGAAGAGCGCGCGTTCGAGCGCGTCGGCGGCAATCAAACTCTGCGCGCGGACGTTCGATTAATCGCGGCGACAAACAAGAATCTCGAGCAAATGGTGAAAGAAGGAACGTTCCGCGACGACTTGTATTTTCGTCTCAATGTGGTGCGCATCGTGATGCCGCCGCTGCGCGAGCGCAAAGACGACATCCCGCTTCTCGTCCGCGCGTTTCTCCGGCAGTTTTCGAAAGCGAACAACAAGCAGGTTGTCAATCTCACACCCGAAGCGATGACCGCGTTGCTGACTTACAACTGGCCGGGCAACGTCCGCGAACTCCGCACCGCGGTAGAACATGGCGTCGTTATGGCCACTGGACCAAAAATTACGCCGCGAGATCTGCCATCCGCTTTGCGAGAAGCTGCCGGGGCAACACTTCCGCGCGGAATTTCCCCGGCGAAAGCGTTCGGTGAAAAAGCCAGCCCGCTCGATCTTCACGAAACCGAGCGCAAACTTATTTTGCAAGCGTTGGTAACGACCAACGGAAACGTGACCGCGGCAGCCAAAAAACTCGGGATCAGCCGGCGCACCCTGCATCGCAAAATCAATGAAATGAACGCCAAGGAAAAAGAAACCACGGCCAAGACGAAGCAGACGTCAAATGCCGGGTAGCGAACAATTCGTTCAAAGCGCGATCCACGCAACTCGAAGCAGGCCGACTCGTCGTTTGGGTCAAGCACGGCGCGGTCGTGCTCGGCATTGTCGCGCGACTGTCGCTCTCCATTTCCATCAATTCCGCGGGCTCTCCACTTCCCACGGAATGGACCGGGCGCAGATTGAGCGGGCGATCGCCAGCGGCCAAGGGTGGAGCACGCATGGCAAAGACGTAGCCAAGAATATTTGGTCCGATACTTACAACGCGCCGCTGCCGCCATTCATCGACGCTATCGCTCCGCTTCCCGTCAAACGCTTTCGGAAAAAGAATGCGCGCACCTTGATTTCAACGAATGCATCTTCGTAAGCGCTCACGATCGGGAACATCAAACCGCGCAATGACCAGCACTTTCCCGTTTACGAGTTGGCCTCCGAGCGTTTCAGTAGGGCAGTGAGCAAGGTGACAAAGATCTTTGGCACGGACGGTGTCCGCGGCGTCGCGAACGTCGAACCAGTCACAGCTGAGACCGCGCTGAAACTTGGCCGCGCGGCCGCGCACGTGTTCACGCAGTTAAACCCGCGCACCCTGCCGGCAGGTGCGCGCCCGAAGATCGTCCTCGGCAAAGATACGCGGCTCTCCGGTTACATGCTTGAGAACGCGCTCGTCGCCGGAATCACTTCGCTTGGTGTTGACGTTCTCATAATCGGTCCGTTGCCGACGCCGGGCGTCGCTTACATCACCCGCTCATTGCGGGCCGACGCTGGTATCGTCCTCTCCGCTTCGCACAATTCGTACGAAGACAACGGGATTAAATTCTTCAGGCACGACGGCTACAAACTTGATGATCAGGTTGAAGCGCAAATCGAGGATCTTGTTTTCACTGGCAAGATCGACAACATCCGGCCGATCGCCGGGAGGATTGGCCGCGCTGCGCGAATTGATGACGCGCTTGGACGCTACGTCGAATTCGCAAAGGCAAGTTTCCCAAGAAAAATGTCGCTCGAGCACCTGCGCATCGCAGTCGACGTCGCGAATGGCGCTGCTTACAAATCAACCCCGTGCATTTTGCGTGAGCTCGGTGCCGAAGTCGCGGTTGCGCACAACGAGCCGAACGGAATGAACATCAACGACGCTTGCGGCAGCATGCACCCGGACGAAATTGCACGGATCCTCCAATCAGCGGACGCCGATGTCGGTATCACGCACGATGGCGATGCCGATCGTGTTCTACTTTGCGATGAGAATGGCGAGGTGGTCGACGGAGACGAAATTCTGGCGATCGCAGCGCTCGACCTTCTGAAATCAGGTCAGCTTCGCGACAACACCCTGGTTGCAACGGTGATGAGCAACTTTGGTTTGGACGAAACACTCGCGGGGAACGGCGGCAGAGTCATTCGGACAAAAGTTGGCGACCGCTACGTGATTGAAGAAATGATTTCGCAAAATCTCAATCTCGGCGGTGAACAAAGCGGCCATATCATTTTCAGAGATTTCACGACGACAGGCGATGGCATTATCAGCGCGCTCCAGATTTTGAGGATCATGCACGCCACCGATCGGCCGCTGAGCAAGTTGAAAAAGTGTCTCAAGAAATATCCGCAAGCGCAGCGCAACCTCGTTGTGACATCGAAGCCGCCAATCGAAGAACTGCGCGAAGTCGTGAAATTGCGCGACGAAGTCGAACGCGAGCTCGCGGGCAAGGGCCGCGTGATTTTGCGCTATTCGGGCACAGAATCGAAGATCCGTCTTTTGATTGAGGGCCGTGAGTTCGATAAGATTGACAAACACGCAAGCCGGATCGCAGATGCGATCCAAACCGCGATCGGCGGAAACTAAATGAACCTCGCGCGCGTCATAGAAGCAGTTCTGTTCAGCGCGTATAAACCGCTTTCGACCAAGGGAATTGTCGATGTTCTGCGAAACGCGCGCGCAGAAGACGATTTTGCGCCAAACGCGTTTGCGAACGTCAAACCGGCGGAAGTCGCGGCCGCGATCGAACAATTGAAAGTCGAATATATTCAGAACGAGCACGGATTTCAGCTCGTCGAAAAGGCAGAAGGCTGGCAACTAGCGAGCGATCCAAGATACGCGCAATGGGTCCACGGTTTATTTCCGGCGCCGAAACCGGCGCGCTTGAGTTCACCTGCCCTTGAAACGCTCGCGATCATTGCTTACCGGCAACCGATCACGCGCGCGGATGTCGAAGCCGTTCGCGGTGTGACGATCGACGGCGTTCTTCAAACGCTGATGGAACGTGGCCTCGTCAAAATTTCCGGGCGCGCGGAAATTCCAGGGCGCCCGCTGCTTTACGAGACGACCGAATTCTTCCTCGATCACTTCGGTCTGCGGAATCTCGACGAACTCCCAAACGTCGAAGAATTGCGCATGCGATATCTTCCGGTCGCTCCGCGGCCAGCGATGTCGTCCCCCGAAGAAGTCACCGCTCCCGCAACGGATCCAGGTAAGGGCGATTGACCTCGGTCGCCCGCCGCACGCGTGCAAAGATTGATAGCGTTTTCAGCAAGCGGGCTCGCGCTTCTCGTCATAACGGCGACATCTTCATTCGCCCTTGACATTCAGCCCGGCAATTGCGCACGTGCGGCGGCGTATTCGGAAAAAAACCGGGGATTCTCGGTCCTTGTAATCCAGGGTGGCAAAATCGTTTTCGAGCGCTATGCCAATGGCGGCGGAGTGGAAATCCGGTGCAAAATTTTTAGCGGCACAAAAAGCTTTTGGGGAATCGCTGCGCTCTGCGCCGTTCGCGACGGCTTGATCAAGCTAGACGAT
>Ga0182037_10000168_pt1 | contig 29143 bp, 23 predicted proteins | sample sta12Cox44000082_FD_125974 | JGI IMG/M metagenome (GOLD analysis project Ga0182037, IMG submission 125974) | Lab enrichment of tropical soil microbial communities from Luquillo Experimental Forest, Puerto Rico - statoxic.12C.oxic.44.000.082 | ecosystem: Environmental > Terrestrial > Soil >... | reverse complement strand
GCAGGGTCGCGAGAAACAAAAAAAACGCCCGGCTTATGGCGAGACGGCCCATGAATCGCTGCTTTTGAGTATACCCTGCGAACCCCGGTGCGATTCCGAGAGCCAGAGCCTCGAGTCAGCGCCCGTGCTTACGGGTTTGTTCCGCCGGCTGTCGCGGGGGCTTGTCGAAGGGCCGCCCTCGCCCCAGCCATACCGCTGCCCGGAAGGGCACGAGCTGAATCGCGCGCGTGCGGTTGAAACCAGGGCGGCCTGGGAAGAACTCTTTCGGCAACGTCTTCAAGGTTTGCGTAAGCCAGACTTGAAGCCGCGCATCCCTCGGCTTCAGCTACGTCGTCTACTGTCCTCTCACTGCCCTCTCATCGCGCGCCGGTAGGCATTGACGTTCTGGTTGTGTTCTTCCAGGCTCCGGGCAAAGCGATGCTGCCCGTTCCCGTCGCTGACGAAATACAGAAAGTTGCTGCTCGCGGGATGCATCGCTGCCTCGAGCGAACCTCTCCCTGGATTCGCAATTGGCCCCGGCGGCAGCCCGGGACAGCGATAAGTGTTGTACGGCGACTTGGTCTGCATATCGTCGTGGTGCAGCGCCCCCGAGTAGGTCTTTGCCAGCAGCTCCGCGTAGATCACGCTCGGATCCGCATCGAGCGCCATCCGCTTCGTCAGCCGGTTGTAGTAGACACTCGCCACCAGCGGCCGTTCCGCTGGAGCTGCCGTTTCCTTTTCGACAATCGAGGCCATCGTCACTGTCGGATGCACATCGGTAGTGAGTCCGATCGTGTTCGCCACTTGCCGGAAGTGGTGCACCATCAGGGTCGCAATCTCCCGCATGCTTTGTGTGCGCGTGAATTCATAGGTATCTGGGAAGAGGTAACCTTCGAGCGATGTCGCCTGGGGGGCCAGGTCTTTGATCAGGTCCGTGTCCGATTGCGCCACCTTCAGAAAATCTTCTCTCGATCCTAGCCCCGACTGCTCGATCGCACCGGCGATGTCGAACATGGTAAAGCCTTCTGGCACCACCACCGTGTGCGTGTAGATGTCGCCACGCTCCAGCCGCCGATGAATGTCGATGATGGTTGCTGGCCGCTCAAACAGATACTCGCCTGCTTTTAGCGAACGCTTGTGATGCAGGTAGTGCCAGATCAGAAAAGCGCGCTCATTCCTGATCACGCCCGCATACTTGAGTTCGGCCGCAATCCTGTGCGTGGTGAGCCCGCTTCGCAGCAGGACAAACTTCTGCCCCGGCGGCGTGACTGGAGACATCAAGCCCCACGCCAGCCACGCGCACGCTGTGAGCACGAGCAGCAGCAGGATCCCAAGAAGTTTTCGCAAGGTGCCAGTAGTTTAGATGAAGGTCGGATCTTCGCAGCCAATCGATGGTTGGTGAACCGTCGTATACATCCCTCGCGAAGGAGGTTTGAGACTTGCCCCCTGCGCCCTACTCCCCCCGCGCCCGCGTCCGATGCTCCATCCACGACTGCAAGATCAAAACTGCCGCAATCCGGTCGACCACCTGCCCGCGGCGCTGAATCGACATCTCGGTCTCCCGCAACAGCCGATTCGCCTCCGCCGAGGTAAGCCGCTCATCCCACAAATGCACCGGCAATTGCAGCCGTTCCCCCAACTCGCTGGCAAAGCGCTGCATCTTCCCGGCCTGCGTGCCCTCTTCCCCGCTCATTCGCAGAGGCAGCCCCACCACGATCTCGACCACTTCGTAAGCTTTCGCCACCTGCGCCAGCGCCTCAAAATCCAGTCGCTTGTTCCGGCGCTGCACCGTCTCCAACCCCTGCGCCGTGATCCCCAAGGGATCGGAGACGGCAACCCCGATGCGCTTTGAGCCCACGTCCAGGCCAAGAACCCGGCCGGGTCGCCTTTCTGACGAATTGCTGCCGGATGCATCCACGCCGCGATTATATGTTGCGCCATTTCCGCGGGATTCGACTACGATAGCGACGCCATGTCGGACCTCATCGAGACCACGCCCGCAACCCAGCGGAGCGCCCGCAACTGGCCCCAGGTCATCATCGCCATTGGGGTCGTTCTGACGGTCTGCTATGTCGCGGAGTTGGTTCTCGTCGTAATCCTGGCCTCGATCTTGCTGGCCTTCATTCTGGCGCCGGTGGTCGACTTCCTAAGCCGGTTTCGGCTTCCCCGCGGTCTTTCTTCTCTGGTCGCGGTTTTGATTCTGATCACGCTCCTGTATGGCGTGACCTATGCTTCCTACAACGAAGTAGCAACCTTTGCGCAGGTCATGCCCAAATTCTCCGAGCGCATCCGCGCCAGGGTGATGAGCTTTCGCGAACAGGCCGAAGCACTCAACCCTCTGCATTCACCCGCCGACGACAAGAACTCAATCCGCATTCAGCCCACCAGCCCGGTCACCGAGTTGCTGACCCACGGCTTCGGATCGTTCTCCCAACTCGTGCTCGCGGTCAGCTTTGTTCCCTTCCTCGTCTACTTCATGCTGAGCTGGCAGCAGCACGCCCGCTCGGCCACCGTGATGCTGTTCCCCATGCAGCATCGCCACACTGCCTACGTCACCCTGGGACTCATTTCCAACATGATCCGCAGCTTCATGGTGGGCAACCTGCTGATCGGCATATTCATGGCGATCGTCAGCATGGTGATCTTCGGTCTGCTGCAACTGCCCTTCTTCCTGCTGATCGGCGCCTTCAGCGGATTCCTCAGCCTGGTTCCCTACCTCGGGATCGTGCTGGCCATGATTCCGCCGCTCACGGTGGGCGTCGGCCAGTTGGCCTCCGAGGACCTGCTCGCCCTGCTCGTCGCCGTCGCCGCTCTGCACTTCTTCGCACTGAATGTGCTCTACCCAAAATTCCTCGGCAACCGCCTGCAACTCAACCCGCTCGCCGTCACCATGGCGCTCCTGTTCTGGGGGTGGTTCTGGGGAGGAGTAGGCGTGGTCCTCGCCATCCCCATCACCGCCGCCGTAAAAATCGTCTTCGACCACATCGACTCGCTGAAGCCCTGGGGAAGGTGGTTGGGGGAATAAACCAGTCGCCAGTGTTCGCTCCTCAGTCTTCAGCAATGCTCTACGACCTCTCGCATTGTCCATCGGTCACAGACGGACACTGCCGCAGACCCTACAAGACTTCAGGAACACGGCGGAATGAAGGGGGCTGATAGGAGTGGCGGTTAGCGTGATCTCAAGGTCTGGGAGAACTCGATGACTGATACAGCGCTTTCCGAATCAGCAGATTCATGGTCTGAGCAACCCGGTGAGGAGGGCTGCTGTTTCAATTGCGAGCAATATTGCGGAGGGGGAAGGGCAGATCGGCTGACCGCGATTGCGCACTGTTTTTGTGCCACACACGCGGGTCGGTTCACGAACTCGAGAGCCAAGCGTTCATAGCGAGACAGCTGGGGTAGCTCAACTCAGAAACTGCAGAGTCACGGGAAGCTCGGAGTGCGGAGAACGGGAAAGATATTCAACGGCCTGATCAGCAGGATGAAATCCGCGCAAAGCGGGCGTTGAGGGTTTCGCTAGAGACTGACGACGAGCGACTGACGACTAACTATCCGCCAGCTCCGCCGGCTCCGGCAAGCGCAACTTATGCTTGATCGCCAGCGCCTTCGACAACAACTCCTCCACCACCCGCTCGTCGCAGTTCTTGGCCATGGCCAGTTCACTGACCAGCAGGTAGCGCGCGCGCTCCAGCATCTTCTTTTCGCGGAACGACAGCGGCTTCGATTGATGCAGCATGAGCAGGCTCTTCAGCACCCCCGCCACTTCCAGCAGGGATCCGGTCCGCATGCGCTCCGAGTTCTCCTTGAAGCGGTACTTCCAGTCGGCGTTGCTGAGACACTCGCCATCTGCAAGAAAATCAAGGATCTTCTGGACTTCGCCGTTCCGTACCACGCGCCGCAGCCCCACGCTGCTGACGTTGTGGAACGGAACCCGGACCTTCAGGCTGCTGGATTTGATGCTCACCAGGTAGAACTTTTCTACGGTGGCACCGACCGTCAGGCTGCTGATCTGCTCGATGACGCCGACACCGTGGTTGGGATAGACAACTTTGTCGCCGATGTGGAAACCGTCGCTACCAATCATGAGGAACACCTTAATGAGCGCCGGAACTGCGTATCAGAACAGGTAATAAAGCGGAGAAACGTATCTACTAAACAGCCACTAGTGCTTTCAGTTTACCCCAGCACCGCGCCAAAGGCAATTTCGGACTCGGTTGCCATGCGCAGCCTGTTTGCAAGCTAAAGCAGGTATTGATTTTATCCGCTGTCGAAGCGACGAAAACCGACCTCGCTGTCCTCAACGCCACAGAAGTCGCGCACGTCCAGCATCGCAAGCGCCGCGCTCCAATGCTGCGAGCCAACAGCTGTCCGCCGCCAGCTACCAGCCCCCCCGGTTTATAATCCGGCAAAGTATGACAGAGCACTTGAAGAAGAAACTCCAGGACGAAATCAATGCCCTGGAACACGAATTGAGTCACGAACTTCCCAAGGAACTGAAGAAGGCGGTGGCCCTCGGAGACCTCAGCGAGAACGCTGAGTATCACATGGCGAAGCAGCGTCAGGAATTCGTCAAGGCCCGCCTCCGCCAGCTCGGACGCCGCCTCGCCGACCTCTCCCTCATCAACATGAGCAACATCCCCCGGGACAAGGTCGGACTCGGTTCCACCGTGAAGATCTACGACACCTCCAAAGAAGAGGAGATCGAGTACAAGCTGGTCACCAGCGAAGAGAGCGACGTCGCCGCCGGAAAGATCTCGACGACCTCACCCATCGGCCGCGCCCTGCTCAACAAGAAAGTCGGCGACACTGCGACCGTTGTCACTCCGAATGGCAAGCGCGAAATGGAAGTCCTCAGCCTGAGCACCATCTACGATGAGGCCGAAGCCGAATGACCTGGACCAGTGCCTTCGGCAATGCCTGCGGAACGCTGCTCCGCGCCATCGTCAATCGGCTGGCCTTGGCTCGCATCAGCCCCAATTTCCTGACCTTCCTCGGCCTGGTGATCGACACCGTCGCGGCGTTTCTGTTTGGCTATGCCAATGCCGACAACCAGGCGCGCATGTTTTTCTACGCGGGACTGGTGATCTTCGCGGCTGGGTTCTTCGACCTGGTCGACGGCCGTGTCGCCCGCGCCTCGAACCAGGTCACCAAGTTCGGCGCGTTCTTCGACTCCGTGGTCGACCGCTACAGCGACGCCGCCTTGTTCTTCGGTTTGCTCGTCTATTACTCGCGCGGCGGACGCTTCTTCTACGTCGTGCTCGCCGCCCTCGCCATGATCAGCTCCGTCATGGTCAGCTACACGCGGGCTCGCGCCGAATCGCTGATCGGCACCTGCAAGGTCGGATTCATGGAGCGCCCCGAGCGCCTTGTGCTCCTGATCATCGGCGCGGTTTTCAACCGCATGGCCCCTGTGCTGTGGGTGATCGCCGTGCTCTCGACCATCACGGTCGCGCATCGCATTTACTACACCTGGCAACAAACCGAACTCATGGAACACGCTGGCGGCGCGCCTAACCAGTCGGCCGCCTGAAAGCCTTGGTGGGCGCTTTCCTCAAGATCGGCCGGCAGTCTAAGCCTCCAGTCTTGTTTCCGGAGATTCCCTAATGAAGAAGTCGTTTGTCGATAGCATGGCCTTGCGGCCGGTATTCGCTGCCCTGGTTTGTCTCGGTGCCCTGATCCCCAGCCTGGCTGGAGCGGCCTCTACCGTCACCGCGCCCGAGATCCGTTATGAGAAGTACACGCTGAAAAACGGCCTCGAGATCATCCTCGCCGAAGATCACCGCCTCCCGCTGGTCGCCGTGGACCTCTGGTATCACGTGGGCCCGGCCAACGAGCGCGCCGGACGCACCGGCTTCGCCCACCTCTTCGAGCACATGATGTTCGAGGGCTCGCAACACGTCGGCCCCAAAGAGCACGACCGCTACCTCGAAGGTGCAGGCGCCAGCGACATCAACGGCACCACCGACTTCGATCGCACCAACTACTTCGAGACCCTGCCCTCCAACCAGCTCGAACTCGCCCTTTGGCTCGAAAGTGACCGCATGGGCTACCTGCTCGGCAAGATCGATCAGGAGCGCCTCTCGAACCAGCGCGACGTCGTCCGCAACGAGCGCCGCCAGGCGCTGGAGAACACGCCCTACGGCCTGGTCGAGGAAGCCCTCTTCCACCAACTCTTCCCCAGGGACCACCCCTACCACGCCGAAGTCATTGGCTCACATCGCGACATCGAGGCCGCCCGCCTCGACGACGTCCGCGATTTCTTCCGCCAGTACTACACCCCCAACAATGCCAGCCTCGCCATTACGGGAGATATCCATCCCGCCCAGGCGAAAGAGTGGGTAGAAAAATACTTCGGCACCATCCCCTCGGGACCGCCCGTTCCCAAGATCACGGCCGTCACTCCGCCTATCACGAGTGAGCGCCGCGCGAAAGTTACTGATCAGGTGGAGCTGCCCAAGATCTACATGGGCTGGATCATGCCGCCCATCTATCAGGCGGGCGATGCGGAGGCCGACCTTCTCGCCCAAATTCTCGGAGGGGGAAAATCCAGCCGCCTCTACAAATCTCTGGTCTACGAAAAGCAGATCGCCCAGGACGTCCAGGTGACGAACCAGAACCTGCGGCTCGGCTCGGTCTTCGAACTCCAGGCTACGGCCAAGCCCGGCGTAAAGCCCGAGGATCTTGAGAAAGCCATCGACCAAGAGCTCGAAAAGCTCCGCACCCAGGGCCCGACGCAAGCCGAACTTGACCGCGCCCGCAACGTGATCGAGACCCGCATCATTTTCGGACTCGAGCGGCTCGGTGGCTTCAACGGCCTGGCCGACCGCTTGAACCAGTACAACCAGTTCCTGCACGATCCGGGCTCCTTGCCCAAAGACCTCGACCGTTACAACCACGCCGGCGCCGCAGACGTGAAGAAACTAGCTGCCGAGAAACTCACCACCTCCGCCCGCGCGGTCGTCTACGGCCTGCCCGGTGACCGCGTCGTCGACGATCCCTCGGCCGCCAAAGAAGAAAACGCCGCAAAGACCACGGTTGCCGGCACCATGCCCGACGAGCCCTGGCGCTCGCAGGCACCCAAGGCGCAGCCGGCATCCCAGCTGACGTTGCCCGTTCCGGCCAGCTTCAAGCTGGCCAACGGCCTCACCGTCATGCTGGTGGAACAGCACCAACTCCCCATCGTCTCCGCGCATCTGGTCGTGCTCAACGGCAACGACGCCAATCCCCTCGACGAGCCTGGCCTCGCGGGCTTCACCTCGCAAATGCTGTCGGAAGGCACGGAGCGCCGGTCGTCGTCCGAAGTCGCCGACGAAGCCGCCCAAATTGGTTCCGAACTACACAGCTTCACCCTCGGCGACTACTCAGTTGCCAATGCCCGTACGCTAAGGCCGAATCTCGATACCGCACTCGACCTTCTCTCCGATGTCTCGCTGCATCCCAAGTTTGATCCTGCTGAGATCGAGCGCGTGCGCAAGCTGCGCGAGACCGATATCTTGCAGATCCAGGATGACCCGCAGCAACTCGCCATCGGCGTTCTCGAAAAGCTTGTCTACGGCGCGAACCATCCTTACGGATTTCGCGAGGAGGGCACCGTCGCTGCCACCAGATCGGTTCGCCGCGACGACATCGTGAGGATGTGGCAAACCGGCTATACCCCAGCAAACTCAGCTCTGGTGCTGGCGGGGGACCTCACGCTGACCGAGGCTCGCACCTCGGCGCAAAAATACTTCGGCGAATGGACCGGCTCCACGACGCGTCGCGAACCACGGGCGTTGAAGAACAGTCCCGCGCATGGCGTCTACATCGTGGACAAACCTGGAGCCCAGCAAACCTTCGTGCTGATTGGCACGCTCGGCGTTGCTCGCTCCACCCCCGACTACGTGCCCATCCAGGTCATGAATAACATCTTGGGTGGACTGTTCTCGAGCCGCATCAATACCAATCTGCGCGAAGACCACGGCTACACCTACGGAGGCTTCTCCTTTTTCTCCTACCGGCGCGTCGCGGGACTGTTTGGAGCTGGAGGCGGCATCCGCACCGACGTCACCGGCCCGGCCATCCAGGAAATCCTGAAAGAGATGGACCGCATTCGCACCGCGCCGCCGAGCCCAGAGGAACTCCGCCTGGCAAAAGGCGCGTTCTCCCAATCCTTGGCCGGATACTTCGAGTCCTCCGAGCTCACCGCGAACACTTTCGGCGACCTGTTCACCTACGACCTTCCCGACGACTACTACCAGCAGCTACCGGCGCGCATCGCAACCATCACCGCCGACGACGTGCAGCAGGCCGCGAAGAAATACATCCACCCGGAAGAAGCCGTAATCGTCGGCGCCGGAGACCGGGCCAAGATCGAAGACCAACTCAAGAAGCTGCAGATTGGGACGGTGGAAGTCCGCGACTACGAAGGCAACCCGGTGAGCGAGAAGGCTTCCGCAGGACAAGGCCAATATAGCCAATAAATGTGGCTCCGGCATCCCGCCGGCGGCGCTACGATTTCCCCCCGCGCACCGCGGAGCGCTCCTCCTCCACCACTCCCCTGAGAACGGGGAACCGACAACTGAGAACTGCTCTTTGCTAGACTATCCCGTCCTCTCGGAGTTCACGTGTCCACAAGTCCGGTTCTGGTTGTTCACGGCGGCGCCTGGGCCATCCCCGACGACATGGTCGACGCGCACCTCAACGGCGTCCGCAACGCTGTCGCTGCCGGCTGGCTGGCCCTGCAGAAAGGTGGATCCTCTCTTGATGCCGTGGAAGAGGCGGTTGTCGTCCTGGAAGACGACGAGACCTTCGATGCCGGCCACGGCAGCTTCCTGAATCGCGACGGCAAGGTGCAGCTCGATGCTTTCATCATGGAGGGCTCAACCCTCCGCGGTGGCGGAGTTGGCGGAGTCGAACGTATCCGCAATCCCATTCGCGCCGCCCGCAAGATCCTCAGCGAAAGCCCGCACGTCTACTTCGTGGGAGAAGGCGCCGAACGCTTCGCCGCCGAGCACGACATCGCGCTCTGCGATAATTCCGAACTCGTCATCCCGCGTGAAGTCGAACGCCTGCGCGCCTTCCAGGCCCACGCCGCCGAGGGTGTCCCCGACCTGTTCGCTCCCGCCATCTCGCATGACACCGTAGGTGCAGTCGCACTCGACGCCCAGGGCAACATCGCCGCTGCCACCTCAACCGGCGGCACACTGAACAAAGCCCCCGGCCGCCTGGGCGACTCCTCGCTCATCGGCTGCGGCTGCTACGCCGACAACGAGAGCGCCGCCGCCTCGCTTACCGGATGGGGAGAGCCCATCATGAAGCTGGTGCTCGCCAAGTGGGCCGCCGACCGCGTGCTCGCCGGCAACGCCCCCGAGTGGGTCTCGCAGGAAGCCATCAACTACCTGAAGTCGCGGGTGAACGGCCACGGCGGAATCATTCTTTTGGATTCACGCGGCCGCTTCGGAGTCTCCCACAACACCCCGCGCATGGCCTGGGCCTACAAGAGCGCCCAGCGTGAAGACTCCGGCATCGAACGCTCATAAATCTTCAGATTACGCCATCACAAATTACTCAATGAAGAATTCTCTGATGTACTAACCCTATTCTCCTCACGCATTTATCTTGCTTTTGATCGATCTCCTGATGTACAAACCTGCGGGACCTCGGCGTCCCCTACCGTGCATTCGTCCACCCTGTTTGCGAATGTTTCTGCGTGCCTGCGCTGGCGCGAAACTCGCGCATCGTGGTTTCTCCGGAGAATCCCTATGAATCTCAAATTGAAATTCGCGGCTGCTGTCGTCGGTTCCCTGCTTTGTTCGATCCTGGCGTTTGGCCAGGGCTCCGCCTCGGGCGACCTGCATGTGATCGTGAAGGACCCGAAGGGCAGCGTGATCACCAGTGCGACTGTGACCGCGCGCGAGCAGGCCAAGGGATTCATGCGCTCCACCACCCAGAACGCAGAGGGCGAATATCGACTCGTGTCGCTGCCCCCCGGCATGTACACGGTCACGGTCGAGGCCGCGGGATTCGCGAAAGCCGAAGCGAGAGATCAGGCCGTCACCGTCGGCCAGATGAAGGAACTGCCGATCATCCTGAGCCTGAGCGGGGTGGAAACGGTGGTCAACGTAAGTTCCGAAGCAGACCTGGTGGAGACCACGCGCAGTTCGACCACCAACACGATCGATCAGCGCCGCATCGACAACCTCCCTATCAACGGACGCAACTACATCAACTTCGCTCAGACCGATTCGAAAGTCGTGCGCGACAACGCCCCCAACACTGGCGCGGCTCCAACCTCAGGCCTGAATTTCGGCGGCCAGCGCGCGCGCTCGAACCTGGTTAATGTCGACGGCGCCGACGCCACTGACAACTCCATCAACGGCGTGCGCTCCACCGTTTCTCAGGAAGCTGTGCAGGAATTCCAGATCATCACCAATGGCTACGACGCCGAATACGGACGCGCCTCCGGCGGCGTGGTGAACATCATCACGCGCTCGGGCTCGAATGAATTTCACGGCGACGTGTTCGGGTACTTGCGCAATCGGAATTTTCAGGCGGTGAATCCGTTCAGCACCGTGAAAAATCCCGCCTACACGCGCGTACAAGGGGGCACCGCCTTCGGTGGCCCCATCAAGAAAGACAAGACGTACTACTACTTCTCTTACGAAATCACGCGGCGGCACGAAACCGGATTTTCCAGCATCGGGCAGGGAAATTTTGGTCTGACGAATTTCGACGCGTCACCATTCTTCGCTCCGGCGCCCGCGGGATCGTTCGAAATCATGGCCACTCCGCAGCAGGCCGGGTTCCTGAGTCAATTCACCGCCGCACCGCCGCCGCCGCTGATCCCGTTCCTTCAGAGTTATTCACAACTGGTGGGCGCTTCTTCGGGCATGGCAGTCAACGGAAAGTGGCCGATCGCGATGGGTGGACTCCCCGGATTCATTTCCAGCTGCCAAGCCCCCGGCACCTGCTTCGTGCCCGCTTCCTTCCAGACGCTCGCGTCCCAGGAAGGCAACTTCCCGGTTTTTGAGGGGACGAGCCTGTACTCGCTCCGCTTCGATCACAACATAAGCGACCGGCACCGCATCATGCTGCGCGGCAACGTCAGCCCCAGCACCGTCACCGGAATCGAAGTCGGCGGACAGGATCAGCCCTTCGGCCAGAACGCCTACTCGCGCACTTCGCAGCAGACCTACCGCGATGCCGCCGGCACCTTCCAGGACACGCTGACCATTGGCAACAACAAGGTCAATGAATTCCGCTTCCAGTATGCGCGCCGCGGCTTGTCGTACTTCTACAACACGAAGATCCCGGGCGGCGCCGCTCCCGCCGTAAACATCCCCGGCTTCGCCTATTTCGGCCGCGAGCCCTATTCCTACATTCAGCGCACCGAGCAGCGTTACCAGTTCAGCGACAATCTCTCCTGGACTGCGGGCGCGCACGACATCAAGATCGGCGGCGACTTCAACTACTTAGGGCTGGACGCGATCTTTACCGTGAACTACGGAGGCGTATATGACTTCGGCGGGCTGAAGGCCAACGAGGTAATCCCGGCCGCGGAGTTCGCCTTGCTGCCGCCGGCGATTCGAAACGGCCTTCCTGATTTCTCCGCCGTGCAGACCTACGGCCTGGGAATTCCCGGAGACTTTATTCAGGGCCTGGGGAGTCCCAAGGATTCGTTCTCAAACAAACCCCTGGGCTTGTTTCTTCAGGATTCCTGGCGAGTGCGTCCCAACCTCACATTGAATCTTGGCGTGCGCTACGACGTGGAATTCCCGCCCAAGTTCAAGGCGCCTCAGGGGCTCGCGCTGCCTGCGTACAACCTGCTGGGACTGCAGAAGGGCATCCAGACCGACACCAACAACATTCAGCCGCGCGTGGGGCTGGCTTACGATCCCAAAGGAGACGGCAAGACCGTCATCCGCGCTTCGTACGGGATCTTCTACGATCACCCGCTGCTTGGCCTCTATTTTCTGGGTGACGCCTCCGATGGTTCGTCGAGCGGGCAGCTGGCCTTCGCTGGCACTTCGACCTGTAGCGGGAAGAATGGCGATCCCACGAACCTCAATGGCATCACAATCTTCCAGGGAACCCTGAACACCCCAGGGTGCACTCCCTCGCCCTTTCCGCTTGCCAACGCCAACCTTGGCTACTTGCCCAACCAGCAGCAGTTCCAGTCGCTGAACTTCCCGCAGTCGGTGTTCTTGAATCAGAACTACCTGAATCTGAGTGCGAACCCGGCCCAGAGTACATTCCTGCCACTCGGGTTCCAGCCCTTCGGATACCCGCAGGCCAAGAACTTCGTCTACGCGTACTCGCAGCAGGCGAACCTTACCATCGAGCGCGATCTGGGCGGCGGTTTCGCATTAAGCCTGGCGTACAACTTTAATGGCGGACGTCACCTGAACCGGCCCATCAACGCGAACACTGTCCGCGGCGACCTGCTCACGGCAAACTTCATGTCCGCCTTCTACGATGCAAAGCTGTCGGGGAAAACGCCTCCCGCGAGCCCCTTCACCGTGAGCGGATGCAATCTGCCCACCGATCCCTTCCCCTACGTCGATGCCGCGTTGATGAATTTCTTCCGCCCCGGAGGGCTTAATCCCGCGATCGCCGTTGGGGCCTATCTGAGCGGAGGTGCAAATTGCGTCGCTCAGTCTTTAGCACTCGCCGGGGGGCTACCTGGGTTCAACGCGAAATGCAATCCGGTTCCACTCCCCACCGGCATCGACTACACCGGCTGCGTGCCCTTCGGCGACATGGACGCCAACTACTCCAATGGCAGCTCGATCTACCACGGTTTCAGCGCCGACCTGCGCAAGCGCTTCGGACGCCACTATGAATTCCACGCGTCCTACACGTACGCGCACGCGATTGACGATTCGACCGACTTGCAGTCCACGTTGACGCCGCAAGACAGCTACTATCCTGGCCTCGAGCGTGCCAACTCGACGTTCGATCAGCGGCATCGCTTCGTGTTCAGCGGGGTGTATCAGACCGGACGGGTAGGAGGGGACGGGTTCGGCAGCAAGTTCCTAAGCAACTGGACGTTCGCTCCCCTGATCGAAGTATCTTCCGGGCGCCCGTTCAACATCATTACCGGCAGCGGGGACAACTTCCAGTTGTCGTCGCTCACCAGTCGCCCCAACATCACCGTCGATCCGGCGTGCGGGACGCCGACGCCCTCCAAGTTTTCGCCCACCGGTACGTTGCAGCCGGTTTGCATCAACGGCTTCGTGGCCTCGGGAATTCCGCCCACGCTGCTCGAACTCGACGGCAACCTCGGCCGCAACTCGGCGGTCACGCCCTACACGATCTTCAACGATCTCCGTGTGGCCAAGCGCATTCCGATCGGCGAGCGTTTCAACGTGGATGCGATCGTCGACATGTTCAACATCGCCAACCGCTACAACGTGTCGGCGGTGAGCCCACTGTTCACCAATGCCGGGACGGCAACCGCGGCGTATGATCCGCGGCAGTTCCAGTTTGCGTTGAAGGTCAACTGGTAGCAGCTGGCCCCGGGCGGCCAGGACCAGGCTTCGTAGGTTGTGCCGCGAGCCGCCAGCCGCCAGCTGCCTTTCGAAGTTGATTTTCATTTTCTAGAAGCTAAAGATTGCGATTTGGAGCTCCAGGATCGACGTTTGTGGCTCCGGACGAACCCAAAACATCACTCCGGCCTCGAAGTACGCCCATAAGCGATCTAAGGGCAGCTGGCAGGCATTTTAGAAATCCTTGCCAGGGTATTCCTGCGGCTGAGCGGCTTCGGTCAGCTGCAAAATCGTAATATCAAAAAGCTAACCACGTGAAAACACTGGGTCGCCCTACCCCGGGATGGGCGAGTCTGCCCTGCGCTCGGCGACTCCCCCCAATATCGCCTCTCGAGCCGGCCAAGGGCGAGCTACCGCGAGCGGCTCACTACCAGGTGCCAGCTGCCAGCCGCCGGCGACTTGATGCTACCCTGGATGGAAGCCCGTGAGGATCGTTCTCGCTTCCGAATCTCCGTTTCGCCGGCGCGCCATGGACATGCTTGGGGTCGCCTACGAGGCGCGACCTGCCCGCCTGGAGGAAAAGTCCATTCGCGCCGATACTCCGGCCGAGCTGACGCTCAAGCTGGCCGAAGCCAAGGCCTGGAAAGTGGCGGACGACATTCACGATGCGGTCATTGTCGCCGGCGATGCGGTTGCCACCAAGGCAGGCAAGATTTACGAGAAGCCGAATAGCCTCGACGAGGCGGCGCAGTTCCTGCATGAGCTTTCCGGCGGCACGTTCCAGTTCGTGACGTCGCTGGTCGTGCTTCGTGTTCCGTCGCGAAGAATTTTCCGCACCGTCGAGACGTCCGATATCACGTTCCGTCCGCTGCTCGACCGCGAGATCCAGTCTTACATCGGCAGCTACCCGGTGACGAACTATGCGGGCGGGTTCGAAGAAGATGCCGTTCGCCTGTTTGGAGACCGCATCTGTGGCAGCTACAACATCGGCACGGCGCTGCCGGTGAGCAAGCTGATCGTGATGCTCCGCGAGCAGGGGGTTGCAATCTGAGGTTCCCTGCGAGGCGCGCGTGACTGAGGTCATTTGACGCCAGCCAGAGCGGGGCGCGAGAATGATGGCCGGTCAAGGCAGGACAGGTGGAGTTACTTCTTAACATCCTGTGGCTGTTGCTGGCGGGGCCAGGCATCTATCTCTGGAGCCGGCGCCGCCCGACCAAACCCTCCTTTCAACTCTGCATCGCCCTCGCCTGCCTGCTGTTCCTGCTCTTCCCCGTTATCTCGGCCAGCGACGATTTGCACGCCATGCGGTCCGAGATGGAGGAGTCGTCTCCGGGCAAGCGCGTTCTCGAGCAGATCGCCAAGCGCTCTCCGGGTGTAGCGTCGACCGCCGCACCTGCGCAGACGACTCCTGCGGTCGAGATCCAGTTCCCTCCCGAAGTGTCTGGACAAGTTGCGTTTCTTTTTCCCGCCCCGGTTCTCAGGGGTTACTGCTCGGTTCCGACTTCGCGGCCCCCTCCATTTGGCCTCTCCGCGTGATACGAGGCAGCGCCGCCGGAATCGCGGCGCCAATCCTCCAACAACACTCACCAAGGGTAAGCGCCGGGGATTGATCGGTTGCCGCCTGGCGGCGCGAGATTTCTACCGGCAGCCCGCGGCAGCCGGCGATCGCGAGTCGACCATCTGCCCGGTTTCTTCCACACCTTACGTGAGTCCGTCACCTGAAGGTTGAGATTCGAGGATGATTCGTTCGCTCGTTGATTTCGCGCTGAAGAACCGCATCATGGTTCTGAGCCTGGCAATTTTGTTGTTTGTCTGGGGCCTGGTGTCGTTTCACAATCTGCCCATTGAAGCCTACCCCGACGTGGCCGACACCTACGTCCAGGTCATTTCCCAATGGCCGGGGCACGCCGCGGAGGAAGTCGAGCAGCAGATCACCGTGCCGCTGGAAGTGCAGTTGAACGGGGCGCCACACCTGACGCACCTACGCTCCCTGTCGCTGGCGGGCTTGTCGGTGATCACCATGATCTACGACGACGAGATCAGCACGTTCACCGCGCGGCAAGAGGTGCTCGACAGGCTATCGCAGGCCACCGTTCCGCCCAGCGTGAGTCCTGGGTTGGGACCCGACTATAGCCCGACCGGGCAGATCATGTTCTACACCCTGAAAAGCACGAACCCACAGTACGACATCATGGAGCTGAAGACGCTGCAGGACTGGTTCGTGCGCAACCAAGTGAAATCCGTGCCCAACGTGGTGGAGGTCAACATTTTCGGCGGGCCGACGCGCGAATACCAAGTGCGGCTCGACCCCAACAAGCTCGTCTCCTATGGATTGCCGTTAAGCCAAGTGGAGCAGGCCCTGGCCAACAACAACACGAATGCCGGCGGCGGATTCATCCAGCGCGGAGAGCAGGCCCTGAACGTCCGCGCGGTCGGCCTGGTGGAGGACACGGGCGACATTGCTTCCACGTTCGTGAAGGTGGTCAACGGCACGGCTGTCCGCATCGGGGATCTGGGCCAGGTGGTGCAGGCTCCAAAGGTCCGGCTGGGGCAACTGGGGAAGACGATCCGCAGCGAGGACGGCAAGATTCTCGACGATGACGATGTGGTCGAGGGGATCGTCCTGCTGCGGAAAGGCGCTGAGGCGGACGCGACGCTGCGTGACCTGCACAAGAAGATCGGCGAACTGAATCACGGCCTGTTGCCGCCCGGGGTTACGCTGGTACCGCATCTGGACCGCTCGGACCTGGTTCGCTACACCAGTCATACGGTATTGCGGAACCTGACGCACGGCGTGCTGCTTGTCACCCTCATCCTGTTTCTGTTTCTCGGGAACGTCCGCAGTGCTCTGGTGGTTGCGTTCACGATTCCCTTTTCGTTGTTGTTCGCGTCCATTCTTCTCGACCTGAGCCACATTCCCGCGAACCTGCTTTCGCTGGGGGCGCTCGACTTCGGGATGATTGTCGATGGCGCGGTGGTGATGGTGGAAAACATCCTGCGCCATACCGGCGCGCGGGTGGAGAACAACCGTTCGCTCATCGAAGTGATCGGGGACGCGGCCCACGAGGTGCAGCGGCCCGTATTCTTCGCCATCTTCGTGATTATTACGGCGTACCTGCCGATCTTCACCCTGGAGCGGGTCGAGGGGCGGCTGTTCCATCCCATGGCATGGACGGTGGCCTTCGCGCTTCTGGGCGCGCTGATCTTCTCGCTGTTAATCGCCCCCGTACTTTGCAGCTTCGTTCTGCGGGGCCGCGTACACGAATGGAAGAATCCGGTGCTGGAGCGGATTCTGATTGCCTACCGCTCCGGCCTGGAATGGTGCCTCGAACATCAGAAGGTCGTCGTGGCCGGTGCGGGGGTACTGGTCATCGTGATGCTGTACCTCGGCCTGGGAGGCTTGATCGGCTCCGAGTTCCTACCGCATCTGGATGAAGGAGCCATCTGGGTGAGAGGAACGCTGGCGCCCAGCGTTGGACCCGACACCGGGATTGCCGTCATGAAACGGGCGCGCCTGGTCCTGGCGGAATTCCCGGAAGTGACCCAGGTGGTCAGCCAAGTGGGCCGGCCTGACGACGGCAGCGATGCCAGCGGCTTCTACAACACGGAATATTTCGTCGACTTGCGCCCACGGGAACAGTGGCGGAGCCAGTTCCACGCCAAGGAAGACCTCATCGCCGCCATGGACAAGGCTTTGGGACAGATTCCTGGGGTGATCTGGAATTTCTCCCAGCCCATCTCTGACAACGTGGAGGAAGCGGTCAGCGGAGTGAAGGGCGAGCTGGCGGTGAAGCTGTTTGGCCGCGATCTGAAAGTGCTTGAGCAGAAAGCCAACGAGATGCAGGAGGTCATGAGCAAAATTCCGGGGATCGCCGACCTCGGCACGTTTGAGGTGCGCGGCCAGCCAAACCTGAACCTGGTCCTCGACCGTGTCGCGGCCAACCGCTTCGGCGTCAATGTCAGCGATGTGCAGGATGCGATCGAGACCGCCGTCGGCGGCAAGGCAGTCACGCAAGTGCTGATCGGAGAACAGCGCTACGACCTTACCGTGCGCTACCAGCAACCCTATCGATCGACAACGGAAGACATCGGGCGCGTTCGCTTGCTCACCGCCACAGGGGAACGGGTGTCGCTGAGCCAGGTTTGCAGGCTGGTGATGGAAGATGGGGCGTCGACCATTTACCGCGAGGGGAATTCGCGCTACATCGCCATCAAGTACAGCGTGCGCGGCCGCGACCTGGGCAGCACGGTGCGGGACGCGATCGACGCCGTGCACCAGCAGGTAAAGATTCCCGAGGGCTACCATCTCGACTGGACGGGAGAATACGAGAGCCAGCAACGCGCGAACCGCAGGCTGGCGGTGGTGGTCCCCATCACCATTCTGCTGATCTCGCTGATCCTCTACTCGGCGTTTTCATCCTGGAAATGGACGGGACTCATTCTGGGAGTGGTTTTGTTTTCTCCGCTGGGCGGGTTCCTGTCGCTGCTGTTCACAGGAACGCATTTCAGCGTGTCGTCAGGACTTGGCTTCCTGGCCCTGATCGGCGTCTCGGTGCAGACGGGCGTCATCATGGTGGAGTACATCAACCAGTTGCGGGTGCGCGGACGCAGAGTCGAGGATGCGGCGCTGGAAGGGGCGTCCATGCGTTTGCGGCCCATCATGATGACCATGCTGGTCGCCACCCTGGGGCTGCTGCCGGCGGCGATGTCGCATGACATCGGTTCGGACTCGCAACGGCCATTCGCGATCGTGATTGTGGGTGGATTGACCTTCGAGTTGCTGATCAGCGTGTTCCTGTTGCCGACTCTGTATTCGTTCATCGCCCGCCCGGGCGACCAGTTGCCCCCACCGGAGGCCCGGTTCCTCGAGGAAGGGGAACACGTGGATTAGACCGCAGGGAAGGCGAAGGTTTGAGCCTGGCGTGGAGGGGATGGTTTGACGCCGAATCCGGAAAGAGGAAGAGCGTCGTTGGCGAAGGGTAATCTTACTTTTTTGGCTCCGAGAGCTTGCGCGCGATCTCCTCAACGATTTTGGGACGCAACTCCGCGAGCACGCTCTCGACGATGTTGGCGATCGCCGTCGGATCGGTGGCCGCTGGCTTTGTTGCCGTGCCGTCGGACTTGGTCGCAGCCTCGAAAGGTTGAGTTTCGGAAATGGAGTTGTCCGTCCGAGTGGCGTCGGCGAAGTCCTCCTTGGCAAGCGCAGGCTTCGCGGCGGAGCCGGCAATCGAATCGCGAATGTTCTTCCAACTGGCAGCCATGTCTTCAGGTCCTCCCACGGGCTTGGTTTCATTGCTGGCTTCGATCGATTCGGCGGATGCGTTGTGGAGAGCGGCAGATTCCGCCTTCGGCGACGAAGGTGCGGAGGACGCGGCCGTAGTCTTGCTCTCGGGGGCGTCCGCTCTGGCGCCAACCGGCCAGGGCGCTGGAGACTCTGCGCCGGCCGCAGTGCCGATGGCATAGGCCTGGGCGTGCTTGGCGTGCGTTCGTTCCGATTCCGCGGGAACTGTGAGCGATGGATCGAGCGTGACGGCCTCGGCGAAAGAACCTGTCTGCCCGACGGCCTGCCCCGCGCCGACCGCTTTTTCCATCTCGCGGTCAAGCGAGAGCATGGCTTCCTCTGCCGACAGCGAAACTTCTTGCGCGATCCAACGGGAAACGGAGTGAGCAGAACCGACGGACGCAGCCATGGCACCGGGCGCGGTGTTCGACTCGTCGGTGTTTATGGCCGCGGAACTCTGGGCGACATGCAAGTCTGTCGGAATCAGCGCATGGAGAGCAGCCATTACCTCGTCGTCGGCAGGAGGCGGAGCGGCGGCGGAGGTCGCCGGCGAAGGTTCCGGGACGGGAGTTGCGGGTGTTTCCGAACCGGCTCTGTGTCCCGGTTCGACGGCCGAATGCTCCGCGGAAACCGATAGTGTAGCCACCGCTTCGTCGGAGCGCGCCTCATGCTGCGTCGACTCGACTTCGACGGCTGAAACCTCCAGACCGGATTCCAGTGCGACCTCAGCGAAAGCATGGGTGGCGGAATTCTCTGAAGAGGGCTGATCTGCAACCGTCGCCGCTGCGTCTAGGGCGACGGGTTCCGTTATGGCAATATCGCCGGGAAGCGAGATGTCCTGCGCAGGCTCACCGGGAATCTCTGCCACGCGATCAGCCTGCGGAGCTGTCGTGGATTCATTCTGGTTTGAGGAGCCAGCTTCGACGTCGGGCGCGCTGGCAAAGGTCACGGGCGCAGCTTCGTCTGAACTGATCTCAGTTGCCCGGGCATCCGGGTGAGTGGGGACCGCTGCTGGTTCCGGCTCGGCGCCAGGGACCACGACCTCGGCTTTGGCCGGAGCCGCGCCTTTGAGCTGCGCGGCGGCGGCCGCAATGGCGGCGATCTCTTCCGGCGTGATGTCGTGTGGCACGCCCGAGGGTACGGGGCGCTCGAACGCGGCGGGCGTTGCCGCTTTTGGCGGCGTCTTGCGGGACGGGGGCTCGATGAAATCCCGGAAGCCCTTCCCTTGCGTGGCCGCATATTCCAACGGCGGCTCGGTCTCCTTCGCTGTTCCGGCGGGAATGCGGAGGCGAGCCTTCCAGCCCTCGTCGCCGTCTCCGAACTGGTTTGGACCTGTGCCGTCGTGCTCCACCGAGGCGATGGCCTTGGCAAAACGACCGGGCTTGTAGGGCTCAGCGCCGGGGATGATCTTGTCTTCGAGCTTGGTCAGGGCTGCAAGCAGTTCGCTGGCTTCGAAGGGCTTGACGACAAAAGCGTCAGCCCGGGCGCGGCGAGCCTCTTCCGGCTTGAACGGCTCCAGTTTGCCGACAGTCAGAAGAATCGGAATGCGGGCAGTCTCGCGGTTCTCCTTAATGCGCTGACAGACCTCAAGGCCGCTGTAGCCCGGCATGTAGACATCGAGCACGATCAGGTCGGGCTTGCTTTCCGCAATCTTCTTCAACGCCGCCGACCCGTTATTGACGGTGATCACTTCGTAACCAGCGTCGGTAAGGATCTTGCGGCCCATGTTCTGGGCCGTTACGCTGTCGTCGGCGAGCAGTATTTTGCGGGCCAAAGGGGTTCCTTTGCTGAAGGGGGAGATAGGGCGAAGTTACCTTGGGCGATACTGCAAGTCAATTGCGCAGGGCGGTTACGAAGGTTACTCCCGGCCATGACTCAACGAGATTGGGAAGACGGCTGGTGGCTGGCGGCTTGCGGCTTAGCGGTTGGCCGCCAGCAGCCAGACTGCCGGCGTTGGTTAGAAGGGATTCAGTTTGCCCAGGCCCTTCTTCTTTTTCTTCTTGCTGGTGGAGGTGGGACTGGGGGTTGTATTCGAAGAGCTTGAACTGGAGTCGCCCGCCGCAGCGGGAGCGCCACCCGGGATTTCGTTCACTTGTGCGGGAGGTGGCGGGGCAGCCTGGCCGGTGCTGTCCTGGGGCTCGACCTTCAGTTCGTTGGAATCGGGGGCCGCGTTCAGCTTCAGCTCGTTTGGATCGGCCGTCCCCGCCGCAGGAGCACTCGCGTCGGTGGAGGGCGAGGGCAAGCCAGTCGAGTTGTCGGCGTGGGGTATGGGCTCGTTGGGTGCGGGGACTGAACCATCTTTGGGGATCTCGACCGAGACTGATTTCTCGCCCCCAGCCGGAGCCATAAGAGCCGCCTGGGCGATCTTGGGGACGTCGCTAGGATTCATCCCCTTGGCGTCGACCAGCGGCGGCTCGCCCACCTTGGTGGCGCGGGCCACGTCGGGATGTTTCTTAAAGCCGGCGAGAACATGACTAACCATCCCCGTAGTGTGCCGGCTTTCTTCTTCCGCCTTGTTCTGCGCGATGGCAGCCTGGGTGGGGGTTGGGACGGGCCGATGTAAAGCTTCCAGCCGGTGCTTCGCGTCTTCGACGCGCTCGGTCATGGGATAGCGCATGATGATGCGCGAGTAGGCATCGGCGGCGCGCTTGGTGTAGGCCTCGATCATCTTGGCCTTGGCGGTCTCGTCGAAGGGCTTAGAGCGCAGGATGGCGACTTCGCCCTCGTAGCACTGGCCCAGTAGATACAAAGCTTCGTCAGCGCCGCTGAACAGAGGGTAACGGTCCACCAGGGAACCGAGCCGAGCGATGGCTGCAGGGTAGGACTGGCGCAGGAAATAGAATCGGCCGATCTCGTATTCGCGCTCGCCGAGCACCTCTTGCACTTCCATCAGGCGCTGCTTGGCCTCGGGGACCAGCTTGGAGTCGGGATACTGGAGGACCAGGTTGCGGTATTCATCTTCGGCCCGCTTGGCGTGCGTGTAGTCACGATCGGGCTTCTCCATCTGCTGGTAGTGAATGTTGGCGATCTTGAGCTGGGCTTCGGCAGCTTCGGGCATGTTCGGGAAGAACGTCTCGAAGTCCTTGTATTCGATCTCAGCCTGCGCCAGCGCGGCGGTGCCACCTTCGGCGTACCAGGAGTCGCCGACGGCTAGTTTTGCGCGCGCGATGAATTCTGAATCGGGGTAGGTGTTGATCAGGGTCTGCAGGGTCATGCGGGCAACGTCGAAGCGGTTGTGCTTCAGCGCGTCCATGGCGCGATCGAACAGGACCTTGTCGGGCTGCTTGGAGCCAACGTTGGACAGGGGATTGTTGACCTTCTTGTTGGTGCAGGCGACGCTGAAAACCAGGGCACCCGCGAGCGCGACCACCGAAAGAAGACGAGACATAAGAACCTCAGACCTCGGGAGAAATCTGTCGGGCTTGCCCGACTTGGACCCTTCGACTTCGCTCAGAGCAGGCTCACCAGGGCGTCCGCCCTTGCGCATCTTGATCAGACCTTGAGAAGCGTGGCCTCGCTGGCCGCCTTCAGCAGCTTCTCGGCATTTTCCTTTGGATCACCTTTGCCGAAGACTGCGTTGCCTGCTACCAGAATTTCTGCGCCAGCCCGGACTATGTCGGCGATGGTGTCGAGGGCCACGCCACCGTCCACCTCGATTCGGAAGTTGAGCCCGCGCCGGGCGCGGAGCTCAGCCAGGTGGCGCATCTTGTGCAACGAGTTGGGGAGGAATTTCTGCGCCCCGAACCCTGGATTCACCGACATGACGAGCACATAGTCCACCAAGTCAAGGACTTCGGAGAGCATCTCGACCGGGGTGGAGGGATTGATGACGACCCCAGGTAGCGCACCGTGGTCGCGGATATGGTGCAAGGTGCGATCCAGATGCACGCAGGCTTCCTGGTGCACGGAAATCCAGTTGGCACCCGCGTCCGCGAAGGCAGCAATGAACTCGTCCGCATTTTCGATCATCAGGTGGCAGTCGAGCGGAAGGTCGGTGACTTTGCGAAGCGATTTCACCACGGGCGGGCCAATGGTCAGGTTGGGCACAAAGTGGCCATCCATGATGTCCACGTGGATGACCGAGGCACCCCCCGCGATGGCACGCTGAACCTGGTCGGCCAGGTGCGCGAAATCCGCCGAAAGTATGGAAGGTGCGAGCTCGATCAAACCTGGGTACCAGCGGGAGAAATCCTGGAAAATTCTAGCATGCCACCCGCCCAAGCCTATGAATAATCCGGAGTTTCTCGAATATGCAGCCTAGGTTGGCCGCTCGGGCGGCTGGGCCTTTCGGGCGACTTCGAGGAAGGAGTTCACCGCAGCGGCCAGAAGCTCAGATCTGGGCGCGGCTTCGTACGGGTTGGGTTGCCGGTTTTCGGGGGACCGCAGCATCGGAGTTTGCAGGTTGGCATGGACTTCCTCAACACCGGTGACTCTGAGCAAGGCAGCGACATTTCCCTCGCGGATGTGGCCACAAGCGAGAATGCCAATCCGCCGTTCCGCGGACCTGACGAGCCGCGCAAGAGTGGCGGTGCCCTCCGCGGCGGTAGCAGCGCCACCGGAAGTCAGAATCCGGTCGGCACCGCTCGCCACGACATCATCGAGAGAAGCCGCCAGATCGGGAGTCGAGTCGAAGGCGCGATGGAAGGTGACACTGAGTGGCCCGGCCAGATCGACCAACTCGCGCGTGCGGGGCACGTCGATGTGATGTTCTGGCGTGAGTACGCCTAAGGAAACGCCGTTGGCTCCGAGCTGCCGGGCGAGAACAATGTCACGCTTGATGACTTCCAGTTCCTCGGCGGTATAGCAAAAATCTCCGATTCGCGGCCGCACCAGCACGTGCAGTTGTAAATTCACATTCTTGCGCGCCATGGCGATCAGGCCGGCGCTGGGCGTTATGCCTCCATCCGCCAGCGACCCGCACAACTCGATTCTCTGCGCTCCACCCTTCTGCGCTGCGATCGCGGAAGCAACCGAGTCGACGCACACTTCCAGCACGATTGGCATGATTAAGATCGATCTGCGAAAGGATACAAGAGAGAACGAAGTCTAACGCCCCGGGGGCTCCGCCCGTCCACCGGACCGCATGCTACTCTGTTTGGACTGTTCGCCATTCGCGTGCTCGCTCCGATCCAGATCGCCCCAGCTTTTGCTCTTTCCGCGACCTTCGCCTGGGGTGTGAGCGATTTCATTGGCGGACACGCTTCCCGGCGATCGAATGCCTTCCTGCTGACCACCATCACGCACGTTACGGGTACGGCGCTGATGGCAATACTTGCTCTGCGCACACACGCCGCGTTTCCGGAACGGCATGGCGCGACCTGGGCCGCGGTGGCCGGTGTCATTGGCGGAGTGGCACTGGCGATTTTCTATCGTTCCTTGTCGATGGGAAATATGGGGCTGACGGCGCCGGTCGCGGCTGTGCTGGGGGCGGCGATTCCGACGGTCTTCGGAATCTTCACGGAGGGAATGCCTGGAGTCATTCCGCTCACGGGCTTTGTTCTTGCCGGCGCCGGGATCTGGCTGATTTCGCGCGCGGAGGGCGTCTCGGGCACGCCCCGCGGAATCGGGACTGCTGTGGTTGCCGGCCTCTGCTTCGCGGCCTATTTTCTGGCCATTCACCAGGCGGGCAACGGGAACCTGTTCTGGCTGGCGGGAATCTCGCGATCCGTATCTTTTGTGGTGAACGCGGCGCTCGTGCTCGCGGCAAGCCAATTCCGGCCTCTCGACCGCACTGACGCGGCGCTGGCGGCCGTCGCAGGATTACTCGATAGCAGCGGTACGGCACTATTCATCCGATCCAGCCAGGTCGGGCGGCTGGATGTGGCGGTGGTGATCAGTTCGCTGTATCCGGTAATCACGGTGCTGCTGGCACGGCTTTTCCTGAAGGAGCGCTTTTCGCGCTGGCGAATGGTGGGACTGGCAGCTTCGCTTTTGGCGGTGCCGATGATCGCGTGGGTGGGGGTGCCTTAACACTCGTCGTGGGTCGTTCGGCATCGGTCCTCGGCCACAGACTGGTGATTGCGTATGTGGCGATTCATGAGGAGTCGCCGGTGATCGGCCCCAGACGGATTCAAGACCGAGGTATTCATTTCGAGGTCAGTCCATGTTTCAAGAAGATCTGCTTCAGAACAAACGCATCCTGATTACAGGGGGTGGTAGCGGTCTGGGCAAGGCCGCTGCGCAGCGCTTCCTCGAACTGGGGGCGATCGTGTACATCTGCGGGCGAAGGCAGGAAGTGCTCGCCGCCACGGTCGATGCGCTGCGCAAGGCAACCGGCGGGCAGATGCATTCGCACGTTTGCGACGTGCGCGATGCCGCGCGGGTCGAAGAAATGATCGAAGCAATCTGGCAGGACGGGCCGCTCGACGTGCTGATGAACAACGCCGCCGGAAACTTTCTGGCACGCACGGAAGAGTTGTCGTTGGGCGGGTTCAACGCCGTTGTCGGGATTGTGCTGCAGGGTGCTGTGCATACCACGCTGGCCTGCGGAAGGCGCTGGCTGGCTGCGGGCAGAAAAGCAGTAGTTCTCAATATCACAACTACGTACACAACCACCGGGTCGGCATACGTGGTGCCGTCGGCCGTGGCGAAGGCCGGCGTGCAGGCGCTGACCCGCAGCTTGGCTGTGGAATGGGGCAACCGCGGCATCCGCATGAATGCGATCGCGCCTGGGCCGATTCCTACGCAGGGGGCATTTTCCCGACTCCTGCCAAGGCCCGAACTGGAAGAGCTGGCAAAAGCGCGCGTGCCGCTTGGACGCTTTGGGACGGTCGAGGAGTTTGCCAACCTGGCGGCGTTCCTGGTGAGCGATGGGTCCGGCTACATCAACGGGGACGTCGTCACCATGGACGGCGGCGAGTGGCTGCAGGGCGCCGGCGAATTCAGCGCAGTCGGGCGAAGGTTGACGGAGAAAGAGTGGGCAATGATGAAGCCGAAAAAAACCTCAAGCTAGCTCGAGGACTTCTCCGGCAGGATCAGCCACTTCAGCGCCATATTGACCAGGCTCAACACGATCGCCCCCCAGAAGGCTGCGGCGAACGTGGCCACATGAAAGCCGGGCACGATGGCCGAGGCCAGCTTGATCATTACGGCATTGATGATCAGCCAGAACAGGCCAAGCGACACCAGGGTCAGCGGGAAAGTCACGATCTTCAGGAACAGTCCAAGGGTTGCATTGACGAACCCGATCACTACCGCCGCGATCAGCGCTGAAAACGGACCGCTTACGGAGAAACCCGGCACCAACCGCGAAACAATCCAGATAGCCAGCGCGGTGACCACCCATTGCAGCAACATTCGCATGACACAGCCCTCGCTTCGACAAATGCAGGGAGACTATACGGCGGGGGCAGAGGGGGGCGCAAATGGGTCAGTCTCGAGCTCGCAGCGTGCGGCTGGCAGCCGGCATTAGGGCGCGCCTAAGGCCGCGCCCTGACCCGAATCACGATCTCCCGGATTCGGCAAGGACACGAACCGGGCAGTTTGGATTCGTCAGTTGAGACTCAGGAATCGAGATTCGAGGATGGGGAAACAAAAGCTGAATCGCTGCAAGCCAAAAGCTGAATCGCTGCAAGCCGCCAGCTGTTTCGGCTAGAAACCGACGAGCAGAGACTGACGACTGGAGACTCGAAAACATGCCTGCAAAAACCAACACCGCTCGGCTGCTCGATCAGTTGGGGATCCGCTACGAGCTTCGCGAATACGAAGTCGATCCTGACGATCTGGCTGCGGAAACGGTTGCGGCGAAGATCGGTTTGCCGGCGGAACAGGTTTTCAAGACGCTGGTCGCGCGGGGCGATCGCAAGGGGACCTGCCTGGCGGTGATTCCGGGGAATGCTGAACTCGATCTGAAGGCATTGGCCGCGGCCTCGGGGAATCGCAAAATCCAGCTCGTGCCAGTCAAAGAACTGCAGGGGCTGACCGGCTACATTCGGGGCGGAGTAACGGCTCTCGCCGGGAAGAAAGACTACCCCGTCTTCGTGGATGAGACGGTGGAGCGATTCGACGTGATTTCGATATCGGCGGGGATGCGAGGCCTGCAGATTCTGTTGGCGCCGTCGGACTATCTGAAGGCGACTCGGGGGACGCTGGCGCCTTTGTCTCATCTGAAGGGGTGAGGAAATCCGGCCAGCGAGTTGTCGGACCTTTTTCGCGGGCGAGGGCCCTTCGACAGGCTCAGGGCAGGCTGCCCGCGCCACATCGGCTTCGCTGAAGACGGGCGACTCACGACTGGCGACGGAAACTCTAGTCTGCCGGCTCGCAGGGCGGCTCGGATTCTTCCGGTTCCTGACGGCGTTCCTGCACCAGGCGCTCCAATTCCGCGCGGGTGTGGTCGATCATGCTGGCGGCAAAGCTTTTGGCAGAGCTCTGTCGCTCGGGCGAGAGGTCTTTCACGCGCATCGCCACCAACCGAGCATCGTCTTCGAGGCGTTGCAAGGTGCGCTGCACGCGGGCAATTCTTGCATCGTAGAGGAAACTAGACAAAGCACTTCTCCTGAGAGGAACTCAGGAAAAGCTTGCGGCCTGGGTGGAGGGCAGGCAAGTCATCACCTGGATACCCGGATCGGTGGACGGAATGCCGTGAATTCAGTAGGGGTTGAGGGGATCGCCTTCCAGGCGCTTCATGATCCACTTTTCCAACTGGGCGCGGGAGCTCTCTGGCACGTCCTGGAATTTGAGACCGGCGCGACCGACCCCATCCGCCCAGGCAATTTCGCCCTTGGGCTCCATGGCGGTCTTGGTCCCGGGCAAAGTGAACTGAACCTGGGAGATGGATTTGTTGGGCAATGAGCCGTCGAAGTGAATGGCCATTCCGCCCTCACTCAGGTTCGTGGCAACGGCTTTCATCTCTTGGGATGGCCCGAATGTGAGCTTTACGGGCAGCTCGACGGGGCAGCGGAAGTAGCGGCGCTTCTCGCGCACCATGAAGCTCATGGCGGTGTTCAAGCAGCGCAGGGTGCCGGCGGTGGTCACTGGTTTCTGGAGGACAAAGTTGGCGCCCATTTCGAAGGCCTGCTGGGTAGTGGTCTTGCCATTGAGGATAGCAAACGACACCGAGGTCTTGTTGCTGGCGTTCTGACGCAAGCTGCGGAGAACCTCGGCGCCTCCCTGCAGGTCGTCGCAGTCGACAATGACTGCGTCGAATTTGCTAGAACTCAGCATCTCCGTACCCGAACGGGCGGCGGGAGAAACTTCGACCTCGATGGAAAGTTTCTCGAGAGTCGGACAAAGCACGCGGACAACTTCCGGGTCGCGACAAACGAGTAGAGACTCCAGGTTCATAAGTTACGACTTTACCCTCGGCCAGAGCGGGATCAAAGGCACGAAGGTCATGGGTTTGAAGTGCCGAACGCACGTTGTTATTGTCCTTTGTGCGGTTGGGATAAATCGCTGGCCGCCCGTGGCCTGCAGGGTCAAGAAATCCAAGAGCGTGGAACGATGATTGCGCGCGCCTATCTATCCCTGGGATCAAACATTGGAGATCGCGAGGCCCACTTGCGAGCCGCGACCGAACAGCTCCTACTCCACGGTAATTTGATCCAGGTCTCGTCCCTTTATGAGACCGAGCCGGTGGAATTCACAGAACAAGCCTGGTTCCTGAATTGTGCCGTAGCCCTGGACACCGGCGTGAGCGCCGCCGAACTGCTGCAGACAGCGTTGTCGGTGGAACGCGAGATGGGCCGGCAACGCACTCAGGACAAAGGCCCGCGCGCGATTGACATCGACATTCTGCTGTTTGATCAACTGGTAGTGAGTGAGACCGGATTGAGCATTCCTCACCCCGCGATGGCCCAGCGGCGCTTTGTGTTGGAACCGCTGGCCGAGATTGCGCCGGACGCAGTGCATCCGGCGCTGGGTAGAACCGTGCGTCAACTGCTCGACGCTTTGCCACACGGACAGCTCGTGCGGCGGCTGGAGCGGCCGCAGCGGTGGTGGACCCGTGTCCCCGGGGTTGAACCGGCTTCTAAAGAGCGGTCACGACGGAAGAGTTTCTGGTGAAAGGGGGGACTTTTCAGCGATTGACCAACGGCTTCGTAGTTTCCGCGCAGGCGATAATCCTCCCGGGACTTCCTGCAACCCCGGTTCTCAGGATCTGATCGGAGGAAACTGCGAAGCAGCGGCCAGAAAATTTTCTTGGACGCTTTGTCGAATTTCGGTCTGGCCGTTCGACGTGTATATAGAGAAGGCTGGGCAACCGGCCCACGCGAAGAACCCTTACAGGAGACCGCATGCCTCAATATTTGGTTGCTAACTACCTCCCCGACGACTTCGACCCGTCCACCGTAAGCGAAGCGATGATGGAAGAGATCCACGCGCTCAACCGCGAAATGATTGCTGCCGGCGTGAGGAAGTTCGCCTGCGGAATTTCCCCGGCCGGCAAGGCGAAGACGGTGCGGAAGCAGCCTGATGGTACGGT
>Ga0182037_10000164_pt1 | contig 29493 bp, 28 predicted proteins | sample sta12Cox44000082_FD_125974 | JGI IMG/M metagenome (GOLD analysis project Ga0182037, IMG submission 125974) | Lab enrichment of tropical soil microbial communities from Luquillo Experimental Forest, Puerto Rico - statoxic.12C.oxic.44.000.082 | ecosystem: Environmental > Terrestrial > Soil >... | reverse complement strand
CCCATTGCGTGGGGCGGCCAACGCAATCCGCGAGGGGCTAAATGCCAAGTGCCAACCGCCCAGTGCAGATTGTTGCGTCACAACCAGTACTAAACCAAAAATTGGCTGAATGCTGACTGCTAGATCCTCTTGAACGCCCGCTGAATATCTTTCAGCGAATACCGCAACACCACCGGCCTGCCGTGCGGGCAGGCGATGGGGAATTCGGTTTTCGCGAGTTCGGCGAGGAGCCATTCCATCTTGTTCTGTTCCAACGGCATGTTCACCTTGATGGCGGCATGGCAGGCGATGGAGGCGGCGATGTGCGTGCGCACCGTTTCCAGATTCACTTTCTGATCTTCGCGCGCGAGCTGCTCGAACAGTTCGTGCAGCATATGTTCGACCTGCGAAGCGTCGACTCCGGCGGGCGAGACCTTGACCGCAACGCTGCGTGTGCCGAAGGGTTCGGCTTCGAAGCCATTATTCGCGAGCTCGTCGGAAATTTCTGCGAATACTGCCAATTGCGCGGGGGTGAGTTCGAGAATCAGCGGCATCAGCAGGCGCTGGCTCTCGACTGAGTGCGCGGCACGCTGCTTCAGCACTTTTTCGAACAGCACGCGTTCGTGGGCGACATGCTGGTCGACGATCCATAAGCCCTCCTCGTTCACCGCGAGAATGAACGAGTTGCGGATCTGGCCGAGCGGCTTGAGGGATGCAAGCGACGGGGCTAGTTGACTCGGGGCTTCGGGTTCGTCGGCGAACACCGGGGCACAGCCGTCGTCAGGAACAATTTTGGGCGCGCGAGCAAGCGAAACTGCAGCGTTCGCTTCCACCGCGATTCCGCCTTGAAAGGCAAAATGTTGCGCGCTGGGCGGAGGTTCGGCAGCTTGCAGCGCGAAGCCTGCCGGGGCGGCGGTCGCATAAAGATCACGCCAGGTCGCAGGGCCGAGCGACGGTGTTTGCCCTCCGGGCGTAAGTGACGGAGTCGCCGTGGGGTGCGCGTGAATTTCGGACACAAACTGCGGCACCGGACGGGCCTTCATCAGCGCGGCGCGGATGGAATCGCGCACGAAGTCATGTATGAAGGTCTGCTGGCGGAAGCGGACTTCGGTCTTCGAAGGATGGACGTTGACGTCCACTTCTCCGGTGGGCATTTCCAGAAACAGCAGTACGACCGGGAAAACCGTTGGCGGAATGATGTTGCGGTAGGCCTCGGTGATGGCGTGCTGCACGAGGCGGTCGCGGATGAGGCGTCCGTTGACGAAGAGGTAGATCGAGTTGCGGTTGAGCTTCTGGATTTCGGGCTTGGAAACGAAGCCGTGCAGGCGTAGCTCGCCGGGCTCCACGGTCGCCGGTTCTTGCTCGTCGCGATCCTGGTTGCGGCGCCAGGGAGGCGGCTGCGGCAAGCCGATTCTCTCGAGCGGCTGCACAGTCGCCAGAGGGATCAGTTGGTCGAGAACTTCTTTGCCGAAAACCTGGTAGACGCGTTCGCTGTGTCCCGCGACCGGAGGAGAGACCAGCATGGCGTTGGTAGCCGAGTGCAACTCGAAGTGCTTGTTGGGATGGGCCAAAGCATAGTGGGTGACCAGGGAGGCGATGTGAGAAAGCTCAGTCGACTCCGACTTCAGGAATTTCTTGCGCGCGGGCGTGTTGAAGAACAAGTCACGCACGGTGATGGACGTTCCCAGCGGCAGTCCGGCTTCTTCGACCTTGAAGATCTTGCCTCCGTTGATCTCGACGATGGTTCCGGCGGAGTCTTCCGGAGCGTGGGTTTCAAGATGCAGTCGCGAGACCGAGGCGATCGAGGGCAGAGCTTCGCCGCGGAAGCCGAGAGTGGCGACGTTCAGCAAGTCTTCTGCATTCTTCAATTTCGAGGTCGCGTGGCGTTCGAAGGCGAGGAGCGCGTCGTCGCGCACCATGCCGCAGCCGTTGTCGGTGATCTGGATGAGCTTCTTGCCTCCGGCCTCGACCTGAAGGCGGATGCGGGTGGCGCCGGCATCGAGCGAGTTCTCCAGGAGTTCTTTCACGACCGAGGCGGGACGTTCTACGACTTCGCCGGCGGCGATCTTGTTGGCAACGGATTCGGCAAGAACGTGGATGTGGCCCATGGGAAAGCAGTCGTCAGCCTTCAACGGCTTATGGCTCGCAGCTGGAGGCTTGCAGCTGGTAGCTTGTGGCTGGCAACTTGCAGCCCAAAGCCAGAAGCCACGAGCCAGTAGCTCGTCCGCCAGTGTCGCAGATCGTCACTGCACAGGTAAAGCGCGGTCAGGTAAGCTGTTCGCTGTGCTCCGTGGGGGGCAGAGGAATCCCACCCTAACCTCGCAAAGAACGCGACGTTAGGATGGGGCACCCAGACGCATGGGAAAGATTTCGCGCCGCAGTTTCGTCTGGCGGGCCGGATGCGCCACGGCCGCCGCCATGCTTTCCGGGGCGGTTGAATTATTTGCCACGCGGAACGCGCTGGCGACGCGGCTGGCTGCCGACCGCCTGCGGCCGCAGTATCACTTGCTGCCTGCCGCCAACTGGATAAACGATCCCAATGGCCCGATTTTCTATCGCGGCCGCTATCACATGTTCTATCAGTACAACCCCAACGGCGCGTTCTGGGGAACGATGCACTGGGCGCACGCAACCAGTCCCGACATGATTCACTGGCAGCATGAGCCGGTTGCGCTGGCGCCCACCGCGGACGGTTACGACCGCGATGGTGTATTCAGCGGAAGCGTAGTGGAAGACGGTGGCGGGGCCGCTGCGATCTATACCGGCGTGCTGCCTCCAGAATCGCCGGCTCAGGTGACGCTCGATGACGGGCGCCACAAGTGGCGCGAGGTGCAGTGCCTGGCGACCTCGAAGGATGCCGATCTGCGGAAATGGGAAAAGCATGCCGAAACGATACTCGCGCGTCCGCCCGAACACTTCACCGTGACGGGCTTTCGCGATCCTTGTGTATGGCGCGAAGGCCGGGAGTGGCTAATGGCGTTGGGTTCGGGGGTCAAGGGGAAGGGCGGGGGAGTGCTGCTATATGAATCGCACGATCTGCGGCGGTGGACCTATCGTCATTGGCTGATTGAAGGGCAGGGAACGCGCGTGGAGGCGGTGAATCCCGTGGAGAACGGCGAAATGTGGGAGTGTCCGGACTTCTTCGCGCTCGGCAACCGCCACGTACTGCTTTATTCGACGATGGGGAAGGTGTGGTGGAAGACGGGCAGGTATCATCAGCGGCGTTTCATTCCTGAGAACGAGGGCGTGGTGGATTATGGCGCGTACTACGCGGCCAAGACCATGCTCGATGAGCGCGGCAATCGTGTTTTGTGGGGGTGGATTCCGGAGATGCGTCCGGAGAGTGAATATCGCGCTGCGGGGTGGGCGGGCGTGATGGCGTTGCCGCGCGTTTTGTCGTTGGATACTGACGGGACATTGCGGATGGCGCCCGCGGCTGCGCTCGAGAGTTTGCGGCGAGATGCGGGGCGGGAGGAGCTCATTCGGGGGTTGTCGGGAGAAGTGCAGGTTCAGTTTCAGGCAGGGGGGGCGTTTCGTTTGCGCTTGCGCTCTCAAAAGGGCGAACGCTTCGCGGAAGTTTCGTACGATCCGGAGCAGAAAGACTCCGAGTTGCGCGTGAACGGGGTGGCGGGGGCGCTAGCGATCACGGAGCCGGTGACGCTGCGCGTTTTCGTGGATGGTTCGGTGATGGAAGTGTTTGCCAACGACCGGGTGGCGATCACGGCGCGAGTGTACAAAGTGCCCAGTGCGCCTTTGGAGGTGGACGTGTTGGATGAGGACGGGGTGAAGTCGCTGGAGGTTTGGGGAATACGGGCGATTTCTCCGGACCGTTTGACGGGCGCAGCGGATGGTGGGAAGAACTTGTTAAGAGGGGGAAAGGGGGCAAAACGGGCGAAGTCGCTGTGAGGAGAACAGATATATGTTTCTGCAAAAATGTCCAAATTATCTGTTGCAGAATGCTATACCAGCCTTAGAGAGTGAAAATGAGAGCGCGACCTAAGGGTCGCACTTTTTGCTTGGGCGAGAATCCCGACAGCGGAAGAAACACATTCCTCCTGTCGCGCTGCGCCGGCGCGTCGGCATGAGAATTCTTTCAATTGTCGGGTGGATTTTCGTGGTGAGAGTTCCTGCCCAAGTCTGCGGTGGTGTTCCGGAGACACGGGGTCCCGGGCTTCCTCGACTGCGCTCGGGATTCCGACAGCGGGCTCAGACGCCCGCTCAGCGCCTCAAGTCCGGCTGGCGCCTCATTGGGCCCAGGGTGACAAAGTAAAAGCAAGTCCTTCGTTACGCTCAGGATGACAAATCTGAGGAGGAACGAAGGTCTGAGAACGAGATCAGGGGCGGCCGCGAAATTGGTTGAGCTTTCGGCGGTCGCGTTTGCAGGGGCGGGATTGCGGAGCTGGGGTGAAGTGCATGAAGGCCTTGCGTTCTTCCTCTACTTTTTTTCGCGCTTCGCGGCTGGCTTCGGTTTCCTGGTAGAGCGTTTGCGCGACGGTGGCCGGGCCGCGGAGGTCGCTGAGGGCGAGGACGTCGATTTCGAATTCGCCGCCTTCCGTGCGGATTTGCAGGCGGTCGCCGATGTGGACGTCGCGGCTGGGTTTGACGGGTTGATGGTTGCACGCGACGCGGCTGAGTTCACAGGCACGGGAGGCCTGGGTGCGGGTCTTGTAGAAGCGCGCGGCCCATAGCCATTTGTCGATGCGGGTGGACATGTGGGTGAGTGTAGCGCAGGCTGAGGATCGTGGAGTCCCACGTTTCGAAACCGCAAAACCTGGGGCCCCGTCCAACTCTTATCGGGAATCTATTTTTTCACGATGCCGATGCCGAGCTCCCGGAGTTGAGCGGCGGTGACGGGGGTGGGGGCGTCGACCATGAGGTCTTTGGCGGCGGCGGTTTTCGGGAAGGGGATGACTTCCCGCAAGCTCTCGGCGCCGGCCAGGATCATGACGATGCGGTCGAGGCCTAATGCGATGCCCCCATGCGGGGGCGTGCCGTATTCGAGGGCTTCGAGGAAGAATCCGAAGCGGGATTTGGCTTCTTCTTCGGTCATGCCGAGAGCATGGAAGATCTTGCGCTGGATGTCCTGACGGTGAATACGGATGGAGCCGGAGCCAAGCTCGGTGCCATTGAGGACGACGTCGTAAGCGAGGGCACGCACCATGGCGGGGTCGGACTCGAGCTTGTCCATGTCTTCTTCGTGTGGCGAAGTGAAGGGGTGATGGGCGGCGACCCAGCGCTGGTCGGCTTCGTCGTATTCGAACATGGGGAAGTTGGTAACCCAGAGGAAGCGGAAGTCGCCGCGTTGGAACAGGCCGTGCTTGGCGGCATATTTCTGGCCGAGGGCGACGCGGAGCAGTCCGGCCGAGGCGTAAATAGCCAGTTCGGCGGGCGTGACTTTGCGCTTGCCGGCGGGGTGATCGTCTATGCCGGACTGGGCGGAACCGACCACGAGGACCATGAGATCGTCAGGGGCTGCGCCGGATTTCTTGCGGATCTTCGCGCCCGCTTCGGTGAATTTGCTTTCGATACGCTTGAAGTCTTCGAAGACGCGGGCTCCGCCTTTCGAGATAAACATGGGCTTGATGTCGTCGCGCTCTTTGCGGGAGAGCTCGCCGACTTTCGGAATGCGGACCGCGACGACGGGCAGGTCTTTGTGGATGGCGAGTTGCTCAAGATCCGCGGGCGTGAAGCAGTCGTGCACTTCGGTGAACGCGGGCAGGCGCAGGTCGGGCTTGTCGATGCCGTACTGGCGGATGGCCTCGTCGTAGTCCATGCGCGGGAAGGGGGTTCTGATTTCGTAGCCGGCGGCCTTGAAAGCGGCGGTGAGGAAGCCTTCGACGGTTTCCCAGACGCGCTCGGGTTGCGGGTAAGACATCTCGAGATCGATCTGGGTGAATTCAGGTTGGCGGTCGGCGCGCAGGTCTTCGTCGCGGAAGCAGCGCACGATCTGGAAATACTTGTCGAAGCCCGAGATCATGAGGATTTGCTTGAAGAGCTGCGGCGATTGCGGCAGGGCGTAGAACGTCCCGGGCTGCACCCGGCTGGGAACGAGGTAGTCGCGGGCGCCCTCGGGGGTGGAGCGTGTCATGAAGGGGGTTTCAATTTCGAAGAAGCCTTGCGAGGCGAGGTAGTCGCGGATGGCGAGCGCGACCTTGTGGCGCAGCTCGATGTTGAATTGCATCGCGTCGCGGCGCAGGTCGATGTAGCGGTACTTCAGGCGCACCTCTTCGTTGGCGAGGACGGTATCGCCGGGGAGGAAGGGCGGATGTCTCGCTTCGTTGAGAATTCGGAGCTCGTCGGCGACGAGTTCGACCTCGCCGGTGGGGATGTTTTTGTTGATGGTGTCGGCGTCGCGGAGCTTGACGGTGCCGATGGCGGCGATGACGAACTCGTTGCGCAGTTCCCCGGCTTTTTCGTGGACGGCGGCGTTGTGTTCTCCGCTGAAGACGACCTGGGTGACGCCGGAGCGGTCGCGGACGTCGACGAAGATGATGGCGCCGAGATCGCGGCGGCGATTAACCCATCCCATGAGGACGGCCTTTTTGCCAGCGTCGGAGGGGCGCAGGGCGCCGCACATCTGGGTACGTCGAAGGTCGCCTAGGAAATCGAGCAAGTTGTTCTCGTCTGGTTGGGATGTGGCCAGGGGCCGAATCGGAGATTATAAACGGCGCTGGTAGCTTGCTGCTGGTGGCTGACGGCTAAACGAGGTTTTGTGTACGGGATCAGAAGAAAAAGCCTTTGACTGCAGAGGTCACGAAGGGCGCGAAGAAAAAAGTCGAGAGCAAGCTTTTCATCACAGGAAGCAGAGGTAGAAATGTCGTCAGGACCAGTGAGGTTTCTGGGCGGATGTGGGGTCCTTCGACTGGGTTGGGCTGACGCCTCACTTCGCTCAGGATGACAGGTCAGAAAAATTCGGCTGGTGAGGCCCGGACGCCCTCAGCCCGCAAGACGCCGGCGCTACAGGGTTAGTAGGAGACCTTGTAGTCGCAGGCCTCGCGGCAGGCTTGGCAGTAGTAGAGGCCGTCTTCGCAGAGGCGGACGGCAATTTGTCCCTGGCAGAAGACGCAGTACTTTTCGCATTCGCAGCGTTCTTCGCTTTGTTCGCAGACGCTGCAGTGGGCTTTGACTTTGCTTGTGGCCATGGGGGAAGTGTAGCGCTGGTTTGCGAGTGAGGAAGGTGACGGTGGTAATGGGGCAGTCGTTGGTCGTTCGTCGTGGGCGAGGAGCGAAGTCGTCGGTCCTCGGTCGTCGGCGCGGAGCGGCCGTTGAGATCGGAGTGTTTGTGGAATCCCACCCCTCGATTTTGCTCAGGGCAGGCTAATGCGCATAGGACGCGCCAACCTGGGGCACCGGGCCAGTTAGAGAATGCCCGTTAGGGTTTGTGGTAATCCCCAAAACACTGGGTCCTTCGACAGCGTTCGGCTGTCGCCTCACTTCGCTCAGGATGACAAACAAGAACGGGTGGCCTAGCCGCCTTGTTTGAGTTCGGTGAGGACCTGGCGGGCGATTTCTTTGAGGGTTTCGAAGACTCCGTTGCCCTGGAAGGCCACGGCTTCGATGACCGGTTCGTTTTTGCGGCGGAGGTCTTTTGAGAGCCTGTCGACGGGGAGAATGTTGGGGAGGTCGCGTTTGTTGAGTTGCAGGACGTAGGGGATCTTGAAGAAGTCGTAGCCGTGTTCTTTGAGGTTGTCCATCAGGTTGTCGAGGGCCTCGACGTTGGCGTCCATGCGCTCTCGCTGGGAGTCGGCCACGAAGACGATGCCGTCGACGCCGCGCAGGATGAGCTTGCGGCTGGCGTCGTAGAAAACCTGGCCGGGGACGGTATAGAGATGGATGCGGGTCTTGAAGCCGCGGACGGAGCCGAGGTCGAGCGGGAGGAAGTCGAAAAACAGGGTTCGCTCGGTTTCGGTGGCGAGCGAGATCATCTTGCCCTTCTGCTGTTCTGCGGTTTTCTGGTAGATGTGCTGCAGGTTCGTGGTTTTGCCGCCTAATCCAGCGCCGTAATACACGATCTTGCAGTTGATCTCGCGGGCCGCAAAGTTGATGAAACTCAAGAATTTCCTCGAATGAAGCGCGCGCGAGGCAATCCATCCCGCTGGAGAGCCAACGCGCCTGTAGTTTCCCTTGGGCTACTGGGATTTTTTATATCACACGGGCCGAAATTACCGGCAGGTTACTGATGTCACAGGGGGTACGGGCGGGGGAGGCTGTCGTCGGTTCTCGGTCGTCGGTCGTCGCCAAACCGCGAGGGAACTCCCCCGGGTTGGGGTTCAAATGGAGGGCACCGCGATGCAGGAGCCCCGATAGAGACGATACCCTTTAGGGCCGAGGTGAGGGTTGGGGAGGGCACGAAGTCCCTCGACCGCGTTCGGCGGTAGCCTCACTACGCTCGGGATGACAGCGTACGGCAAGAGGCGAGTCGATCACTGGCCGGCGGGGAGGGGGTAGTAGCCGCTTTTGGCGCGGATCTTTAGGCCGGGGCGGGCTACGCGCACTTCGATGTCACGATAGGCGGTGCTGGGCGTGGCACGGGTGGTGTAGCCGAGGGTGTATTGATTGCGGGCGTCGCCGGTGGCGCGGGCGTAGGCGATTTCGATGTTGTCGCGGGAGAGTTCGGTGAAGACTTCGCCTCCGGTGGCGTTTGCATATTTAGGCAAGATGTTGGTGTAACCGTAGTGGGGCAGGCGGAATTTTTCCAGCTTGTTATAGACGGGGATGGCCGAGCCTTCGACGGCGATGCCGTAGACCGTGATTTCGCGAGAGAGCAGGACCTTCTGGACGTCGCTGTAGGAGACTCGGCTGCCGTACTCACGGCCGTCGCTGATAATGAAAATGATCTTGCGGCGGGCGCGATCGCGCTTGCCGAGATCGAGGGCGGCGCGGAGAATGGCGTCGTTAAGGACACGGACGTCCTTGGGCGGAGCGATATTGGGCTGGGCTCCGGGGCGCTCGACGGGGATGCCGTTGACGGTGGGGCCCTGCGGGCCGAGCGGTCCGTTCATGACGGGGGCGCCGTTATTGCGGCCGCGTTCCAGCTTCATCTGGTTGAGCACGGCAGTGAGCTTCTGCCCGGTGGCCGAGGAATAGTCGGAGACCTGACTGACCGTGCTGCTATAGGTGTAGAGCGAGACTTCGTCGTAGGCGCTGAAGGAACCGGCCAGCGCGGTGTAGGTCTGGTTGATTTTCTGCACGGCGACGTCGGGCATGCCAGTGTCGAGGATGACCGCGGCGGAGAGAGGGAAGGGGTCACTGGTAAAAAATCTCAGTTCCTGTTTCTTGCCGTCTTCATAGACACTGAAATCGGCGGGGAGAAGGCCGTCGATCATATGGCCGGCGCCGTCTTTGACCATCACCGGGACGAGCACGAAGTTGACCTGCCTGGTGATCTTGTAGAGGTCCTCGCGCGAGTTGATGTCGGTGGCCGGGACGCTGCCGGGGGCGACGGTCCTGACGGGCGGCATGGGTGGAGGCGGCGTGGCATCGGAAGAACTTGGTTTCGACGCGGGCGGGGTTTGCGGCTTGTCGTCCTCGGGACGGGGACGGGTGGGTGGCACGTTGCTCGGGAAAGGCGGAACGGGGCGGATGGCCGAGGGTGCGTCAGGGATATCCTGCGGGGCCGGCTGGCTTTGATTCTGCGAGGGCTGGTTCTGGGCGAAGGCGGAAGCGGCGAGCAGAGCAATGGCTGCGATTCCCGGCCGGAAAGTCTTCCAAATCAACGAGCTCAAAGTGACGTTCTCCGAATGAGGCAACCGTATGTGGCTTGGGATGCTCAAATCCTTTAAATTGGTGCATCGAGAATTGCAGGAATCGACTCCCAAAAGTTTACCCGAGAACCGCCTGATGCTCAAAGCTTACTGCCTCACGTTGTCGTTGGTTCTGACGCTTGTGATAGCAGCCGGATCGCCGGCTGCGGGTCAGGACACAACCCCCACTTTGCGTGACCAGACTGGAAATCAAAACCAGGATCAAGACCAATCGGTGGAGACGTTGAAGGTCCGGGTGAACGTGGTCCAGCTTTTCTTCAACGTGAAGGATAAGAAGGGCGCGCTGATTCCGAACCAGACGAAGACCGATTTCGATTTGCTGGAGGATGGGAAGCCGCAAACGATCAAGTACTTCACCGCGGAGAGCAACCTGCCGCTGACGCTGGGGATCCTGATTGACTCGAGCGGGAGCCAGGCGCGCGTGCTGGACATGGAGAAGGAAGTGGGCTCAGCGTTTCTCAGTGACATCTTGCGGCCGAAGGATGAGGCGTTCGTGATCGGGTTCGACGTGAATGTGGACTTGCTGCAGGACTTCACGAACGACGTGCGGCGGCTGAAGGCAGGGTTGAACAAGGCCAAGATCAACACGGGAGGGGGAGGCGGAAGCTTGCCGGGGCTGGGCGGCGGACCGGTGCCGACTTCGAATCCGAGGGGAACTCTGCTGTACGACGCGGTGTACCTGGCGGCGCATGATGAGCTGGCGCATGAGGTGGGGCGGAAGGCGATGATCCTGCTGACCGATGGCGAGGATCAGGGCAGCCAGTTGAGAATCCGAGACGCGATCGAAGCTGCACAAAAGTCAGACTCCATCTGTTATGTGCTGCTGATTGCGGACCGTGGGTTCTATGGCGGCTTCGGGTACACGGGCGACTCGGAGATGAAGAAGCTGGCGAATGAAACGGGCGGGCGCATGATTGAGGTCGGGAACAAGCTGGACAAGCTGAAGGATGCGTTCGAGCAGATCGCGCATGAGTTGCGGAGCCAGTACAACATCGGGTATACGCCGACGAATTCGACGCAGGATGGGACGTTCCGGAAGATCGACTTGCGGTCGAAGCAGGGGTACAAGATCCAGACGCGCAGCGGATATTACGCGATTGCGCACGAGAAGGATTAGGGGAGTTTCGCCCCGAGGACGCAGAGAACGCCAATAAGAGAGGAGCAAGGAAGCTCTTAACCGCAAGGGGCGCCAAGAAGTTTCGCAAAGCACCCGCGGCGGGACTCGGGCGGTTCTGTGATCGGTGATCGGGACAAGGCTGCTGCGTTAGCTTCTATGCTACGCTGACCCATCATGGCGGACGTCGCTATAACTTCCAAACACACATCGAAGCATTTTCTGAGCGATCGAGTCTCCCACTTTACTGAGTCAGTGATCCGCGAGATGACACGGCAGGCGATGCTGCATGGGGCGATCAACCTGGCGCAAGGATTTCCCGATTTTCCGGCTCCGGCCGAGATCAAGAAGGCCGCGCAGGAAGCGATTGGGGCGGATGTGAATCAGTACGCGATCACCTGGGGGGCGAAGAGGCTGCGGGGCGCGATCGCGCGGCAGATGGGGGCGTGGCAGGGTGTGAAGGTTGATCCGGAGCGGCAGGTGACGGTTTGTTGCGGGTCGACGGAGGCGATGATTTCGACGCTGATGGCAGTTTGCAATGCGGGTGATGAGGTCGTAATCTTCGAGCCGTACTACGAGAATTACGGGCCGGATTCGATTTTGAGCGGGGCGAAGCCAGTGTTTGTGAAGTTGCGGCCTCCGACGGAGCGGGGCGGGGAGTGGACGTTTGATGAGCGTGAGTTGCGGGCGGCGTTTCATCGGAATACGAAGGCGATCATCGTCAATACTCCGAACAATCCGACCGGGAAGGTGTTTGCGCGGGCGGAGCTGGAACTGATCCGCGATCTGTGCGTGGAGTTTGATGTGCTGGCGATCACGGATGAGATTTATGAGCACATTCTTTACGACGGCACGAAGCATATTTCGATGGCGTCGCTGGAAGGGATGGAAGAGCGGACGATCACCATCAACGGGATGTCAAAGACGTACAGCGTGACAGGGTGGCGCGTGGGCTGGACGATTGCACCTCCGCGGATTGCAGATGCGATCCGGAAAGTGCATGACTTTCTGACAGTGGGGGCTCCGGCGCCGTTGCAGGAGGCGGGGGCGTCGGCTTTGAGCTTGCCGCAAGCGTATTACGAGAAGCTGGCGGAGGGGTACCGGCGGCGTCGCGACCGCCTGGTGCCGGCTTTGGAGGAAGCGGGGTTCCGGTGCTTTTTGCCGCGCGGAGCGTACTACGTGATGACCGACATCAGTTCGCTGGGATATGAGGATGATTTGTCATTCACGAAATATCTAGTCGCCGAGATTGGCGTGGCGGCCGTGCCCGGGTCTAGTTTCTATCGTGATCCGAGGGATGGAGCACAGCAGGTCCGGTTTGCGTTCTGCAAGCGGGATGAGACGCTGGATGAGGCGGCGAAGCGGCTGAGAGGGATCGGGCGATCGGGTCATGGGTGACGGGGTGAAGGGGAAATCTTGAAATGCCCTTCGGCAAAGCTTAGGGCAGGCTCCGCGCGCGGAGAAGGGCGGCAGAGAGCGCGGAGAGACACAAGGTGCCTCAACCCGCTCGGGATGACAGGGTGCTGGAGATGACAAGGTGTCGGGACTTGCGCCGGAGTGTCGGTCGGATGGCCTGTTCGTGCGGGGTGTTTCCACAGCGAGGTGGAGTATACTTCGGGAAAGATCGTTAATCTCTCTCTCGGGAAAAGTGCATTATGGCGTTGAAGGCGGTAGAAGAGGTATCTGCTGAGGTTCCCTCCGACGATTTCCAGGCGCTGGAAGACAAGGTTTATCGGACTATTGAGATGTATAAGGCTGCGCGCGAGGCGCGAGTCGCAGCGGAACGCGATGTGCAGCGCGTGCGGCAGCAATTGAAGGAGCGGGACGAGGAATTGGAGAGCCTGCGGCGGGAGATGGTGCAGTTGCGCAAGGACCGCGAAGAGGTGCGCCGGCGAGTAGAGAAGATGCTGCGCCAGATCGATGAAGCGGGCGAGGAACAGGTCGCGAGCTAGCGGCTGGAGCGGCGGTGGGCGCAAACGAAAACAGGAGATTGCAAACATGGCCACGGCGACGCGACAAAATCCGGCGAAGGATGCGAATAATGCGAGCGTGCGCGTGGAGATTTTCGATCAGGCGTACAACCTGCGGGGATCGGACCCGGAATACATTCTGCAGCTCGCCAAGTACGTGGATGCGAAGATGCGGGCGGTGGCCGAGCAGACAAACACCATCGACACAGTGCGGCTGGCGGTGCTGGCGGCCTTGAATATCGCCGATGAATATCATTTGCTGAAGCGCAATTCGAATGCGGGATCGGTAGGATATGGGCAGCGCGCGAACCGGCTGGCAAATGCGCTGGATAAGATTTTGGAGGGGGAGAAGGCGGGGTAGTGAGTTCTCAGTTCCCGGTTGTCAGTTGAAGCACACGAGGTGATGCGCAGAAGAATTCGCGAGTGACAAGCAAGCCGCAATTAGCGGCTTTTTCGTTTTTCAGAAAGAAATTCGTTTGGGAGAGTTGGCTTCGTGAAGTGTAGATGTTGAAAATCCCAGGTTAGCGTCCACGGCCTTCTTGGTTCTGGGTTCATTGGAAAGGCAACGTCCATCGACTCCGCTTGGGATGACAGCGTTGTATGGCAAGTGAGCTGCCAACTTTTTACCGAACGGGACTTGCGAAACTTCGGGGGTTTGCCTAGCATCCAAGGGTGAAAGTCGGCCTGCGGGGTTGGTGACGGTGGTCACCGATTTTTGAACCAACACCGAATGAACGGGGACTTGACTCGAACTAAGATCCGGTGTGCGATGCTCCGCCACGCGGAGATGCCTAAAGGGTCTCGGCAGGTTCCCACCGTCTACGACGGGTTCATTCTCGGCCCACCGCACGGCATCAGCGGGTCGGCTTTTGCTTAGCTAGCGGCTTGGGTGCGATTGGCTGATAGTCCCGGGTCGCTGGTGGTTGATCATTGGCAGGGTCGGACAGGCTTCAACGTTCGTGCTGGTTCCTCTCCGCTTCGTTCCTTTCTCAAATCCTTCCAATACACTTCTTGACCGCGTTTGGCCTGATAGACTGGGGTTGAGCGCGCAGGTTCTTTCGCGCATCCAATAAAACGTGTATCCGCAAATTTTTCATTTTCTTCCGACCTATGGGTTGCTGGTGGCAACCGGCGTGTTGCTGGGGCTTTGGATCAGTGTGCGAAATTCGGCACGGCAGGGGATCGATCCGGACAAGGCGTGGAATTTCGGCATCCTGGTGGTGCTGGCGGGGATCGTTGGCGCGAAGGTTCTGTATGTTATCTACGAGTGGAACCACTCGTATACGACCTGGCGCGATATCTTCAGCGTCAACACGCTGCGAGCCGGCGGAGTGTTTTCCGGAGGGCTGCTGGCGGCGCTGGTGGCGGCCGCGTGGTACATCCGGAAGGAGAAGCTGCCGGCGCTGGCGACGTGCGATGCATTCTCTCCCGGATTGGCGATTGGACACGCGATTGGGCGGCTGGGGTGTTTCGCGGCGGGATGTTGCTATGGCAAGCCGACACATGCCTGGTGGGGCGTGACGTTTACGAGTCCGCTGGCGAACCAGTTGGTGGGAACGCCGCTGAATGAGGCGCTGGAGCCAACCCAGCTTTTTGAGTTTGCGGTGGAGTTGGCGAATTTTTTCCTGCTGATGTGGATGTTGAAGCGGAAGAAGTTCGATGGCCAGGTGTTTGGGGCATATCTGATTTTGTATGGAGTGGCACGGTTCTTCCTGGAGTTCTTGCGCGGCGATCCGGGGCGGGGTGAAGTGTTCGGCGGATTGATGAGCGGGACGCAACTGATCGCGATCGGGCTTGTGGTGCTGGGTGGCGTAATCTGGTGGCTGAAGGGCGGGGTGCGGGTGACAGCTCTCAAGGAGCAGGTCACAGGTCACAGGTGACAGCTGACAGAGGCGAGGGGTTAGCTCAGGGCGCAGATGGCAGGTGTCAGGTCTTAGGAAATTCGAGTCGGTGTTTTTCTCGCGGTACACTCCTTCGTATCTAATGTCCCAGAAATTTCCAGAGCAATTTTCGGTGACTGCCGAGGGCACGGGGGTGCGTCTGGACCAGTTTCTTGTGTCCAAGATTGCAGAAGTGAGCCGGGCTCGGGTGCAGCAGCTCATCGAGCAGGGGTTGGTGGAGGTCGATGGGAAAGCGGCGAAGGCGTCGCTTCGATTGCGGGGTGGGGAACAGATCAGGGTGCTGGGGCCGGTGACCATAGAACCATTGCGGGCCATCGCGGAGGACATTCCTCTCGATATCGTTTATGAAGACGCGGACCTGGCGGTGATCAACAAACCGGCGGGGATGAGGGTGCATGCCGGGGCGGGAGCGACGGAGGATGCGCGCAATCGGGGGACGCTGGTGAATGCTCTCCTGCATCGGTTTGGGAAATTGTCGGAAGTGGGCGGGGAGTTGCGGCCTGGGATTGTGCATCGTCTGGATAAGGAGACGAGCGGGCTGATCTTGGTGGCGAAGAATGATGAGGCGCATCGGCGGCTGGCGGCCCAGTTTGCCAAGCGCGAAGTGAAGAAGACTTATGTTGCGCTGGTGCATGGGTGGGCGAGGGCGGAGCGCGGGACCATCGACAAGAGCATCAGCCGTGACAGCGTGCGGCGGGTGCGGATGACGACGCGGCGAGCGGGCGGGCGCGTCGCGATCACGCATTACCGAGTGCTGAAGCGCATCGAGTCGCGCTTTGGGAAGTTCACCCTGCTGCAGGTGAACATTGATACCGGGCGGACGCACCAGATCCGGGTGCACTTGGCGTCGCTGGGGCACCCGGTGGTGGGGGATACGGTATATGGGGCTCCAGAGCAGGTAAAGGGAGGGGGTGGGGCGATTTCCCTGGAGCGGAATTTTCTGCATGCGGGGGCGTTGGAGTTGAAGCATCCGCGTACGGGGGAGACCCTTTCATTTGCTCGAGAGTTGCCAGGGGAGTTGGCGGAGTTTTTGGGGCGGGTGGAGGGAAACCCATAACCGCCGAGAGGGCTGAGAACGCCGAGACAAGCCTTCAACACAGCGTCACAGAGAAGGCGGGTGAGAAGCTGGATATAATGAGGGCAATGAGATTTCGGAATTTTCTTCTGGGGGCGGCGGTTGCACTGGTATCCGTGCCGGTGTGTCTGCGGGGCGGGGTGCTAGCTGAGGGGATCCATGCGGCTTCGAACGCGACGAAGGCGGGTGCGGCCAGTTCGGGGACCGTGACCGGGGTGGGGCAGGAGCCAGCGGCCAATTCTGCGAGTGCGTCTGCCGCAGGAGCGGTGACGCCGGCCGGCAACGGACAGCAGTCGTCGACGAACGCAGACGAGTCGGTGGCGACCATTCGCAAGACGGTCAACGAAGTCAATGTGGTGTTCACGGTGACCGACAAGCACGGGCGCTACGTTAAGGACCTTACGCGCAACGACTTCAAGGTGATGGACGACTCCAAGCCTGCTGAGGAAGTTAAGGATTTCCGCAATCAGACCGATTTGCCCTTGCAGGTGGGATTGCTGGTGGACGCGAGCAACTCGGTGCGGGACCGGTTCAAGTTCGAGCAGGAGTCGGCGATTGAGTTTCTGAACCAGACGATCCGGCCGAAGTACGATTCAGCGTTCATCGTCGGGTTCGACGTAACGCCCGAGGTCACGCAGGATTTTACGGACAACACCGAGAGCCTGTCGCGGGGTGTGCGCCTGCTGCGTCCGGGTGGCGGGACGGCGATGTTCGATGCGCTGTATTTTGCCTGCCGGGACAAGCTGCTGAAGGCGCCGCGAAGCGGTCCGCTGCGGCGCGCGATCGTGCTGCTGAGCGATGGCGAGGACAACCAGAGCCACGTGACACGCGAGGAAGCCATCGAGATGGCGCAGCGCGCGGAAGTGATTGTGTACACGATCAGCACGAACATCTCAGGGATGAAGGGCAAGGGCGACAAAGTGCTGGAGAGGATTGCAGATGCAACGGGCGGACGCGCGTTCTTCCCGTTCCAGTTGCGCGATGTGGCGAATGCATTTGCGGAGATTCAGGACGAGTTGCGCAGCCAGTATGCTGTGTCGTACAAGCCGGCGGATTTCCGGGCGGACGGACGCTACCGGACGATTGAAATCTTGGCCATGGACCGCAAGAACCTGCACGTGCGTTCGCGGCGGGGATACTTCGCTCCCGCGCAGTAAACCATGCCGGGGTATTCAGGCACTTCTCTTCCGAAAAAACTAGGCGTCAAAGAAGGCTTCCGCGTGGCACTCATTGAATTGCCGCCGGAGGTGAAGGCGGAGCTGCGTGCGGCATTGAGCAAGTGCACGATGGCGAAGGACGGGCGCGGGCCTTTGGACTTCGCGATGATGTTTGTCACGAAGCAGACGGAGTTGAAGAAGCAGTTTGCGCGTGCTGCCGAGGAACTGGCACCGGCGGGGATGCTGTGGGTGTCGTGGCCGAAGAAGGCGTCGGGTGTGGTGACGGACATGAACGAGAACGATGTGCGGCGGATCGGGCTGGAAGCGGGGTTGGTAGATGTGAAGGTGTGCGCGGTGACGGATGTGTGGTCGGGATTGAAGTTCGTGCGGCGGGTGAAGGACCGGGTGATCGGGTGATTTGGTGATCGGGCCGTCGGGTGCTAGGAACCGGCCCACCTCAGTGAGCTTTTCCCGCGGGCAATTCTCCGAGGAACGATTCGAGGGCACCGGTGGGGTCCGAAGATCGCTCGATTTCTGTATCGATATCTTTGAACTTCAGACGTACTCCAGCCAGCATTTCCTTGTCGTTGAGGAGTCGGTCCACGAGTTTCTGCCAGTGCTGGACCTCACGATGATCAAGCACGAGCTTCAGGGCGATGTTTTCGAGAAAGAGGTACTCGGTGACACGCAGGATCGGGGCGAGGCGTTTTTTCTCCTGGGCGGTCATAGGCGGTAGATGTCGGGTAGAGGGAGATGGGTGCTCAAGTAGAAGAAAATTCAATAGGGTCCAGCGAAAAAACGGTGCGTGCGAGTTGACGGCGCTGTGGTAGGGTGCGAATCAGGAGCGGTATCACAGCGGAAGCGGATACGACCATCGTACGGTTGGCCGGGGTTCCCGGTCGGCAGCCGTCAACGGCCATGAACATGAAATTTTGTCCGAACTACGGGTGTGTCGCGTACGGCCGCGTGGTGTACACACAAGCGACGCGGTGCGCGTTCTGCCGGTGGGACCTGAAGCCTCCGCGGATGAAGAGCGAGACGGTGGAGGCTTCCCCACCCCCCGCAAAAAACGCGGAAGGGTGGGGCACTCCCTCGAGCGGGATGGACGACGCACCGGTGCCCCCCCAGCCTCGTGCCCACGCCAGACGGCATGCGCTTCGGCCGAGCGCATAACTTCTACCGCAACACTCCAGTAACTTGTAGGGCTTTGCTGAGTGGCATAGCCTTTGTAACATGGGTTTTGAACCATGGCGGCCAGAGGGGATGGGTCCGCGAATTCCGAAGGCCGCTGAGGAGATCCGGCCGGCGGATGAGGATATTGCCCGGGCATTAGCCGAAATCGCGAAAACATCCACGCCCCTTCCTTCGGCCACTTCCAATATTCCGATTGGCCCGGGCTCGCCTAAGCCGCAGGCTCCCCGTGAGCAAATGCTGGCTCAGCCGAGCGTGAAGGTGCGCATCCTGGTCACCGCACTGGGTGCAGTGCTTGGGCTCAGCCTGGTGGCCGCGAACCTGGTGCTCCGGAATGTCCAGCGCGCGTCGCGCCAGCAGTACCGCGGTCGGCGTGTCGGGACTCGTTCGGCACTGGATCCATCCATGCAGGCCGAAGCCGAACAACTTCTGGAGAGGGTGGCGGCTGGCGACTCGGGCGCTGCCGACCAGGTACTGTCACAAGCGGCGAATTGGACGGGGAAGACGCAAAGGACTCCGAAATCGGAGCAATGGATGGGAGCGGCGTTGAACCTCCCAGACCGGCACGCGCGTGAGGCGGCGGTGCGGGCGGAACTGGCGCTGGATGGAGTGACAACGGATGAGGCAGGCCTGAAGTATCTGGAGTCAGCGGTAGCGGTTGCGAGCAACCGGCAGTGGGCATTGTGGATGCTGGGGGCGATCGGGAACCGTGGTGTCGACCCGGCGCATGCGGCAAAGGTTATCGAGACCTATCTGGCGGATCCGAACGTGAATGTGCGGGCGGCAGCGGTGAATGGTCTGGCGATCGTAGGGACGGATGAAACGATTGCGATAATGCTGGACCGGTTCCGCAATGATCCGTCGCCGGTGGTGCAGGAGCGGGCGGCCTGCTCGCTGGCGGAAGCGGGGATGTACACCCACGAGCAGCGGATGGTGGCTGCGGGAACGCTGGTGAATTGGCTGGACGACCCGCTGATCACGGGGCAGAAGCGCGGATGGACATTGCACGCATTGCATGATATCTCGGGGCAGAACCTGGGGACGAGTTCGGGGGCGTGGCGGGAGTGGTATCAGAATTCAGCCGCCAGTCGCTAGTCGGACTTGCCTTTCTCTGCCCGGTAGACGATCTTCCCGCCAAACATAGTCCACAGGACCTTGGTCTGTTTCAGTTCTTCCGCGGGGACAGTCATTACGTCCCGGTCAACGAGCACAAGGTCAGCCTGTTTGCCCGGTGCAATCGTCCCGATCTGATCCAGCATATTCAAGGCACGCGCCGAGTTGCTTGTGTAGGCGTACAGCATTGCCGCACGGGGAACTCGCTGGCTCGCGTCGAGGATCCCTTCGTCTCCCTTGCGTGTTTCGGCGCAGTACATGGCCTCAAACACGTTCGCGGTCGACACCGCCCAGTCACTCGCGCCCGCGATGGTTGCGCCTGCATCCAGCAGCGACCGGGCCGGATACTGCCACCTGTAAATCTCCGGATCAATGTAGGGCTTGACTGCCTCGATGGCGTCGGAGTTGCCTTGGGCCCACAGGAGTTGGAGTGACGCGATCACTCCCAGTTCTGCGAAGCGCGGGAAATCCTCCGGGTCGGCGAACTGGATATGCGTGATTGTGTGGGGCAGCCTGCTGTCACCGTTGGCCTTCCTCGCCGCGGCGATGGCGTCGAGAGCCGTTTTCACCGCCAGATCTCCGATGGCGTGTATGTGGACGATCAGTCCCTGGCGGTCCGCCGCAGTTGCCAATGCGGAAAGCCGCTCCCGATCAAACAACAACTCGCCGTTTGACCCGTCGCTGTAAGGCCTAGAAAGTGCGGCTGTGTGCGAGGGGTATTCGACAACACCATCCTCGAAGAACTTGACGCCCGGGATCGCCAGGTTGGGCACATTTTGGAATTCCTTTCGCAACGCCTGGATTTCCGGCAACGGGTCGCCCTTGATCTTCGGATCAATGCGGGGAAAAACTGCCACGTGAGCAGCCAACTCTCCCTGTTCAGAAAGTGTTTTGTACACAGCCAGGATATTTCGGCGAACGAAATCGATGCTCCGATAGGTGCTAGCCGGCTCCAGCCACGCGGTAATTCCCAAGGAATGGTTGTAGGCAACTGCTGCCCGACCCGCCTCGAGGAGCCGCGTGGGCGTGTAGTCGGGCAAGAGCGCATTTAGCTTTGCGAGGCCATCATCAACAGCAAACCCGCTCGGCTCCAAGTCCGGACCGAAGCCATAAAATCGTCGCTCCTTCGAAGAAAGGCGCTGCAGAAATTCCTTCGTAACTCCAGCCTCGCGAAGCAGCGCCTTATTGGCCCAGCCTGTGTGCCCGTCCGATCCCTCGAGCAGCAGCGGCAGGTCCGAATACTCACCCGTACTGAAGCGCGCGTTCAGTTCTTCCGGTTTCGACCAAAAACCCAGGCTCAGGCTCGTAATATCGAGGGCGCGCCCGCGCACACCACGGCCGCTGCGCCGCGCCTCGCCCACAAACACAACCAGATCATCCAGCGTATGCACTTTGTCACCTACGTCGGCGCCGGTCAGCACGGTGGAGCTGTCCATTACGTGCGTGTGGCTGTCGATGAGTCCCGGGAGCAAGGTCTTGCCTTGAAGATCGATTCTCTCGGCATCCGTTCCTGCTGCCTTCGTCACCTCTGCCTGGGTGCCGACAGCAACGATCTGGTCGCCCCGGACTGCCACCGCCTCTGCGTACGGATGCCCCGGCACTCCGGTGAAGATTTTCGCGTTGTAAAACACGCGCCCCCTCTCCGCCTGTGCGCACATCAATGGGACCAGACCGACGATTGCCAGACTCACTAACCCTAAGAGTCTTTCTCGTTGTATTCGCAATCTCTTAACCCCTGTTGTACTGCCGACAAACCCCGCAATCGTGCACGATCACATCCCAATCTGCAAGGCCCCGGAAAGCCGCCGCTACTTTTTGAAAACTTTGCGGCGGATGTCGGGCCAGAATTCTTCGAAGGCGTCGCTGCTCATTCTTCCCAGCACACCCCACCCACAGCGTACGACGGCGTGACTGGTGTCGGCTTCGCTGTCGGCACGCCAGGTGTTGGAGAGGAAATTGTTGCCGACGTCTGCGACAAGGCGAGCGTAGGCGGGGTGCCAGCGTCCGTCGCGGTGGGGGGCGATGAAGGTGGTGCGGAAAACGTATTTGATCCGCGGGCGGAAGCCCTGGAGACCGGAACGGAGATAGCGGGGGTCCTCCCCCCAGGCAGAGCCGAGAGTGGCTTCGATGAGGTTTCCAGTGGCGACGCCGGTGAGGCGCATGCCATTGCGCTTGCCGAATCCATCCCAGTGAGTGCCGTATTCGGATGGGACATTGCGGGCGGTGCCAAATCCGGCGACGCTGGGGCCCACAATCAACAAGCGCGATGGGCTGACGGTGCTCTCGACCCACCATTTGAGGCGTCCGGTGAGGGTAACGAGCTGGTAATCCGGGGAAGTCGTCTGCTGGACCGGTGCGGGGGCGAGAGAAACAGGGCTGTTGGGAGCGGAAGACTGCGCCCATCCTTGCGCGCACAGCAGCAGGACCACGAGGAACCACATTCCGGGCAACTCCATTGAAACGGGAAAGAGTTGGATAGGAACGAGAGCGATCGTTCCCAATATAGATGGCGAACTCGGAAGGCACAAACTGACGAGATAGTGCTGTTTTGAGTCGAGGCTGGGGGAAAGCCCAGTCCGAACCTCAGCCCCCGGAGGAGCCATCGCAACACAAGTCGTTACGGCGTCGCTTGAAGCGATGCCCCGATATGAAACGTCATGTCTCAGCGGCCGAGCAGGGGTCGGTCGTCTGGCAAGCTCAGATCCTCTGCCAGCACGCGGAGTGACTATCTCCGAGACAACTCTAGCTGCGGAGCTTCCCTCCGAGTGCTTCGAGGGCCTTGATGATCGGCGCGGACCATTGCCCGACCTCGTCTTCGCGGAGGGTGCGGTCGCCAGACTGAAAGACTGCACGCAGCAGGATGGAGTAGGTGCCGGCGGGCAGCGAGTCGCCACGGAAGACTTCGACGGCGGAGAAGCTACGCAGTTCAGGGTGGCGCAGGCTGGTGACGGCTTCTGCGATCTGCTCGAAGGTGACGGAATCGGAGAAGGTGAAGGAGAAATCGCGATCCACCGCGGGGTAGCGCGGTAGGCTGCGGTAGCGCGGTTCGCGCAGATCGTGCTGGTAGAGGCGGTCGAGGTAGAACTCGGCGAGGTAGATTTCCTGGCGCAACTTGCGGGCGGCGGCGACGTCGGGGTGGAGCTGGCCGAACTGGGCGACGAGATCGCCGTCCATGACGGCGCGGGCAGAGCGGCCGGGGTGATAGTAGGGGGCCGTATCGGAGTCGTAGTGCAGTTTCTCGGACGCGAAGGCGGAGAGCAGGGTCTCGACGTCGCCCTTGAGGTCGAAGAAGGTGACGGGGCGCGCTTCGGAAGGTTGATTGACGTTGGTGGGCAGGGCACGCCCGGTGGCGCCGACGCAGATCTGCTGGGGCTCGATGGAGTGTGAGTTGCTGCCCTGGTAGATGTTCCCGGCTTCGAAAAGTCGGACGTTGTTGGATCCGCGGTTCAAGTTGTAGGCCAACATGTCGAGCATGCCGGGGACTAGCGAGGTGCGCATGACGGAGGCTTCCTCGCTGAGCGGGTTGGCGAGGCGAAGCGGGTCGGTCTTGGCGAACTGCTTGGCGTCCTGCTCGGAGATGAAGGTCATCGAGACGGCTTCGTTGTAGCCGAGGCCGAGCAGGGAAGCGCGGAGCTTGGCGTCTTTGTGCGCGTCGGGTGGCTCAATGACAGCTCCGGCGAAAGCCGGGAGCGTGTTGGGAAAGCGGTCGTAGCCGTAGAGGCGTGCCACCTCTTCGATGATGTCGATTTCGCGTTCGATGTCGAGGCGCCAGGAGGGGACGGTCACTTCGAATTCCTCGTTTTCCTGACGGCCGGGAGTGGTATCGAAGCCGAGGCGAGAGAGAATGAGGAGGACTTCGTCGGCTTTGAGGTCCTGGCCGAGGATGCGGTGGACCTCGGGCAGATTCAGGACGATGGGGGCCTGGTCGCGGCGGCCCACGACAACGTCGAGCAGGTCGCCGACGAGGGTGCCTCCGCCTGAGTTGAGGATCAGTTCGGCGACGCGGTTGGTGGAGACCACGGTCGATTCGTAGTCGGCTCCGCGTTCGAAGCGATGGGAGGCGGCGGTGTGCAAGCCGTGGCGCTTGGAGGCTTTGCGGATGGTGGCCGGGTCCCACCATGCCGACTCAATCAGGATGTTGCGGGTACGGTCGGTGATCATGGTGTCGAATCCGCCCATGACGCCGGCGAGGCCGACGGGCTTTTTGGCGTCGGCTACTACGAGGTCTTCGGTGGAGAGTTTGCGGACGACTCCGTCGAGGGTTTTCAGGATCTCGCCAGCACGAGCGAAGCGGACGATGACGCGGCGGCCCTCGAGCAGGTCGAGATCGTAGACGTGGGTGGGCTTGCCGCTCTCCCAGAGAACGTAATTGGTGGCGTCGACGGCGTTGTTGATCGGGCGCTGGTCGATGCGGCTTAAGCGGTTCGCGACTTTTGCGGGCGAGGGCTTTATGGTGACGTCGCGCAGGACGCGCGCGGTGAAGCGCGGGCAGAAGCGGCTGTCTTCGATGGTGATGGTGACGCCGCCGATGTCGGTGTGCGGGGGCAGCTTGGGAGTGATGGGCTTGAGGGGGACGTCATAGAAGGCCGAGGCTTCGCGAGCGATTCCGTAATGGTTCATGGCGTCGGGGCGGTTGGTGCCGATTTCCATTTCGAAGACGGTGTTGTCAGCTTCGCCGGAGATGCCCTCGGCCGCGATGCCGATCGAGGTGAGATCGTGCGCGAGGGTGGCGTTGTCGGCCTTGAGGTCGACGAAGTCGCGGATCCAGGATGGTAAGAGCTTCATCGGTCTTGAAAAAGAGAGATTTCGCAGTTAAGGAAATCCTCTTGGTATTCCTCCGGAAAGCTTACGGAAACGCTGCGATTCGGGACATCCGGAGCCAGCTTCGTTTGCCAGATGTCTTTTAGGAGCCTCCCAATATATAGGATCATTTCTTGAGTGGACCTAGGCTCGGCGCTGCAGAACATGTCTTCGATATGCCAATGGTTCATCACGACTTCCACCGCCCGGTTATCTCCCTTCGTCTGTTCCATAAAAGCGCGGCAGTTTTTCTCGGTGAATCTGTCTGTGAACAAAACGCAGTCGTCGTATTCCATGAACTGAGGCCAAAGCATGCGACCGTACCCGATGAAGTGTTCGTAATTACCTTCACCACCAATCGAGCGATTAAGGTCAATCCCGGCGCCATGGTTCCAAGCTTTCGGCTCCGGAATTAAAGCTGCATAGTTGACCGAGTCCTGCATGCCGAGCCTCAGGGGCTAGAGCCCAGTTCTTTGTGCGTGCTGTTCGGCGCGCTGAAGCCGTGCCCGGATACCGAATCTCTCGTGGCTGGCTTGCCAGAAGCTAGGAGCCAGAAGCCAGTGGCTGATTTACCCAAACTGCTCCAAGAACCGCACGTCCCCCTGGAAGAACAACTGAATGTCGTCTACACCGTACTTCAGAATCGCGATGCGGTCGGCTCCCATGCCGAAGGCGAAGCCGGAGACTATCCTCGGGTCGTAGCCGTTGTGCTTGACGAACTCGAAGACGTTGGGGTCGACCATGCCGCAGCCCAGGATCTCGATCCAGCCGGTGGTCTTGCAGGGGCGGCAGGGTTCGGTGCCGCGCTTTCCGCTTCCGCCGCAGATGAAGCAACTCACCATCATCTCGGCGCTCGGTTCGGTGAAGGGGAAAAACGACGGGCGGAACTGCGTCTTCACGCTGGAGCCGAAGAATTCTTTCATGGCGTGGTCGAGTGTGCCCTTCAGGTCACCGAAGGTGATGTTGGTGTCGACGGCGAGCCCCTCGATCTGGTGGAACATGGGCGAGTGACTGGCGTCGGGGGGATCGTTGCGGTAGACCTTGCCCGGAATCACGATGCGCAGTGGCGGCTTCAGGCGCTCCATGGTCCGGATCTGCACCGGAGAAGTGTGCGTGCGCAGCAGCAGGCGATCGCGCAACGGTTTGTTTTCCTGGCCGGCGAGGAAGAGCGTGTCCTGCATGTCGCGGGCGGGATGATGGGGCGGGAAATTCAGCGACTCGAAGTTGTAGTAGTCGGTTTCGATCTCGGGGCCTTCGGAGACCGAATAGCCGAGGTTGCGGAAGACAGCGACCATCTCGTTCATGGTGCGGATGACGGGATGCTCGGCGCCCGGTGGGCGACGGACACCGGGAAGGGTGATGTCGACGCGCTCCGCTGTGAGGCGGCCGGCAGCGGCGCCGCCTTTAAGGCGCTTCTCGGTCGAATCGACAACCGATTCGATTTTGTTTTTGAGTTCGTTGACGATTCGGCCGGCGTCGCGCTTGGCCCCCTTGGGGGCGGTTTTGAGCCAGAGGTCATTGATCTGAGTGGCGATGCCGTCTTTCCGGGCGAGCCAGCGGTCGCGGAAGAGTTTGTAGTCGTTGTCTCCGGCGATGGCGGCGGACTCGGCGTCGAGTGCGGAGAGCAGCTCGCGGGCGGCGGCGTCGAGGGCGGAGGCAGAGTAGTCCGTCAGTTGGGGAACGGTGTACACGCTTTCCGTTTTCGGCATGTGGCCTCTGCAACTCCGAGGGAATCTCGGGTCGTCCCTACGGGACTTGGATCAATTTGCTCGCCTTCCCCAGCGCTAAAGTGCTGGGCTGTGTTCGCTTCGCCCCTTCCGGGGCTGGAACCATAACGGGCCTGTCAAAAGTATCCGTCAAAGTCGTCGAGAAGCAGATTCCTCCTTTGCTCGCTGCACTCGCGTGTCGGAATGACAATCCTAAAAGGAATCCGACGGGACGGGCAGATTTGCCCATCCCTCATCGACAAGAGCGAAAGGCTATGGCCAAGTGCCAACAGCTGATTTGTTACCCGCTCAGCGCGGTCTTGGCCTGCTCGGCGAGGCTTCTAAACGCAGCCTCATCTTTGACAGCCAGGTCGGCGAGGATTTTGCGATCGAGTTCGACGCCAGCTTTTTTCAGGCCGTTGATGAACTTCGAGTAGCTCAGGCCGTGGGCCTTGGCGGCGGCGCCGATGCGCACGATCCACAGCGAGCGGTATTGACGCTTGCGCTGCTTGCGGCCGGAGTAGGCGAACTTGAGTCCGCGCTCGACAGCTTCTTTGGCGGAGCGATAGAGTTTTGATTTTGTGAGGAAATAACCGCTGGCGCGGTCCAGGATTTTTTTCCGCTTGGCGCGGCGCTTGGTTCCACGTTTGACGCGAGGCATTGCCTTCTCCTTTTTCGCTTCTGGATTGCTGGCGGCTGGAGGTAAGGATCGTCGGGGACGATGACCTCTTCACACGCCGGGGCGCAATCAGCTGCGCCCACTCGCGCCCGCTTACCTCAGGGACGGAAGTTCCAAGGTTGGGGTCGCGTTCGGCACGGCAGACGCCGTGCCCTTCCCGAAACAATTCAACACCAGTTTACGATAGGCCGTGGGGTTGTCGGACAAAAGTGTCCACCCTGCACACGGGGTTATTGATACGGGATCATGCGCAGGACCTTGGGGGTGTCGGCGTCGCTGACCAGCACCGCTTTGGCGAGCTTGTCTTTACGCTTCTGTCCCTTGGACGTGAGCATGTGGCGCAGGTGCGAGTGATGACGCAGCACCTTGCCGGTTGCGGTTTTCTTGAAGCGCTTGGAAGCGCCTTTGTGGGTTTTGAGTTTGGGCATAGAAATCACTTCTCAGTTCTTGAATTCGGCTCTTAGCCGTTAGCTTAAATCTAAGCCGTTTCGCTCGCCAAGATCGGGGGTATGCCGCATCACTCGCAGACGCAAAGAAATTTCGTCCGCCACCCTTGGGTTTTTGGCTAAGAGCTAAAAAGGCTAATAGCTGCTTTTCTCACGCCTGCTTTACCTGCGGCGGTTGCTGCGGAGGCGCGGCGGGCTTGGGTTTCTCTTTTTTCGCGCCCTCTTCCTTCTTCGGGGCCAGAATCGCGTGCAACGTGTTGCCTTCCTGACGCGGGCGAAACTCTACGATACTTTTATCCTCGACGTCTTTAATCAAGCGCTCGAGGATCTGGCGGCCGAGATTGGTGCGCGTCATCTCGCGACCGCGGAAAAAGATCGTCGCCTTCACCTTGTCGCCTTCATCGAGGAAGCGCAGCACGTGATTCTTTTTTGTTTCGTAATCGTGGTCGTCCACATTGATACGGAACTTGACCTCTTTGACCACGATCTGTTTCTGATGTTTCTTGGCCTCGCGTTCCTTCTTTTCCTGCTGGTACAGGAACTTGCCGTAGTCCATGATCCGGCAAACCGGCGGATTGGCTGTGGGCGAGATCTCAACCAGGTCCAGATTTTTTTCCCGGGCCATCTTGAGCGCTTCGAAGGGAGGCAGAATACCGATCTGATTTCCTTCGTCGTCGATTACCCGGATTTCGCGGGCACGTATGCGGTCGTTGGTGCGGATAAACCTTTTCTCGATGCAACCCTCCCTATGGTTCCGGCAGAAACACGCGTTCGAGATTATAGCATGCGGAAATGAGCGATCGAGGAGCTTGAACGCAAGGTGTTTAGAGCAGTATTGCCAGCGTGGCGTGCGAACGGCAAATATGCAGTTTCATAGGATGAACTGGTTTTCTACAACAAACTGGAATGGTTAGACGACTAAATTGCTGCAAATCGGATGCGAGTGGTTTGGAGGGTGGCTTGCACGGCGCACTACAGGAGCCCGTGTATGCCCCAGGAGCTATCCGTTTCTTATCAGGCGGTCAAGACCAAAGTGCATCGGCTTTTGGACGCAGCGGTTGAGGGCGCCAAGAGCGAACGCGAGATCGAAGAATGCATCGCGCGCTGGTGGTGCATGGTGCAACCGGCCGACCGCGCGGTAGCGAAGAAATATCTGCTGACGGTTCTGGAGCGGTCGAATGCGACGTTGAAAGCGATTGCAACCACGCTTCCGGAACTGGAGGGCTTCGAGACTCAAGATCACGCCCCTCAGCATCTTGCAGCTACTTCGGACGCCCGCCACTCCCCCGCGGGACGTGCTTAAATCAAACCGGGGCAGGCCCCTGCCCGGGTTTTCCTAAGTGCAAAATTTTGGCGTAGTTGGGTCGTTCCAAGCAAGAGGAACGAGAAGACTTGCGCGTGCAGCGGTCTAGGAAGCTGAGCTTTGGTGAACGACTCGCCAGATCCCGACTTCGGCTTCGAAGACAGAGCACTGTGCAAGATCGGAGCGTATCGCGTTGAGGGCAGACCAGATCCGCCGCGAGCCGGGTCCCATCAGGGAGAGGTACGCATCCGATTCGCGGGAACCCCAGGTGCATGAGTCCTGCAGGGTCTCGAGGAATTCGACTGCCCCGGTGCGTTGTTCGCGATCCCCCGAGTCGACGAGAACCTCAAGATCGTCGAACAGTGCCCGCGCGAATGGGTCGTTCTGAAGACCACGCGCATTCAGGGTGCGGATGAGACCGGAATGGTCCCCGGCGCTGATTTGGCGCCCAGAGGCGACCGGCGAAAGACTTCCCTTGGGCAGTGGAGGACGAGACGCGGGGATGCGCTGATCCATAGTGTCACCCCTACCGGATGCTTCAACCTTACTCCGTCCGCGACGGAGGGGAAATGGCTCGGACGGGCCACTCGACGCTCCGAGGAAAGCGGGTCACCGGCAGCAGTTCGTCACCGCGCAGGAATCGAAATGCGGGTATCTTGCTCGAAGTCCTCCCACTGAAATTCCCGCTGCTTAGGACCCTATCTCTTGTCCCACAATCTGCAGAAGTTGACGTGCGCGGAGTGCCGACGAGAGATGGCCGAGGTGAAGGGGGAGTCGCTGAGCCGGATCGCGTGCGCGAACTGCGAGCATGCGCAGGAGTTGGCGATCACCCCAGAACCGGTAGAAATGAAGCGGACCATCTTCGGACCATTCCGTTGCCCAGAGTGCCGCAAATCTTGTTGGACACGAATTACGCTGGCGATGCACCGGCGCGCTCATTGGTTTTGGCAGCGGAGCTGACCTCGCGCACAATCGTGGCAGAAGACAGGCCCCGCTCGGGGAAGGCGGGGCCTAACTCTTCGCGCTTAGCTAGCCCACTGCTCGTCTGCTGAAGGGCCGTAGATGGCCGGAACCGGGATGTTGTTGAGGCGCAGGTAGAGCCCGAGTTGCGCACGGTGATGCACGTTGTGATTCAGCACCCAGGTGCGCAGGCACTCAATTTTCGGCATGGTGAAGAACGCTTTGCCATTGGACAACAGGGTCCAAGGGGTGTGCAGGTGGGCGTCGCTGGCGCCAACGAGGGCCTTGCGCGCGGCAACGCGGTTCTTGTCGAAGACCTCCAGCAGTTCCTTGCT
>Ga0182037_10000158_pt1 | contig 29805 bp, 21 predicted proteins | sample sta12Cox44000082_FD_125974 | JGI IMG/M metagenome (GOLD analysis project Ga0182037, IMG submission 125974) | Lab enrichment of tropical soil microbial communities from Luquillo Experimental Forest, Puerto Rico - statoxic.12C.oxic.44.000.082 | ecosystem: Environmental > Terrestrial > Soil >... | reverse complement strand
GGCCAGCTGGGCGCGACGCGCATTGTGCGGTTCGACCGCAGCGGGCCGAAAGTGCTGCTGATCCAGGAAAATCTGGAATACCGCGCGGTGAGCCAGGACCCGGACGAGCGGCGCGCGGTGCACGATTCGTTTGCGGAGTCGGCGCTGTGGGGATTCACGGCAGCCGCGGAAGAAAAGGACCGCGCGCTGGTGGATGCGACGGATTTTTTCCTGCGCGACGCACATCACGTCCCGGAAGCGCTGCGGCGGACCAAGCAGGGAGCCTACCGGCTCGACCTCTCGCGCTCGGCGATCTATTTGCCACGGACGAAGAATTTTCCGCTGAATACGGAAGTGGAGGCCACCCTTACCTTTACCGGCGACGAGCCGGGGCCGTGGGTGCGTCAGGTGACGCCATCGCCTGAGGCGATTACCGTGCGCGAGCATCATTCGTTCGTCCAACTGCCCCCGGGGGGCTACAAGCCGCGCGAATACGACCCGCGCGCGAGCTTCTTCGGCATCCAGTACATGGATTACGCCACGCCCATCAGTGAGCCGATCGTAAAACGCTTCATCGCGCGGCACCGGCTGGAGAAAAAGGATCCCAAGGCGGCCATCAGCGAGCCGGTCGAGCCCATTGTCTATTACCTGGACCGCGGGGCGCCTGAGCCGATTCGCTCGGCGCTGCTCGAAGGGGCGCGCTGGTGGAACCAGGCGTTTGAGGCGGCCGGGTACAAGAACGCCTTTCGCGTGGAGCTGCTGCCGGAAGGCGCGGACATGATGGACTTGCGCTACAACGTGATCCAGTGGGTGCATCGCGCGACCCGGGGGTGGTCCTATGGCGGGGCGGTCATCGATCCCCGCACCGGCGAAATGATCAAAGGACACGTCACGCTTGGTTCGTTGCGCGTGCGGCAGGACTATTTGATTGCCGAAGCGCTCGTCGCGCCGTACGAGAAGGGCAAGCCGGTCTCGCCGAAGATCGAGCAGGTGGCGCTTGCGCGGCTGCGGCAGCTGGCAGCGCACGAGGTGGGCCACACGCTGGGGCTCGAGCACAACTATTCCGCGAGCACGGTGAACCGCTCTTCGGTGATGGATTATCCGCCGCCGTACGTCAAGCTGGACGCAGGCGGCGTGCCGGATTTGTCCGACGCGTACGCGACGGGGATTGGCGAGTGGGATAAAGTCTCGATTGCCTACGGTTACCAGGATTTTCCTGCGGGCGTGGACGAGCATGCGGCACTGAACAAAATCCTGAAGGAAGCGTACGGGCGCGGGTTGCGCTTTTTGACGGATCAGGACGCGCGGCCCGCGGGCTCTTCGAGTAGCGTCGCGCATCTGTGGGACTCCGGTACCAATGCGGTGGATGAATTGAACCGGCTGATCGAGGTGCGAGCCGCGGCCCTAAAGCGCTTCGGCGAGAACAACATTCGCGAAGGCGCGCCGATGGCCACCCTCGAAGACGTGCTGGTGCCGTTGTACCTGATGCATCGGTATCAAGTGGAAGCGGCCAGCAAAACAGTGGGAGGGATGGACTATACGTTTGCGCTGCGCGGGGATGGCGAGACGCCCACGCAAATCGTCGCGCCTGCCGAGCAGCGGCGCGCGCTGAAGGCGGTGCTGGCCACGCTCAAGCCCGAAGTCCTGGCGCTGCCGGAATCGCTGCTCGAAATGATCCCGCCGCGTCCCCCGGAATATGGGCGCGGGCGGGAACAGTTCAAGATTCGCACCAGCCCGGCCTTTGACGCGTTGGCCCCGGCGGAGGCCGCGGCCGAGCACACGCTCGAATTTCTGTTTAATGCGGAGCGCGCGGCCCGGCTGGTGGAATTTCATGCGCGGAACGCGGAGAATCCCGGGCTCGCGGAGGTGCTTGACGCGATTCTGAGGGCGACCTGGAAGGCGCCCCATGGCCAGGGCTACAACGCGCAAATTGCGAGCGTCGTGGACAACGTGGCGTTATATGACCTGATGGCGCTTATAGCGAATGATCGCGCGAGCGAGGAGGTGCGGGCGATGGCGAGCCAGGCGCTCGACGAGCTGTATGTCTGGCTGAATACGCAGAAGGGCTCGCGAGAGCCGATTGCGGACCAGGCGCACATTTCGTTTGCGCTGCGGCAAATCGAGCAGTTCGTGAAGGATCCCAAGAAAATGGACCTGACGCCGCCCGTGGAGTCCCCTGACGGGCAGCCCATCGGAACCGACGACGATTGGGAATGGCCGAATTGATTTTTGTTCAGCCGCGGCCGTGACAAAGGAATGGGGTCGGTCGTCTATAGCTACTGAGGAGGAGTTCCATGCGTCCACGCACTTTTTGCCTGATTTTCGCCTCGGCCTTGATGGTGGCTGGCCTTGCGGCTGCGCCGGCCACACCGCGTCATCATCATTCCGTGATCATTTCCGGCGGGGATAGACGGCCCGCGAACGACTGCTCCGATCTTCGCATTCGCTTTGACGATCGCGACGCGGTGGTGCGCTCGGAGACGCGCACGCTCAGCAAAGCGGAAGCTCCGGTGTTGAAGGTCCATCCGCACGCGAACGGCGGCACGCAGATGGTGGGGTGGGACCAGAACAACTATTCGGTGACGGCGTGCAAGGCGGTCGAGGCCGGGGACGGCGCCGAGGGCAGGCTGTCCGAGATCACCATGTCCATCGAGAATGGTACGGTTTCGACGCACGGCCCATCGGGCGAGGCTGAGCATTGGACCGTCTATCTGCTGATTCGCACGCCAAAATCCGCGACGGTCGAAGTGGAGACGCTGAACGGGCCGATTTCCTTTTACGACGTCAATGGCCAGTTGACCGCGCATGCGCACAACGGGCCGATCAGCATGCGCAATTTTTCAGGAGACGCGGACATCAGCGCGCTGAACGGCCCGATCAGCGTCGAGGGCAGCAGCGGCAGCCTGCGGATCCGAACCGAGAATGGGCCGATCAACGTGGACCTGCAAGGAACGAGCTGGAACGGCAGCGGACTTTCCGCCGATGCGGAAAACGGTCCGGTGACGCTGCGCGTGCCGAGCGGATTCCAGTCCGGCTTCGTGGTGGAATCGACGAATCATGCGCCGATGAGCTGCCGCGCGAGCATTTGCTCCAGCGCTCGCAAGACTTGGGACGACGAGCATCGCCGCATCGAATACGGCTCGTCGCCCGCGGTCGTGCATCTTTCTACGGTGAATGGGCCGGTGTCGGTCGAAGAAGCGCGCGACTGACCTTTGGGCGGGGCTCGCTTCGAAGACGTGACTCGAAACAGATGATTGCGGCGGCACCATGGACGGCGTCGCGCCCTTGCAGATAAACTTTGACGCATGCCGCTCGAAGTACGCGTCGCACACGGTTTGACGGAATCCAAGGCCGCCCGGCTGGCGCACGAAATTTATGGGTTAGAAGCATCGGCGAGGGCGCTTCCCGGCGAATACGACGAGAATTTTCATTTGATTGCAGCACAGGGCCGCGCGTTCGTCCTGAAAGTGATGCATCCGGCGCGCGAGCCCTCGTTCATCGATCTGCAGTCGAAGGCGCTGGTGCACCTCGCGGCGCGCGCGCCGCAACTCCCCCTGCCCCGCGTGCTGCCGAATCGCAACGGCGAACTCTTCTCAGAAACTACTGCGGCGGATGGCTCGAAGCGGCTGGTTTGGCTGCTGACCTTTTTGAAAGGAACAGTTCTTGCCAAAGCGCGCCCGCACGCTCCGGAGCTGCTTCGCGATTTGGGCCGCTTGCTTGGCGAGATGGACGCCGCTTTGCAGTCGTTCGAGCATCCCGCCGCGCATCGCGAACTGAAATGGGATTCCTCGCGCGCAGCCTGGATCAAGGAGTACATCCCGGAGATTGCCGGGGCCGCGCGGCAGGCGCTGGTCGAAAGGTTCCTTGCACTTTATCGAGCGGAAGCGGTCGCGCGCATGCCGCGCTTGCGGCGCAGCGTGATTTATGGGGATGCGAACGATTACAACGTTTTGGTCAGCGACCCGTGGCCGCAGCCGCGCAAAATCTCCGGAGTGATTGATTTTGGCGACATGCATCACGGGTTGACGGTTTCCGAGCCGGCCATCGCCGCGGCCTATGCGATTCTCGGAGAATCGGATCCGCTAAGGGCAGCGGCAGAAGTCGTTGCGGGCTATCACAGCGTTTTTTCCCTGGAGGAAGAGGAAGTTGCAGCCCTGTTTCCGTTGCTGGCGGCGAGGCTGGCGGTGAGCGTGACGAATTCGGCGGACCGCAAAAAAGTGAAGCCGGGTGACGCGTATGTGACCGTCAGTGAAGAGCCGGCATGGCATGCGCTCGAGCAGCTCGCAAAAATTCACCCGCGCTTTGCCCACTACACGCTTCGCGCCGCGTGCGGAATGACGCCGGTGCCGAAAGCAGAGAAGATCGAGGGCTGGCTCAAGGCAGACGGGAAATCTGCCGCGCCCATCCTCGACGTCGATTTGTGGCGAGAACCAAGTCTCGTATTTGATCTTGGGGTTGGCAGCTTGCTCCTCGGAGCGGATCCCGGCGCGTCGGAAACTCCTTTGCTCGGAGAAACGATATCGAGCGAGATGAGCCGAGCGGGCGTGCGCGTAGGCGTCGGGCGTTACAACGAAGCGCGGCCGCTTTACCGCTCCCCGCATTTTGGGAGTGTGGACAATCCCACCGCGGAACGTCGCACGATTCATTTGGGAATCGATCTCTTTGTTGAGCCGGGCACGGCGGTAAAGGCACCGCTCGACGGTGTGGTGCACGTCCTCGCAAACAATCCCGCCCCACAGGATTACGGTCCGCTCGTCATTTTGCGGCACCAGACAAGCGATCGAGAGGAATTCTTCACGCTGTATGGGCATCTCGGCCAAGAGACGCTCCGCGGACTTAAAGTTGGCCAGCGGATTTCCGGCGGCCAGGCGTTTGGCCGCGTCGGAACGTCTCGGGAAAACGGCGGGTGGCCGCCGCACGTGCATTTTCAGATCATTCTCGATCTGTTGAATCTTGGCGCGGCTTTTCCCGGCGTCGCTTACGCTTCCGAGCGAGCGGTATGGACTGGCCTTTCTCCAGATCCGAATCTCTTGCTGGGCATTCCCGAGGATCGCTTTCCGGCCGAGGAACGGCAGGCTCAGGAGGCGCTCGAGAAGCGGCGCGTGCTGCTCGGAAAGAACTTGAGCCTTTCCTACGAGCGCCCGCTGAAAATCGTGCGCGGGTGGATGCAGTATCTCTACGACGACACCGGGCGCGCGTATCTCGACGTGTACAACAATGTGCCGCTGGTGGGGCACAGCCATCCGCGGGTGGTGCGCGCGGTGCGAGAGCAAGTTGCGTTGATCAATACCAACACCCGCTATTTGCACGACAATGTGATTCGCTACGCCGAGCGGCTGACCGAAAAGCTGCCTCAACCGTTGCGCGTGTGTTTTTTTGTGAATTCCGGCAGCGAAGCCAACGAGTTGGCGCTGCGGCTCGCGCGGGCGCACACCGGCCGCGAAGATGTGATCGTGCTCGAGCACGCCTATCACGGGCACACCAACACGCTCGTCGACATCAGCCCTTACAAATTCAACGGCCCGGGCGGGCAGGGGAAGAAGCCGTGGGTGCATGTGGCGCCGCTCGCTGACGATTACCGCGGCCGCTACCGGCGGGACGACCGGGAAGCCGGCGCCCGATACGCGGGCCACGTTCGAGAGATTCTCGAACGCACGCGCCGGGAGGGCCGTGACGTGGCCCTGTTTATCGCGGAGAGTTTGCCGAGTGTCGGCGGACAGATTGTTTTTCCGCCGGGATATCTTCAAGAAGTTTACCGGCACGTGCGCGCGGCGGGCGCGGTGTCGGTCGCCGATGAAGTACAGGTCGGCTTCGGGCGTTTGGGAACGCACTTCTGGGGATTCGAAACGCAAGGCGTGGTGCCGGACATCGTCGTGCTCGGCAAACCCATCGGCAACGCCTTTCCGCTCGCGGCGGTAGTCACGACAGGAGAAATCGCGGCATCGTTCGCGAACGGAATGGAATTCTTCTCGACGTTTGGGGGCAATCCGGTCGCCGCGGCGGCAGGTCTGGCGGTGCTGGATGTGCTTCGAGAAGAAAAGCTGCAAGAAAACGCGCTGCGGGTCGGGACCTACCTCAAGAACCGATTGCAAGAGTTACAGCAACGCCACGCGCTCGTCGGCGATGTGCGCGGATCGGGCTTGTTTCTAGGCGTGGATCTGGTCCTGAAGCAAACCACGCGCGAGCCCGCGCCGCTCGAGGCGGCCTACGTGGTGAACAGGTTGCGGGAGTGCGGAATCCTCACCGGCACCGACGGCCCGCATCACAACGTGATCAAGCTGCGGCCGCCGCTCGTGTTCACGGAGAAAGATGCGGACCTTTTCGTCGGGACGCTCGGCGTGATCCTCGAGGAAGACGCCGCCGAACCACGGCATGGAAGCCGCCACCTGTCTTTCGAGGGAACGTGATTCTCAGGGCTTTAGCAAAAGGAAGCTGACGCCGTAACCGGCCAGAGTCACGGTCAGCTTGGGAGCGACCGTAATCGGGCTCGGTTGCGGTCCGCTCGTGAGGTCAGCTGTTGCGCCCATATTCAGTTGCGATGCGGAAGTGAAGCTGCCCAGAGCGGAGACATCGAGGACCACCGTGCGCGTATCGCCGGTCCCGTTGTTGTCCGCGGGCGAAAGCACGGCGCGGTCCGCCATCATGACCAGGACAGATCCATCGCTGTTTTTCGTAGCCAGCGCTTCAACCGTGGCGGTTTCCGTCATGGTCAAAGCTAGGATTTCCGGCGCGGCCGGACCCTCGGGATACATCTGTCCCAGCCAGTAGTCCACCCAATAGCTCAGATGCTTGCTGCCGGAGGAGTAGTCCACCTCGCCGAACTGCGCGTCGCTGTCATAGTCCCAGTGATAGAGGGCTTGACTGCCGGCTTTCCCAAGTTGCGAAAAAACATAGGGCCGCCACGCGGCAAAAAACGCGCTCGTCCCGCGCAAATCCGGCACGAATTTCTGGGTTGGGTGGCACGAGCTGTTGCCGCTGGAATTCGCGAAGTCGGCGTTGACATTGTTCTCGGTCACCCACACCGGGACGCCTCCGAGATCCGGCCGCAGCTGAAGCTCCTGATAGAGGTATTTGACATCGTTCACGAAACCCGGAATGGTGCTGAAAATTTGCGCGTCGGTGTCCTGTTGGTTGCAAGACGAATAAAAGTGCGTGGAAACCGCATTCACCTGGGCGTTGACGCCGCCCTGGTTTGCCGGAAGAACGAAAGTCGGCAGATTATTGCGCGGATCGCCTGTCTGAAAATCGAAGTCGGCTAATTCCAAGGCGGAAAACTGGATGGAACGATCAACGGCGAGCATCGCAGGCACAACCGTGTTGTAGAGCTCGACGTACTCGGCAGGGGCCAGGCCGTTGATGTTGTACTCGTTGAAGATGCCCCACCAGGTGATTTTGTGCGGAGTCGCGGAGGAAAGGCTTGGCGACGCAAAGTGCTGCCCTCCCCAGTCGAAGCCCGGTCCGTTGTAATAGCGCACCAGGTTCGCGCAGTAGCTCGAAAAATCCTCGAGGTGATTGGTGATATCGAAGGTTCCCTGAGCGGTCGACATAAATGCCGGTGCGACCGCTATTTGAAATTCGGGGCTGTGGTCCGCCACCGACAGAACTGGCTCGACGACGGCGTCGAGTTTCGAGAAGTCCCAGTCGGTCGCCGCCCCCGTATTCGACCGCATCGGAACGGCCTGGGAAAGACCCTGGAGGCGGATGTGTTGCGGGCCCAGTTGATTGAGCTGCGCGGGTTCGCTCGCGGTATGGTTCGGGAAATATTGATAGTCCCATTCCGCCGGCTGGAACGAGGTAGACATGAATTGTTGCAGCCTGCCGTTGACACCCTGGGTTTGATCGACGGTGCTGCCGAGGGCGCCCGCCACGGCGACAACCATGGTGAGATTCTGGCTGACCACCGAGCCGCCGTCGGTTGCCGTCACTTTAAGAGAGTACGTCCCTGCCGGTGTGGCCGCGCTGCTGGTCAGGGTAACGGCCCCGCTTCCACTACTCCCGGGCTCGGCGACCTGGGCCAACGTGCCGCTCGGAACGCCGACGACCGCCAAGGTCACCGGGCCCGAGTTTCCCGTTACCGTGGTCGCGATCTTTGCCGGCGTCCCATCCTGTGAGGCGAGCGCCATGGAGGAAGAAAGGGAGAGGCTCAGGGCTCCCGGCGCGCCACCGGAACCAGGGGAGTTGCCGCAAGCCCCCAGGGCCAAGCACAGGGACGCGGAACAAATAACCGTCAAAGTCTGCTTCTGGCCTTTCATCTCATCCTCTGCCGCCGAGCATCCTCGATCCACCGTTGTCCATCCATATAGAGAGCCCTGACTAAGAAATGGAAACTGGCACCGCGCGCGATGTAGTTTAATCACCTGTGGCTCGATGGGGAAGGAATTCGATGCGGCTGGTTCGGCTGTCTGTCGGGATCATCGCTCTCTCGGGTATCTTTGCCGGCGCCCAAATTCATCGAGCGGAGCTCGCCGATTGCACGGGAGTCGTTGTCGACGAGAATGGCGTCCCGGTCCCGTCCGCCGAAGTAGCGCTCAAAGATGCAGCGGGGCATTCCTACCGTACGGAGAGCGATGCCGCCGGGCGCTTCGCTTTCCGTAATCTTTCTTCCGGTGACTACCAGGCGGAGGCGCGCAAGGAAGGTTTTTTCCTGCTCACGGGCCAGGCCGTCACGCTGCACGCCGGAAGCAACGAGTTGTCGCTGCTGTTGAATCATGAGCAGGAAGTTCGCGAAAAAGTGCAGGTCAGCGCGCCCTCGAACCAGATCGACACGCTGGACACCACCGAGCGGGCAACGCTGACGGCGCGGGACATCCGCGATATTCCCGTTCCCAACACCCATGCCCTCCAGCAAAGCTTGGTCGCGCTGCCTGAAATCGTCGAGGACCATGGCGATAACTTGCATGTCGCCGGCGCGCGCTCCAGCGAAACACAATACATTATGGATGGATTTGAGATCGGCGACCCGTTGAGCGGCGCGCTCACTTCACGCTTCAACGTGGATGCCACGCGCGGGGCAGAAGTCCAGGCGGCGAACATCAGCGCGGGTTACCCACACTCGGGTGCAAGCATCTTGAGTCTGGAAACTTTCGATGGGGACGACCGCTGGCGCTTTGGAACCACGAATCCCGCTCCCGGCATCAACATTCAGCAGGGGGCGCATCTGGGGAACTGGTATCCGCGGTTCACCTTTTCCGGTCCTCTCGAGCGAGGCCGTTTCTGGTTTTCCGATGCCGTCGGCATTCAACACACCTTTGGCGTCATAAAGCAACTGCCCTCGAACGCCAACACTTTCGAGCAATGGGCAGGAGACAATCTTCTCCGGCTGCAGTACAACTTTTCGTCCAAGCACCTGCTCCACGCGACGCTACTCTACAATCGCGCCAGTGACTCGAACCTCGGCCTGGACGCGCTCGATCCGCAATCCACGACCGTCACCGCCGACCAGCGGCGCGGCTTCGTTTCCTTGAAGGATCAGCTTTGGCTTCATGAAACGTTGTTTGAGCTCGGCGTTGCCGCCGACGAGAGCGTGCTCGAATACACCCCACAAGGTTCCGAGCCATACATCCTGCTCATCAACGGCACGAGCGGCAATTACTTTCAGCACTTGCGCGAGCGCGGCCGGCGTTTGCAGGCGGTGACCAACGTCATGGCTGCGCCTCGCCACTGGCACGGCACACATCAGCTTTCCGGGGGCGCCAATGTGGCCGGGCTGATCTTCCACCAGTTTGCCGAGCGCGGAGAGATCGACGCGCTCCGCGCCGCCAATCCAAACGATGGGACGACGTGCACCTCGCCGACGCCGGGTTGCCTGGTGCGGCGGTCCACGTTCACGGGAACGGCGACGCCACGACTTTCCAACACCCAAGCGGGCGCCTACGTCGAAGATACCTGGTCGGTCGGCAGCCATTTCGTTTTTCAGGCGGGCTTGCGCACAGACTGGGACCGCTTCACCGAAAGCGCCATGGCCGGGCCGCGCCTCTCGGCCAACGTGATGCCTTTCGGCGATGATCGCGCGAAATTCTCGCTGGGTTGGGGCATTTATAACGCGCCCCTTAACCTGAGCCTGATCGGACAGGCTTTCGATCAGCAGCAAGTCGACACGTTTTACGACGCTGCCGGCAGCGTGGTTCCACCAAGCCCGATTGTAAGCCAGTTCGCCCTGCCGGCCGGGGGTCTCGAGCAGCCGCGCTTTGTGACCATGAGCGCGGGCTGGCAGGAGAAGTTTGGGCGCAAAATGCTGGTGAACCTGTATCTGCTCGCGCGCAATGGCTCTCATGGTTTCGCCTTTGTGGACCAGCAGCCCTCCGAGCCCGGCGGAATTTTTCTGCTTCAGGATCACCGCGAGGATCGCTATCGCTCGGTCACCGTTTCGCTGCGCCATGAGTTTTCGGAGAACGCGGAGATATACGGCGCTTACACTGGTTCGCGGGCGCATTCGAACGAAGTTCTCAACCCCTCGCTCGGTTCGATTTTTTACGTGGCGCAACAGCCGGGCCCGGTGGCGTGGGACACGCCCAACCGCGTGCTCGTTTGGGGCTGGGTCCCGACGCACATCTGGAGCACGCAGCTGAGCGGGTTCTTCGAATATCGGACGGGGTATCCGTTCAGCGTAGTCAATCTCCAGCAGCAGCTGGTCGGCCCACCGAATTCCTTGCGTTTTCCTGCGTATGCAAGCCTAAATCTGGGTCTCGAACGGAAGTTTGCATTTGGCGGGTATCTGTGGGGCGTGCGCGTGGAAGCCGTGAACATTCTCGGCCGGCAAAACCCCGATGCGGTGGTGAACAACGTGGACGCCCCGGCGTGTACCGGCATGGTTCGCTCCGGGTGCTTTGCGGCCTTCGCCGGCGGTCAAGGCCGCGCGACGACCTTGCGGGTGCGCTTTGTCGGCAGAAAGTAAGCGGCTTGAACTCTTCCGAGGTTCTGGCTACCCTGTTTAGGTCAGAGATGGAAGGGATTGCGCGGCAGTTGTCAGAAAACAGCTCCGCAAGGTGTTGTTATAGCGGGGGATAGCGGTTCAGATGTCCCTCTGCGGGCCGAACATCATCTAAGGACAATGAACCGGAATGGCCGGCAGGTGCATCTCACACTGGGCCGAGGCCCATCTCGTGGGGGTGCGCCAAAGGTAGCGAGAAAGACACACGCCCCGCGGTCCGCCCTTTCCGAAATTCAGACCGGAGTTACAAACGTTACATGGCTCGTTCGCTCGTCATTGTCGAATCGCCCGCCAAGGCGAAAACGATCAACAAATATTTGGGACGGAATTACACCGTCAAGGCTTCCATTGGCCACGTGATGGATCTGCCGACGAAAACCATCGGCATTCGCCTCCCGGGCGATGATCCCTCGGGCAAGAAAAGAACCAAGAAAAAGAAAGGCGCGACGAAAAACGCGAAAGCCGAAGCAAAAGCACCCAAAATTACCTTGGATGATGAAAAGATTTTTGAGCCGACGCTGCAAATCATTTCCGGAAAAGGCAAGATCATCCATGATTTGCGGAAGGCCGCCCACGGCGCAGAAGCCGTCTATCTGGCTCCTGACCCGGACCGCGAGGGAGAAGCCATTTCGGCGCATCTGGCGATGGTGCTTTCGAAGCCCAGCCGGTTTGTCGAGGCCGAGGCTCCCGGAAGGCAAAATGGCAAGGCCGGTGATGGCAAGGCTTCTGATGCCAAACCACCGACGCCCGCCAAAGCCGACAACCACGCGAAAAGCAACGGGGATCTGGCCGACGATATTCCCCCGGCCGACCCAAAGAAGATTTTTCGGGTAACCTTCAATGAGATTACCCCCAAGGCCATCCGGGCGGCGTTTGAGCAGCCGCGAAACCTGGACAACAATCTGGTCGACGCGCAACAGGCCCGGCGCGTCCTAGACCGGCTGGTGGGTTACAAAATCTCTCCGCTTTTGTGGAACAAGGTCCGGCGGGGCTTGTCGGCCGGACGCGTGCAGACCGTCGCTTTGCGGCTGATCGTCGAGCGTGAGGAAGCCATCCGCGCGTTCGTGCCGCAGGAATACTGGACCATTCACGCGACGCTGGATGCGGGAAAGCCTCCGCTGTTCGAGGCCAAGCTCATCAAGCACAACGACGCGGACATCGAAGTCAAGAATCAGGCGGCTGCTGACAAGATCGTTGCCGCGGTGAGCAAGGCCAAGTGGCAAGTGGCTTCGGTGACGCAAAAAGAAAAGAAGCGCAACCCGCCGCCGCCGTTCACGACTTCGAAATTGCAGCAGGCCGCGTACAACCGGCTGCGTTACACGGCCAAGCGCACCATGTCCCTGGCCCAGAAACTCTATGAAGGCGTGGAGCTCGGCTCAGAAGGCTCGGTGGCGCTGATTACCTACATGCGCACGGACTCGGTTCATGTTTCAAACGACGCCCTCGGGCAGGTCCGCGAACTGATCCCGCAGCGGTTTGGCGCGAACTATCTTCCGGAAAAGCCGAATTTCTACAAGTCCAAGAAAGACGCCCAGGAGGCCCACGAAGCGGTGCGCCCGACCGACGTAACCCGCACGCCGGAAGACGTGCGGAAGCATTTGGACGACGATCTTTTCAAGCTTTATCAGCTGATCTGGCAGCGGTTCGTGGCTTCGCAGATGCTACCCGCGATTTTTGACCAGACCACCATCGACATTCGCGCCGGCAAGTACACTTTCCGCGCCAGCGGCTCGGTCCAGAAATTCGACGGCTACCTGCGCGTTTACCAGCTGCCCGCCTCCGCAGCGGATCGCGAAGACGACGAAAAGGACGAGGAAGGTGAGGGCCGCGCGCTGCCCGAAGTGGCCGAAGGACAGACGCTGCGCCTGGACAAGATTCGCCCGGAGCAGCACTTCACGGAACCGCCGCCGCGCTACAACGATGCGACCCTGGTGAAGGAGCTCGAAGAGGACGGAATTGGACGCCCTTCGACTTACGCGGCCATCATTTCGACCCTGGTGGAAAGGGAGTACGTGACCAAGGATCAGGGCCGGTTCTCGCCAACCATGCTTGGCGAGCGTGTGAGCAAGCTCTTAGTGAAGAGCTTCGAGGATATTTTCGACCTGAAATTCACCGCCCGGATGGAAGACGAACTCGACGAGATCGAAGAAGGCAAGCGGCCTTGGCGCGATGCCGTCCGAGAGTTCTGGGAGAAATTTGTCATTGACCTCGACAAAGCCGGCGAGGAAATGCTCTCCTACAAAGCGGGCATCCCCACGGGGAGAAAGTGCGAGAAGTGCGGGCAGGGGGAGCTTCTCGAGCGCATCAGCCGCCATGGATTTTTCCTGGGCTGCTCGCGCTACCCCGACTGCGACTTCATTGAGGACCTCTCGCCGGTCGAGCCCGACGCCGGTGACCCCAACAAGATCGAGTATTGTGACAACTGCGGGAAGGAAATGGCCATCAAGCGCGGGCGATTCGGCACCTTCCTGGCTTGCACGGGCTATCCCGACTGCAAGACGACGCGCCGACTGGTGCAGGGCACGCGTATCGCGCACCAGCCGGATGAACCGCTCGACGAAAAGTGCCCCACGTGCGGCAGCGGGCTGGTGAAAAAGCACGGGCGCTTCGGCGAATTTATCGGCTGCTCGGCCTACCCGAAGTGCAAATACACGCGACCGATCACCATGGGCATCCGGTGCCCCAAATGCAAGGAAGGCGAATTCGTCCGCCGCGGCAGCGCCGGCAAAGGTGGCCGCGGACGCCCGCGCATTTTCTACGGCTGCTCGCGCTACCCGGATTGCGACTTCACCACCCCGTACCTGCCCATCGCCGAGCCCTGCCCGAAGTGCGGCGCGCCGTTCATCGTTGAGAAACGGTCCAAAATTGGCACGGTGCACGCGTGCCTCAAGGAGGGCTGCGACTGGGAGAAACTCGTGCCCGAGGCGGCGCCCTCGGCCCAGCCCGAAGAAGCTCAAGTGCCCGTGGCAGCCAAGTCCTGAGCCCTCTCGTCTAAGAAAGCATCCTCACAAATTCACTATCCCGCGCCGGCGACCGACTGATACTGTTGTCTCGTGGGTCGGCCGGTCGAAATGCAAGAAGCGATTGCCAAGTATCTCGAATATCTCGAGACGGTGAGGAATTCCTCGCCCCACACCGTTTCCAACTACGGCAAGGACCTCCGCCAATTCCTCGAGTTTCTTTCGCCGCCGGGCGCGGCGCCGCCCTCTCTTGGCGCGGTGAATCATGGCATGATCCGCGAATTTGTCTCGCACTTGCACGACCACGGGCTGGAAAAAAGCTCCATTGCGCGCAAGCTAGCGGCGCTGCGCTCTTTTTTCAAGTACTGGGTGCGCGAGGGACGGTTGAAAGAGAGTCCCGCGCGCCTGGTTCCCACACCCAAACTGCCGAAGCGCATCCCGTCGGTGCTTTCCGCCGAAGAGATGAACGGTTTTCTCAACCAACTCGCGGGCATGGTCGAGCGGCCATCGGGCAGCCCCGGGCCTGGGAACAATCGTGCGAAATCCTCCCCGTCCGAGCGAGCGCAAAAAGGCTGCGGCCAGGCTTGGCTCGCCGAAGAAGGCTTGCTGCTGCGGCGCGATCGCGCGCTGCTCGAGCTTCTTTATGCCGCGGGCTTGCGGGTCAGCGAACTTACCGGTCTGAATTTGGTCGACGTCGAGCAAAAAGAGCGTATCTTGCGCGTGCGCGGCAAAGGAAACAAGGAGCGCATCGTTCCCTACGGCGAAAAAGCGCAAGAGGCGCTCGAAAAATACTGGCCGGTGCGGGACGAGCTTCTGAGGCAAGCACATAGGTCCAATCGCGATACCGACCCGCACATGCAGGCGGTCTTTCTCAATTATGCGGGCCGCCGGTTAACCCAGCGCTCCGTGGGCCGCATCGTCAAGAAATACGTGCGTTTGGTCAATGTCAACTGGGACTTGCACCCGCACTCCCTGCGCCATGCTTTTGCAACGCATTTGCTTGCCGATGGCGCCGACCTTCGCGCGATTCAGGAGCTGCTCGGACACCAATCTCTTTCCACCACGCAGCGCTACACGCACGCCTCCATCCGCCAGCTGATGGAGGTCTACGACAAAGCCCACCCCCACGCGTGATCCCGCAATCCTCAATGGTTTTCGCCCACACGGCTTCCTGCGATACGCTAGGTAGCTCTCGGAAGGATTGCGCATGAGGCGGCGCGTCGCCATGGTTACGGGTGGTCTTGCATTTCTAACCGCAACTTTGTCCCTTCCCGTTCACGCGCAAGACAATTACGAAATTCAGGTCTATGCTTACGATCAAGTGGAACCCCATCACACCATGGTGGAATTGCACAGCAATTTCACCTTTCAGGGCTCGAAGACCTCCCAAGACGGCCTTCTTCCGACCAACCACCAGCTGCACGAAACCATCGAGATTACGCACGGTTTCACGGAGTGGTTCGAGACGGGCTTCTACATTTTTACTTCCGCGCAAAATGGCCAGGGCTGGGACTGGGTTGGCGACCATATTCGGCCCCGTGTGCATATACCTAAAGAGTGGAAGTGGCCCGTGGGCCTGAGCCTCTCCAACGAAATTGGCTATCAGCGCCGCCAATACTCGACCGACACCTGGACCTGGGAGATTCGCCCGATCATCGACAAACAGATTGGCCGGTGGTACTTCTCACTCAATCCGGCTTTTGATCGGTCCTTTCACGGTGAGAGTGTGAATCAAGGCGTCACGTTCTCGCCGGACTTGAAATTCAGCTACGACTTCACAAAGAAGATTACCGGCGGATTCGAGTACTACGGGGCCGTCGGTCCGGCCACCGACTTCCTTCTCACCGGTCAACAGCAGCATCAGCTCTTTCCCGCCATCGACTTGAATCTTTCCCCGAACTGGGAAGTGAACTTCGGCCTCGGCGTAGGCTTGACGCACTCGACCGATCATTTGATTGCCAAGATGATTCTCGGCTACCGCTTCCATTTCTGAGACTTCCTGGCCGTCCGGGGAGGACGCGCGGGGAGGGCAGAGCCGCAAGAGGGCGGACTGTCGTTCCCGCACAGCGCGTTTCGCCCCAATTCACATCGATTGTTGCGCAAGAGTGAGGATGCCGGTCGGGGCGATTTTCGGTGTAACTTTGGGCGCGGATGAGGCATCCTGTAGGCCAGCATGACCCATCACCTTGCGCAGATCAACATCGCCCGGCTTATCGCTCCCATCGACGATCCGAAGATCGCTGAGTTCGTCGCCCAGCTCGAACCTATCAACGCGCACACTGGCCATGGACAAATTGTAGACGCGGATTTGCCGACAAGGCGCCCGGCTTCGTCTGGCGCCTGCAATCGGAATCGGGCAACGCCACCGACATCGCCTACTGCGACGATCCCTTCATCATCGTCAACATGTCGGTGTGGGAGTCGATCGAGGCGCTGCGGAATTTCGCCTACAAGTCGGACCACGCCCGCGTCTTTCGCGACCGCGCCAAATGGTTCGAGAGGATGGGCAAACCGCACTACTGCCTTTGGTGGATTCCGGCGGGCCACCTTCCCACAGTCGCCGAGGGCCGCGAGCGCCTTCGGCACTACCAGTCGAATGGCGCCACGCCGTATTCCTTCTGGTTTACACAACCCTTTCCGCAGCCTGCCAACGAAGGCGTCTGCGCGTAGCCCCGAAAAGAAGAATGGCTGGCAACCGCCAGCCACGCTTTATCGTTCGGGTAGCGACAATTAGCGACACTTAACGGTGCCCGCCGTGACCGCCGCCGTGAAACCCTCCGCCGCGGGCAAACCCTCTGCCCCGAAAGCCGTCGCGGTCGAGATCGCCGTGGAACCTGCCCTCAAATCCGCGCCGCTCAAAGTAGCGAGGGCCGTAAAAGGCGCGGCCGTGAAATCCGTGGAACTTGGGGCCGGCGCCGACAAACACGCCGCCCGCGAACCACCGCGGTCCGTAGTAGCCGTACGGCGCGCAGGCGTACGGGTAATAACCATAATATCCGTAGGGACAGACCGGCGGCGGACCGTAATAGGCCGGACCATAGTAGTAGCCGGGGCCCACGCCTACGCCCACAAAGACTCTCTGCGCGCTCGCAAAGGATGCGAAGAAGAGGCAAATCCCGAGTAGAGCTGCGAACCTTAGATATCGCATTCTAGGGTCCCTTCTGGGGCGCCGGGCTCTCGCTTGAAATTCGCTTCGATCAGGCGCCTAAGGGAGCTAACCCGGGCGCTCTCAAAAAGTTGCAGTCGCGCGGCTGTTTCTTCTGCATTGTCTCTCGAGTAGCTTAGCAAGATCATCGTGCATCCAAGCAAACGATACGATTTTAGCGCGCGTCGGAAGGAGTGAACGATGCCGGTGCCTGGCGGGGGAAAGCGAATCTACCAAGCGGTCGAGGGTTGGGAGGAAGTCGCGGCTAGACCGCATCGTTTTGGTGGCACCGAATTCCGTGTGGGCCGCCGCGAAGTCGGTCATGTGCACGGCGACAGTCTGGTCGATATTCCATTTCCGCTCGGCGTGCGGGATGAGCTTGTCGAAAGCGGGGCGGCCGAGCCTCACCATGTGCTTCCGAAATCGGGATGGGTGAGCGTCTACCTGCGCAAACCCAGCGATGTTGCGCAGGCCATCGAGCTCCTGCGCCGGTCCTACGAAATTGCCCTCGTTTCGCAGGTGGGCAAGACGCACACCGCGTAGTCGCCCGTTTTTGAAGGCGAGATCCGCGTGATGGCCAGGGCGCACCGAGCTAGGCCGCATTTGGCGCTCTTCGCTGGCGCCCTCAAACTGGCCGCCCTACAGCTCGGACTCGATCGCTTTGCTGAGTTCCTCGTAGTCGATGAGGCCCTGTGTCTTTTTCACGATTTTGCCGTCGCGGGAGATGAGGAAGCTGGTGGGATAGCCGAGCAGCCCGCCGAACTTGTCGGCTACGGCGTCATTGCCCCGCAGGACGGGGTAATTCATCGGGAGCTTCTCACCGTTCACGTTGAAGCGTTCTTTGGCGGTGTAGGCGGACACCACGTTATTGCCTTCGTCGTCCACGTCGACGCCAAGAATCGTGAAGCCCTTGGCGGAATACTTTTGCTGCATCTCAATCAGCCAGGGAATTTCGATCTGGCACGGTTCGCACCACGTGGCCCAGAAATTCACCAGCACCACTTTCCCCTTGTACTGGCTGAGCGGCACGTCTTGGCCGTCCAGAGCCTTGAACGTGACTACCGGCTCCGGTGTGCCTGGATCGGAATCTTGCCGGACGGTGTCGCTAATGGAGTTCCGCGGTTTCAGCCGCGTGGCGCGATCCGCATAAACGGTCGCGCCGATGAGCACCGCCACGGTGCCGATGATCAAGAGAATTTTGTTCATCAAAGATCCTTAAAAGGAAATTATAAACGGAAGCCGCATGCAATTTCTAATGTCTGAACGGGAAGCGCGTTATCGCCCTCCCGTCATCGTGCGTTCCAACCACAATACAATTCCGTTCAGAAAACTCAGTTTACCCGAAAGCCAGGTCAGCTTGTTGACGTACACCAAGCCTCCCACGAACAGCAGCAGGGCCCCGCTGAACAGTTCCACGGCGTGTAGATACTTTCGAAAATTCTTGTAAAACGCCATGAACTGGCTGATTCCAAGCGCCGTAAGCAAAAACGGAATGGCCAGCCCGGCCGAATAAACGGCGAGAAGAAGGACCCCGCGGGCAATGGTCTCGCTGTTGGCGGCAAGAATAAGAACGGCGCTGAGGATAGGGCCGATGCAAGGAGTCCAACCGAAAGCGAAGGCGAACCCCAAAAGGAAGCCGCTCCAGATGCCGGGCTCGCCGGCCTTGGAGCGCAGGTGGACGTCGCGATTGAGCCAGCGCGCCATCGGCGGACCAAAAAACCCAATCAGCGAGAGCGAGAAAAAGTGTATGGCACGGAGTCCGGCAACGAGCGGGGCCTGGCGCAGCAGCGCGACAATTCCAAGCCCGGCGAGAACCATGCCTAGAATCACGCCGGCGCGCACCTTGAGTTTGACCAGGGCGCCGGTGAGATGCAGGCCAAAGAGAAGAATCAATGCGCCCGCAATCGGGGCAAGTAGCGCCCGGTTCTTGAGCAGGAAGGAACCGACGGCGCTGGCCGAGGCGCCAAACGCAATGAATACTACCGAGAAGCCCGCGACAAAGGCCACTGCGGAGGAAAACAGTCCGGAGCGCGGCACCTCACCCTGGCGCAATTGCTCCATGCCGATGCCGGAAAGCATCGAAATATAGCCGGGCACCAAAGGAAGCACACACGGCGAAAGAAACGAAACCAGCCCGGCCAGAAGGGCGCCAGCGAGTGAGACATCGGTCGGAGTCATCTTTGTATCCTACCTTCGACTTCGCATCTTACCTGCAAGGGAGGGAATCGCGTAACCCGGGAACATGCCGTGCCCGCTCGAACGCTCGCGGGCTTCCCGGGCGGGGCCAGGCGACCAGTCCAGTGATTAGACGCGCGCGGAAAGAAAAAGGAAACACGCCGCGATCTGAAGCGAGCGGGCGACAGATGAAGCCTTTCTCTGGCGCGACGCGAGGAGCACCGGTTTTCTCAGAATGGCATTTCTTTCATTCTAAAGGGATTTCGCCGTTCGATTTTGGCATGCCGGTTGCCGTTGGATCTGGCCGGGAGGCGCGCCCAGGTGATGGCCGTCGAATGGACCCCCAACAAGGTCACGCTGCTTCGCGTGGCGATAGGATTCCTAGCGGTCAGTTTGTTCGGCCGCGGTGCTTGGCCGAATCTGCTTGCCGTGGCCTTGACCGCTGCTTCGATAGCCCTCGACGCTCTGGACGGCCACCTCGCGCGCAAGAAAAGAATGGCCACGCCGGTGGGTGCGCAGTTGGACATTCTCGGCGACCGCATGATCGAAAATGTGTATTTCACATATTTCGCAGTAGTCGGAATGGTTTCGTTGTGGCTTCCCATTTTGTTCTTCGCGCGTGGTGCGGCCAGCGATTTCCTGCGCGGGCTGGCGATGAAGGCAGGCCGCTCCGGCTGGGGAGCGAACGCGATCGTCGAAACTTGGTGGGGCCGCATGCTCGTGGCCTCCCGATGGAGCCGCGGCCTCTACGCCGCGATGAAGTGCCTGTGCTTTTGCTACCTCGGTTTGGAGTTGGCGTTGCTCCGCGGGCCGGTGGCGCTCCTTGGCGGGCTCGCCTGTGAAGCGCACGCGATCATTCGCATCGGCGCGCAGGCGCTAACCGGGGCGACGGCGGCGTTTTGCCTGGTACGCGGCCTGCCCGTGCTCTTGGAAGGCTGGCAGTATTTGGCGGGGACGGTGCGGCAAAGCCGCAGGGCGAAAAGCGCCGCGCCGGAAGCGGCCTGAATGGAAAAGGCCGGAGCTGCGATGGGAGGAAAAGCAGAAGAGACTAGTGCGCGTGTCGCCGCCTTTTTTGATTTGGACGGAACCTTGATGCCCTGGCCCTCGCTCGAGCGCCGCTTCTTTCGCCTGTTGCGCGATCGGCGCGAAATTCCGCTCGAGAACTATGTCTTGTGGTTGCGAGAAGCGCTGAAGTTGTTGCCGCATGGAATGAGTCGAGTCGCGCAAGGCAACAGAATGTATCTCGCCGGGGTCAAAACGTTCGAAGAGAGTAGCACGGGGAATCGCAGCGGTTCCTCGGGGCGCGAGGGCGGCCACCAGGACGGGCAGGCGTCCGAGCCTCCGAAGCACAACCCGCGATCGCCCGTCCCTCGCTTCCTTGAGGAGGGAGTCGAGCGAGTTACGTGCCATGCCATGTTGGGCCACCGAATCGTGATTGTCAGCGGAACGTTGGAACCCCTGGCGAATGCTGCCGCGCGTTCGCTCGAAGCGGAAATCTCGGCTCGCGGGTTCGCCGCGCGAATTCGCACATGCGCCACACGGTTAAGAGAAACGAACGGCAAATGGACCGGTGAAATTCTCGGTGAACCGATGTTGGGGGAAGCCAAGGCCCGGGCGGTGTGCGCGTTAGCGGAGGAAATGCAGCTTGCTTTGCCGCAATGCTGGGCTTACGGAGACAGCTCCGAGGATCGCTGGATGCTCGCCGCGGTGGGAAATCCGGTGGCCATGAATCCGGCATTCGCGCTTCGCAGGATTGCCCAAAAACGGGGTTGGCCCATCTGGCGGACGGCCGATCGCCTCCAGAAAATGCAAAATCGGGTGTCACGGGCGGAGCCATGCGCATGAACGAGTTCGAAACGGGAAAGTATCAAAGCGGCGACAGCGCCATGGCATGGACAGGGCAGGCAGAGCGGTTGCGATGCCTGATCGCCAGGGCGTTCGCCGCGGTTTCGGCCACCTGCGGCGCGTTCGAATGGATTGCGCTCGGATATTTGGGGCTTTCGAGCGTTCTCGTGGCGCTATTCGCCGAAAACCTGGCCCATCCGGCGCGGCTGCTCTCGACCCAGGCGGCGGTGGCCGCGTTGATTTTGCTCGTGTGCCGCGCCGGAGCGAAAACCTCGAACCAGTTCGACAAGGGAGGCACGGCCTTTTCTTCAAAATTCTGGCACTTCGGGCGCCACTGGTACCCGCATCTGTTTTTTCTCTTTTGTTTTGAAGAACTGGGCAGGCTCGTACATTTGGTCGATCCTGGGTGGCAGGACGCGAAACTCATCGCCTTTGACCGATGGCTCACCGGCGTGAATCCTTCCCTCTGGTCGGAACACCTGGCGCGCCCGGCGTTGACCGAGTTCATGGAGTTTTCCTATTTCACCTATTTCGTTTACCTAGTGATTCTGGGCGGCGTTCTCTATTTCGAGCGCGATCGGGAAGCTTATTGGTCGGTCATGACCTATTCGGCGATCGGCTACGTTTTCGGCTACGTCATCGCGATGCTCGTTCCCGCCGAGAGCCCGTGGTTCACGCTGGCCGGGCAGTGGCACGGCCAACTCACCGGTGGACCGTTTACGGCGTTGATCGCTCTGATCGAAAGATACGGGCGGGTGCACGGCGCGGCGTTTCCTTCGCAGCACGTCGCCGGGGCCATGGCCGCCCTTTGGGGAGCGTGGCGGCATCGCCGCTGGCTTTTCTGGATCTTTCTCCCGTTTGTCGCGTGCATGTGCGTGTCGACCGTGTACGTGCGCAACCACTATGTCGCCGACGTGCTCGGTGGGATGGTGACGGGAACCTTGGGATACTTCCTGGGCCGCCGGCTGATGAAACGGTCGAGCGCCATCGGGAGCGAGGCCGGCGCCCCAAGCAGCAAGATTTGAACGCTCGCGAGGTTTTGCCAAAGGAAGACCGCGGACTCGAGGCCTTCGCTCGATCATCGCGCTACGTCCGCCCTACCGCGCCCCAATTTGGACGTTGTACCCGACTTCACCGCTGCGAATCTAAGCTCTTGTTCGTGTCCAGGGAAAGGAGCGGTCCATGGCCTCCAGCACGACCTCTGCTCAAACCGACTGGCGGGAGGAGTGGTTCGAATTTGAAGACGCCACGTATTTGAACCTGGCGGGCCAATCGCCGCTTCCCCGGGTTTCGGTGAGGGCCGTGCAAGCTGCGCTCGAGGCCAAGAAATTCCCGCATCACAAAACCGACGCCACGTATTTCGAAGTGCCCAACCGCATCCGGGAAAACATTGCGAGGCTCATCGGAGGCAAGCCCGAGGAGATTGCGCTCACCAGCGGAGCGAGCGCGGGCGCCGCCGCCGTAGCCTACTCGCTCAAGTGGAATCCTGGGGACGAAGTCGTCATCGCCAAGGGCGAGTTTCCATTGCAATACACCTCCTGGAAGCCCATGGAAGAGCGCGAAGGCTTGCAGGTGAAGATTGTCGGGCCCAAGGAGCGATTTATTTCTTCGGACGATTTGATTGCGGCGATGACGCCAAGAACGCGCCTCGTTTCGGTAAGCCTGGTGCGCTACGACGACGGCTCGCTGCTCGATGCGCCGCGCGTCGCTCGGGCGTGCCACCAACAAGGCGCTCTCCTGCTTCTCGATGCGAGCCAGTGCTGCGGGGCAATGCCCATGGACGTGAAGCAACTGGGCGCCGATTTTCTCGTCTGCGCCGGGTACAAGTGGCTGCTTAGCCCGTTCGGCACGGGATTCTTCTGGGTCAAGAGCGAGCATCTTTCCGGCGCTCGTCCCGGACCGTTCTACTGGATGGCGGTCCAGGGTGCGGACAATTTTTCCTCGCTGCATTTCGATGATCCCAAGCCTGCGCCGAATGCCAAACGCTGGGACGCTCCCGAGTGGGCCAGCTATTTCAATTTCAACCTGGCGGCCATGGACGCTTCCCTGGAATTGGTCTCACGCATGGGGCCAGAACGCGTCGCGGCCCACAATCGCAAACTCATCGATTTCATGTTTGACCGTCTTCCCAAGGATCGTTGCGTTCCGGCGAGCCCGCTCGATGCGGCCGAGCGTGGGCCGTATGGCTGTTTTTCGGCGCGGAGCCGCGAAAGGACCAGCGAGCTCTACCAGCGCCTGCGCAAGGAAAACGTGATCACCAGCTTGCGTGAAGGCAACATTCGGGTCTCTCCGCACCTGTACAACACCGAACGCGACATCGACCGCCTCATCAGCGTGATCACTCCATGAGCGGATGCGAACCGTGGCCCAGGATTGCCGTCGTCGGCGCGGGCGCCGTCGGCGGATATTTCGGAGGCTTGCTCGCCCGCGCCGGCGCGCCCGTCATCATGATCGGGCGCCGTGCCTTCGTCGAGGCTGCCAATCAAGGCGGGCTCGTTCTCGATACGCTTCAGTTTCAAGCGAAAGTCCGCGTCAAAGCATCGACCGAGCTGGCCGCCGTGGACGGCGCAGAAGTCGTGCTGTTTTGCGTCAAGACCACGGACAACGCCCCGACCGCCCGCGCCATTGCCCCCCTCCTCGCAAAGGGTGCGCTCGTGCTGAGCATGCAAAACGGCGTCGACAATGCGGAACAAATTCGCGCTGCCGCCGCGATCGAGGCGCTTCCGAGCGTGGTCTACGTCGCCGCGTCGGTTCCTGAAGCGGGCCGCGTAAAGCACGTCGGCCGGGGCGACCTGGTCGTTGGTCCGAAGAACCCCAAAACCGAGCGCATTGCCGCGCTCTTTTCTCGCGCCCATATTCCCTGCCGCATCTCGGAAAACATCGAAGGCGAGCTTTGGACCAAGCTGGTGTGGAATTGCGCGCTGAATGCCGTCTCGGCGCTTGGCCGCGCGAAGTACGGCCACATTGCGGGAAGCGCCGATGCCTGGAAAGTGGTTGAGACGGCCGTCCACGAGGTGCTCGCGGTGGCCCGAGCAGCCGGGATCGATCCTCCTGGACTGGAAGACCCGGGAGCGGCGCTGGCCGGCGCATGGAAAATTGCTACGCAGATGGCGGAGGCTCTTTCTTCCACGGCCCAGGACATGAACCGCGGCAAACGCACGGAGATCGACTCGCTGAACGGCTACGTTTGGCGGCGCGGCGCGGAACTCGGCGTCCCCACACCCGTCAATCAAGCACTCTATGCTTTAGTGAAGCTCGCCGAAGGCCGCGCGTGAGCTCGAGCGACGCTCTGCCCTGTCGAAGCTATTTGCGCATGGGTTGTCCGAAGGTGATCCAGAACCGGTTGAGGTCACGAATGATGAACTCGCGCATGCCGTAAAAGGTGTCGTGAAGGTCTTCCGCGAATTCGACCCGGCCCTTAAGGCTTGGGCACAGAGTGTCAACATCCACGACGAAAATGTACAAATCGATCTCCCGGCGGTGCGCGGTACTGGCCGTCCCGCCGGCGCCTAGCACACGCGCCCTCGCGGGAATCCGGCTATCGATCGTCGGGGGCGTGAAAAGGGATGTGCACAATGGCTTCGAGCTCGACCGGCTCCCCGTGCCGCGTCGCCGGCCGGAACTTCCACTGGCCGAGAGCATTCATGGCATTCTTGTCGAGCTCCTCGTCTAGCCCGCGAACCAGCTGGATGCTGTCGACCGAGCCGTCGCGCCGAATCACGGCGTAGAGGACCACTTCGCCCTCCACGTGCTCGTTGATCAGTGTCGGCGGGTATTTCGGGTCAACCTTGCGGACAGGTGATGGGCCGGACAAATCCGAGGAAGCCAGGTGGGGTTCATCGGAATTCGAGAGCAGCTCGGTAAAACTCAGGACCCAGCTTCCCGTCGCGCTGTTCAGGTTCGGCATGTCGATCTGCATCTTATAAATTCTCTTCGAAGCAAAAATCAGCTCGGGTTTGGCGCCTGGCGGAAGCGCTGCGAAGTTGGGCGGCGCGGTCCTCGCCGGTTCGTCGGCGTGCGGCTCGGGCCGAGTGATGAGCGTGTGAGGTGTTGGCGCGCTGATTTTTGCCCCTTCGCCAAGGCCCGACATTCCTTTGTTCGCGGGAGGATTCCCGCCGCGGATGCTCACGTCGACCGCATTATTTCCATTTCCCGTTGCCCCGCCGCTCGTCCCCGCGCCGCCAACCGCTCCGGGAGCTGCTTTTGGCGCTCCACCCGGCACGCCGGGTTTGTTGCCTTCGGGCGAAATCGAAACCCGCGCGGCGAGGTTTCCGGGCGGCGGCGCGACGGGCGCTGGCGGAGCCGGGGCTGCCGAGAGAGCGACGAGTGTCGAAGGATTGCCATTCGCGCCAGCTAGTTCCGTTGCCCCGAAGTCCGGCGGGGGAGCCGCATTGCCGGCTTGCGCTTTACTCGCAATGAGCGGCTGAGCTCCTCCATTCAATTCGAGATCCGGCCGCTTCGGTCCGTTGGGCGTGGCGATCGTGGCCATCGCGCCTAGCTTGTCGTCAAAAACCGGCACGTCCGGCGGAGGCGCGTTCGTCACCGCGGCTACGCGACGCTGCTTCGGATGCAGCTTTTCGAGCGCCTCCTGGCTGATTTCCAGGCGTGGCCGCGCCGGGCCGGGCATGTCCTGGATCTCGACCATGTTCGGCAGGTTCGGAAGGATCTTGGGCGGCGCCGGCGGTGCCGCGGAATTGATCAGCGTCTGCCGCGGATGATTCGGATGCACCGGGTCGGTCGAGATGTACTGCCGCGGGTGGAAGGCATCCGCGCCTTCTGGCACCGGAGGTTTCTCCGGCTCGGCGCGCGGGCTTGGCTCGGGCTTGGGCGCTTTCATTTCGAGCAGCGGCAAATCGTTAATCGGTCCCGACCAGGAAAGTTCAACGTTGTCGAAGGAGGGATTATGGTGCGCCCTAGACGGGAGCCGCGGATACGGCAGCACGAAAAAGACGATGTGCCACAAGGCCGCGGCGATCACCGCGCGGCGCGGCACCTTGCTTTCAATCCAGCAGTACTTGAAGAATCCTTCAATCGAGAAATTCCTGGGTACCGTTGATTTTCGCAAAAGCACGCCCAGGCTGCTGCCGATCCCTTGGTGAAAACTTCCCCAGGCAATATTCAGTTGTGGCGCGCGGCCCGCGGGCAAGCGCACGGGAGCGGGCGCGACGGCCGTCGCCTGCCCCATACTGCTGAAGGAGCCAAATCGGTTCAAAGGCACATCCCTTTCGATTCCCAGGTTACGCGCCTCCGTTGCCTCGGCGGGCCGCGAGCGCCCAGGAGTATTCCTGAGGATAAACATCACCCTGGATGGGCGGGCTTACGGAGCAGAGTCGTTCTTGCCGGAAGTTTTGGCCGCGCGGCGGTAAAAACTCAGAGCCGCATCGCCCTGTCGGAGAACGCGGTAGCACGCGAATGCGCCCTCTTGTTCCGGCAAACCGAAGCTGCGGCGGTGCTCCGCGATCACCACGCCGCCGGGCGCAAGAAGATTCCCGGAACCCAACGATTCTAGCACGCGACCATACTGGTTCGCTTGAGCATATGGAGGATCGAGGAAAATATAGTTGAATCCTGAAAAGATGGCTTTTTTCCCGGAGGCGAGCATTTCGATTCCGCGAAGCACATCCACGGCAAGCACCGTGGCGCCCTTTCGAATGTCGAGAGATTCGAGATTGCGGCGAATCAGCGCGGCGGCAGGCGCGTGATTTTCCACGAACACGGTTTCCTCGGCGCCGCGGCTGAGCGCCTCAATGCCGATCGCGCCCGTCCCCGCAAAAAGGTCGAGGAATCGCGAACCGGAAACATCCCTCCCCAGCACGTCGAAGAGGGTCTCGCGCAGGCGGTCGCTGGTCGGGCGAAGGGCCAGGCCTTTGAGGCTCTTTAGAATGCGGCTGCGATAGGTGCCGGCGATGACGCGCATAAGGAAGAACCCGCTAGCCTACTTTTGCCAGATGATAGCGACGCTGCCACTCTCCCGGGAGCATTCCGAGGACGCGCTGCAATTCTCCGCGCTGGATTCCGTCTTCGACCAGGGCAAAGGCCCCTTTGCGCGCGAGTTCGAGCAGCTGCTTGTCGCGCACCGGGTTGGCGATGTGGAATCCCAGCTCTCCGGATTGCCGCGTTCCGAAGAACTCCCCCGGGCCGCGCAGCTCGAGGTCCGCTTCGGCGATTTCGAAGCCGTTCGAGGTGCGCACCATGGTGTCGAGCCGCGCACGCGCTTCGTCGGTCATGCGGAACGGCGCCACCAGGATGCAATGAGACTTCCCGGCGCCTCGGCCGATGCGCCCGCGAAGCTGATGGAGCTGCGCGAGGCCGAAGCGCTCGGCATGCTCGACCACCATCATGGTGGCGTTCGGCACGTCCACGCCGACTTCCACCACCGTGGTGGTCACGAGAATCTGCACTTCGTTGCGGTGGAAGCGCTGCATGACTTCATCTTTCTCTTCGCTCGAAAGCCTGCCGTGCAGCAGCCCGAGTTTCAGCTTGGGGAAGGCCTCTCGGGAAAGCCGCTCGAATTCGTCGACGGCGGCTTTCAACTCGAGCTTGGATTCTTCAATCACCGGATAAACGATGTAAGCCTGATGACCCGCCGCCACTTCGCGGCGGAGAGATTCCCAGACGCCGGGAAGATGCGTCTCGCTGGTCACGCGCGTCGCGATGGGCGTGCGCCCCGGCGGCATTTCGTCCAGCACGGAAACGTCCAAATCGCCGTACACCGTGAGTGACAGCGTGCGCGGAATCGGCGTGGCCGTCAGCACCAGAACGTGCGGTGCGTGGCCGTGCCGAGCGGCCTTTTCCATGAGACGCTTGCGCTGCAGAACACCGAAGCGGTGCTGCTCGTCGATGGCCAGGAATCCGAGACGCCGGAACGCGACATCCTCTTCGATCAGTGCATGCGTGCCAATGACCAGCTGAGCTTCTCCCGAGCGAATGCGTCCAAGCGCCGCTTGCTTTTCGGCAAGCTTCAGGCCGCTGATGAGCAATTCCACGCGATAGCCGGCCCTGCCGAGAATCCGCCGCGCAGAAAGGAAATGTTGGACCGCCAGAATCTCCGTAGGCGCCATGAGCGCCGCCTGCGTGTCGTTCTGGATGGCAATGACTGCGGCTTCGAAAGCGACCATGGTTTTCCCGCTGCCGACGTCGCCCTGCAGGAGCCGATTCATCGGCGCGGGCTTTTCCAGATCGGCGGCGATTTCCGCAAGGACGCGTTTCTGGGCTTCCGTTGGTTTGAACGGCAGGATGCGCTTTAGTGCTTCGCGGATGGGGTCTTCACGCACGCGAAACGCGATGGCGTTTTCCCTTCGCATGGCGTGACGATCGAGGCCCAGGCTCAACTGGTACAAAAAGAATTCCTCGAAGATCAGCCGCTGCTGCGCGGGCGAGCGAAACGTGTTCAGCCGATCGAGCGATTCCGTCGACTCTGGGAAATGGGTGTGCAGGAGAGCTTCCCCGCGTGTCGGATAGCCCAGACTGGCGCGCAGGTTTTCCGGCAAAACGTCCGGCATGCGCGGATCGATGAGTCGCACCGCCGCATACATCGCGCGTCGAATCTGCTTCGAGCCGAACGTGCCAATCGCTTCGTAAATCGGCACGATGCGTCCCACTTCCGTGGAATCGCTGTCCTCGCTCTCGAGCAGTTCGATCTGCGGATTGATCATTTCCAGCCGCGCCGGCCTCAGCCGGTCGATTTCCGCCTTGCCGTGAAGAATCAAAAGCTGGCCGGCCTTCAACCGGCCTTCGAGATAGCCGCCATGAAAAAACTTGCAGGGCAGCACCCCGCCCGCCTCGTCCTCGACCAGCAAATGGTAAATAGCGTCGCGGCGGAAGCGCCGGTTTCGAATGGCCTGGCCGCTCATCACCCGGGCGCGAATGGTGTACGTTCCGTTTGGCTGGATGTCTTTCACTTGCGAGAAGTGGATCCGGTCTTCGTAGCGAAACGGCAGGTAGCCGAGCAGATCTCCCACCGTGTGGATGCCGCGCTCGGCGAGCAGTTCCGCGCGTTGCGGGCCCACGCCCTTGATCATGCGCGCTTCGCTCGTGAGGCTCATGGTCATGGCTTACTCTTTATATCATTGCGGCCGTGCTGGTGCGGCGAGCGCAAAACTTGCGTCGCCCCCGGCGTACCGATACAGTGAGGGACTCGTGCCTCCCGGAAGGCGCGTCGAAGCTCGGCGAACGGAGGGCGGAGTGGCTCGTGATCGTTTAACCGGTTCGGAAAAGCGCGCGCTGCTTCTGTGGGTGGCGGCAGGAATCCTGGGCATATGGTTTGCTCAGAAATACTTTTTTCAGGCGTTTCCGGAAGCTTCCGTCAATTTTCAAATCTCGCGGGAAGAGGCACTCGCGCGGGCGCGGAAGTTCGTTACCGGTCTCGGCGAGAACCCGAGCGGCTACAAATCTTCGATCATTTTTGACGTGGACGAGGACGCCAAAGTGTACTTGGAGCGCCAGGTCGGGTTGCGCGAAGCCAACCGGCTGATGTCCTCGGAGCTGCACATCTGGTATTGGGAGGCGCGATTCTTCAAACCGCTCGAACAGGAGGAGTTCGAGCTACGCGTTAGCCCCTCCGGGCAAATTGTGGGGTACGCCCACAAGATCGAAGAGGCCCGCCCGGGTGCGTCACTCGATCGCGCCGCAGCGGAATCCGTCGCCCAGAATTTCCTAAGCGCAAAACTGGGCGTGGATCTCCGCGCCTGGGATGGGCTCCCCGAAGAAGCGAATTCCAAGAAAAAGCCGAACCGGACAGATTGGACCTTCGCCTGGGAAAAACACGGCTT
>Ga0182037_10000155_pt1 | contig 30048 bp, 26 predicted proteins | sample sta12Cox44000082_FD_125974 | JGI IMG/M metagenome (GOLD analysis project Ga0182037, IMG submission 125974) | Lab enrichment of tropical soil microbial communities from Luquillo Experimental Forest, Puerto Rico - statoxic.12C.oxic.44.000.082 | ecosystem: Environmental > Terrestrial > Soil >... | reverse complement strand
CCCGTGCAGCTTCTTTTCAGATGGCTGTACGACACCGGTAGAGGTTGCCGTCTCGACCGCGGCTGCGTGTATTGCGCCGGATTTTGACCCTGCTGGTTCCATCGTCTCTACACCCCCGGTAAACCTGGTTTGATTTACAAGCTGGGTGAAACTAGCAACTCGCGACTAGTAATTAGCTCTTGGCTGTGCGCGTTTCGCTCTTCACTTTATAACTGCGGACTGCTGCAAAACCTGAGCGACCGCTTCCGTAACTGGCCACTGGTTGCTGGGGCTACAACCACTGGCCACTGATCACTATGCACTGATCTTGGCTGGGCGGCTAGGATTCGAACCTAGACAAAGTGCTCCAAAGGCACTTGACCTACCATTAGTCGACCGCCCAATGAAGCAGCTAGCAATTAGCGAAATCTCTTCACTCACTGTCCAAACGATCTGCATTAAACGCAGGTTGCTGCCCAATATTCCGCCCTTCCCATCGTTCTCGTCGCCATGGCGGCATGCCCCTCCGCTCGCATGCGCATGGCGACAGTTTCTGCTGCATGGGGCGAATCGAACAGCCCGTACAAGCTCGAACCGGAGCCGGAAAGCGATGCATAAAGCGCGCCTTCACGCTGCAAAACGTTCTTAACCTCACGCAACTCGGGATACTCAGGAAAGACGACGCGTTCGAAGTCGTTTTCGATCCCGGCTCGGACAAGGTCGAGAAGAAGTGTCTCGGCCCGGTCCCCGCCCTCAGCGGGAACACCGGATGCTGGCACTTTCGCCATACCACTCGGCGAAAGGAAACCTTTGCTCCACCAGGTATATACGGCCTGGTGGAACTCTTTTATTGTACCTGCCAGATTGGGGACGGTCAACGCAGATTGCCCGATCTCGTAGGTGGCGGCACCGATCGCCTCTTCTGTGTTTGCCTGCTCCACAAGCGCGTCCCAACGGGCAAAGGCCTTTGGCGTCGAGACGCCTATGGAGGGAGTCACAACCACCAACGGTATCTCAGGAAAGTCTTGCAGGGCGTAGACTTCCTGCCCACGATCGACGCCAAGAACGGTTCCGCCGATAAGGAACAGGGGAAGATCACTGCCGACCTCGGCCGCGATACACAGTTTGTCTTGCGGAGAGAGTGAGATACCGAGCGCGTGCTCGAGACCGAGCATCGTGCCGACAGCGTCGGATGATGCTGCGCCGAGGCCACCCTGCACGGGTAGTTGCTTTTCAATTGTGATCGCGACCCTGCGTCGGATACCGGTCGTTTTCAGGACGTGCTCGGCGATTTTCCAGCAGGTGTTGCGGGAATTGCATGGCACGCGTGAGTCGTCGCAACGAATTTCGATCCCCTCACCGGACTCAATTTCCACCCCCACCACATCGTGCAGAGCAATCGTCTGATAAATGGTGCGCAGCTCATGAAAGCCGTCGGCACGCAGCGGCCCGATTTTCAGCCCGAGGTTGATTTTGGCAAAGGAGCGCAGGGTGATGGACACGGGGAGTGGTCAGTGGCTGGTGGCCAGTGGCTAGTCTAAAGCAAAGAAAGTTTCAAGTTTCGAGTTTCGAGCAAAGACCGCATTCGATAACCCTTTGGTGCTCCCTGGCGCCGGGTTCACTCGCCGCGGCCGTGAGTCCGCCGCCCATTCCGGCGCGTAGTATGGTCGGCAGCATGCACGATCTGCCTCTACTCGACGAGCTGTGGTTTGAGCGCCAAGGGGTTTGCCTGCACGCTGTCGCTGCCGGACCGAAAGATGGGCAGCTGGTGATCTTGCTGCACGGCTTTCCCGAGTTTTGGTACTCGTGGCGCAAGCAGGTTGGCCCGCTGGCCGAGGCAGGTTTTCGCGTCGTAGTGCCAGATCAGCGCGGCTATAACGTAAGCAGCAAACCCCCGAGAATTGCGGATTATTCAGTTGGTAGTCTTGTCGCCGACGTTGTATTCATCGCCGGTCGGCTGGGGCGCGAGCGCTTTCATCTCGCTGGGCATGACTGGGGAGCTGCGGTTGCATGGATGACGGCGCTGTTGATTCCCGAGCGCCTGCACAAGTTGACCATCCTGAACGTGCCGCACCCTGCGGTGTTCCTGCGGACTGTGCGCACCAACCTGCGGCAGATGCTGCGCAGTTGGTATATGGCTTTCTTTCAGTTGCCGGCCATTCCCGAATTAGCTTTCTCGGCTAACAACTTTGAAGGTGGAATCAAGTCGCTGCTGGGCAGCAGCCGGCCAGGAACGTTCACGCCCGAGGATCTAGACCAATATCGCAAGGCTTGGTCGCATCCTGGAACGGTGACGGCAATGATCAATTGGTACCGCGCGTTCTTCTGCACTCGCCCGCCGCTGCCGGAGGACAGCAGAGTGCATGTTCCCACGCTAATTCTTTGGGGCGAGCAGGACATGTTTCTGCTGCCGGAGATGGCGGAGAAAAGCGTCGGGTATTGCGACTCAGGCCGGTTGACTTACTTCGGTAATGCCTCGCATTGGTTGCACCACGAGGAACCAGAAGCCATCAACGCGGCTTTGATTGAGCATTTTCGCGAATGAAGCAGAAAGAAAGCCCGGCAAACTTGCGGGGCTCTCTTTGGCAAACGATCCCTAATTAATCTAGTCACGGCTGCGGAATTTTGCCAGCAGGCGCAGCATCTCCAGATACAGCCAGATCAGTGTGACCATCAGCGCGAAAGCGCTATACCACTCCATGTACTTGGGAGCGTTGTAACGCGCGCCCTGTTCGATCAGGTCGAAGTCGAGCACAAGATTGAGCGCCGCGATGCCGACGACCAGCAGGCTGAATGCGATCCCGATGGGCGAGCCGCTGTTGACGGCGTGAAACGAGATGCCGAAGAAGCTGAGGATGAACTGCGCTAAATAGAACAGGGCGATTCCGCCGGTCGCGGCAACCACCCCGATGCGGAACTTGTCGTTCACCTTGATAATGCCGGTTCGGTAAACCAGCAACATGGCAACCATGGTCCCAAACGTCAGCATCACGGCTTGAATGGCGATGCCTTTGTACCTCATCTCAAACATCGCCGAGATCCCGCCCAGAACCAGGCCTTGGGCGAGGGCGTAGAGAGGGGCGGTGATGCCGGCCCAGTCCTTCTTGAAGATCGTGACGATCGCAAGCACCAGCCCGCCAATGGCACCGACCATCAGCAATCCAGCTACTGAGGCGGGATCGCGGGTGGTGAAAAAGCGGTTCCACGTCCAGGCGGCGGAAGCCACACACAACAGCATCAAGACGCCGGCCTTGTTCACCGCGCCTGAAACCGTCATGGATTCGCCGCCAAAACCGGCAACGTCACGGAAGGTGTTCTGTCCGAAGGCAGGGTTCGACGTCTTCATCAAATCGGCCATAGGAAAATTCTCCTTGCTACATCATCATCGGATGAATTGAAGTTGAGTTCGATGCGGCGTGTCTATGATACCTGTTTCACCGAACCCTAGCGCTGGTCCTAAAACAGCGTCTCTTGTCCATTGCGATCTAGGCGCGGGCGCTTTACGCCGAAGTGCTGGTAGGCGAGGTGGGTGGCCACGCGGCCGCGCGGCGTGCGGTCGAGAAACCCGATCTGGATGAGGAATGGCTCGTAGATTTCTTCGATGGCGTCCGGCTCTTCGGCGAGAGAGGCGGCGAGCGTGTTCACACCGACCGGCCCGCCTTGATACTTCTCGATGATGGTCAGCAGCAGCTTGCGGTCGACCTCATCGAAGCCATGACGATCGACCTCGAGCATTTCGAGCGCGGCCTGGGCGGTGGGTTTGTCGATCTTGCCGGTTCCGCGCACCTGCGCATAATCTCGAACGCGACGCAGCAGACGATTGGCGATACGCGGTGTGCCGCGGCAGCGCGAGGCGATCTCCAAGGCAGCCGCCGCATCGATCTCCACACTGAGAATTTCGGCCGAGCGTTCGAGGATAACTTTCAGGTCCTCATGCGTGTAGAACTCCAGCCGCAGGACGATTCCAAAACGTGAGCGCAGAGGCGCTGAAAGGAGCCCTGCGCGCGTCGTCGCCCCAATAAAAGTGAACGGCTTTACCTCGATGGTATGGGTGCGCGCCGACGGCCCCTGGCCGATGATGATGTCGAGCTTGTAATCTTCGAGCGCCGAGTAAAGCAGCTCTTCCAGCGCGGGCTGAAGCCGATGAACTTCATCGATGAAAAGCACTTGCTTCTCGCGGACGTTGGTCAGGATTGCCGTTAGGTCGCCCTTGATCTGCAGCGTTGGCCCCGAGGTCTGTTGAAATGGTACGCCAAGTTCGTTGGCGATGATGTTAGCCAGGGTGGTCTTGCCCAGTCCGGGCGGCCCGTAGAGCAGCACGTGATCGAGCGCTTCTCCACGCGACTTGGCCGCCTGGATCGCGACCTCCAGGTTGTCCTTGAGCTTCTTCTGCCCGATGAATTCGCGCAACCGCTGCGGCCGCAGCTTCAGTTCAAACGACGCGTCGTCATCAACCGACACCGCCGAAACGATGCGTTCGCGGTCAGGATAGTGCTTATCTGGAGACGAAACCACGATGGGGCGATGGTAAAGCGAAAGAGGAGGCGTGCGCAATGTACATCAAGAGTCGGCGGAAGCAGCTTATAAATTGTGAATCTTCCCTATGGCCTCCGCTTCTAAGCATTCATCGCAGTTGTTGCCTCGGCCCCTTCCCCGCGCGGTCCACAAGTATTGCCTCCATAAATCAATAGCTTCGGTTCATTGCACTCATCAAAAAGGAGAACGATCATGGCTTACATCACCACCCAAGACCGAACGCAGATTTACTACAAAGACTGGGGCAGCGGACAACCTGTGGTCTTCAGTCACGGATGGCCGCTCAGCGCCGATGCCTGGGAAGACCAGATGCTGTTTCTGGCCTCGCGCGGCTTCCGCTGTGTTGCACATGATCGTCGTGGACACGGCCGCACTTCGCAGTCGTGGAATGGGAATGACATGGATACCTACGCCGATGATCTGGCGGCGCTTGTCGCAGCGCTCGATTTGAAGGACGCTATTCACGTCGGCCACTCGACCGGCGGAGGGGAAGTGGCTCGCTATATCGCTCGTCATGGTTCAATGCGCGTGGCCAAGGCCGTGCTGGTCAGCGCCATACCGCCGCTGATGCTCAAAACCGATGCTAATCCGGGCGGCTTGCCGATAGAGGTCTTTGACCAGATTCGCGCAGGTATTCTCGCTGACCGCTCCCAGTACTTTAAGGACTTAAGCGCGCCTTTCTACGGCGTGAACCGCCCGGGCTCGAAGGTGTCACAGGGTTTGCGCGACTTCTTCTGGCTGCAAAGCATGCTGTGCGGAATCAAAGCCGCTTACGATTGCGTAAGGGTGTTTTCGGAAACGGACCAGACGGACGACCTCAGGAAGATCGATGTGCCGACACTGATCTTGCATGGTGACGACGATCAGATCGTGCCCATAGACGATTCTGCGCGATTGTCGGTTAGGCTGGTGAAGGGCGCTGTGCTGAAGGTCTACCGCGGCGCGCCCCACGGCATGTGCTCCACGCATAAAGACCAGGTAAATGCGGATTTGCTTGACTTTTTCCAGGGAAGCCTGCAAAAGGTCGCATAACGCTGACAATTGACGCAGAGGTCGTTATGATTCGCACACAGATCATGCGCAACCTCGGCATTCTTCTCTCTGGCCGTGGCTCGAACTTCGAAGCCATCGCTGATAACGTTGCCTCTGGCAAACTCGACGCGACGATTGCCGTTGTGATCTCAAACAAAGCCGACTCTCCCGGGATCGAGTCTGCCCGGCGTCGGGGGTTACAGGCGCTAGTAATTCCCTCGAAAGGCATGCCGCGCGAAGAGCATGATCGTTTGATTGTCGCCGCGCTGGAAGAGCATAAGGTGGATCTGGTCTGTCTCGCCGGATACATGCGGCTGCTGTCGCCCTGGTTCATCGGCCAATTTCCTAATCGCATCCTGAATATTCATCCGTCCCTGCTGCCCGCCTTTCCCGGACTTGATGCCCAGAAACAGGCGTTCGATTATGGGGTGAAAGTCTCGGGCTGCACGGTGCATTTCGTGGACGCCGATCTCGATCACGGCGCCATCATTCTGCAGAAGAGCGTGCCTGTGCTTGACACGGATGACGACCACACGCTGGCCGCACGCATCCTGGAGCAGGAACACATTGCCTATTCAGAAGCGATTCGGATTGTACTGGAGGGTCGCTACCGCATTATTGGCAGGCGCGTCATCTTGAACCATGAAGCTCCCGCTCCTGGGAACGATTAAGGGCGCCTGCTGGTCCTCAATTCACTCCAACTTCGTCGCATTCGGTCACAAAGGAGGTGTTTCCTATGCCTGACCGGGAATCCGACAACGTAAACCGTGCTCGCGCCTACCTGCACGCTATCGAGCGCGGCGTCAGCGAGGAAGAGCTGGCGTCCTTTTTTTCTCTCGACGTGGTGTTGGAGCAGTTTCCCAACCGCCTGGTTCCCAAGCTGCTGCAGTTCAATGCTGAGGACATCTTGCGCCAGTTCATGCAGGGTAAGAAATCCGTTTCCCGGCAAAAGTACGAGGTACACAACATCGTTGCAGCGGGCGACTGGGTAGCCATGCAGGTGCGCTGGGAAGGAGTACTTGCCGTCCCCGTCGCCGGCCTCGAAGCCGGCGCTACCATGCGGGCGTGGTTCGCCATGTTCCTCGAGTTCCGCAACGGCAAAATCACGCGGCAGAGCAATTATGACTGCTTCGAGCTGTGGTAGACAGCATGGGCAAAGAGGAAGAAACCGAGAGCAGCAAGGAGCCTTTCCGGCGTCAGGCGGATAGCGGCGGGCGAGTTCAAGGTGAAGTGCCTGCGCATTATGGACGAGGTGAATGAAACTGGCAGGCCTTTGGCGGTGGTGGGATGAAAGGCATAGTCGAGATCGTCAGACGCCGACGATTTGATCAAACCTGCAGTGCCGCTTGAAGACTACGACATGCTCGAATTATTTTTTTACCTCCAACTGAGTGCGCCCTGCCGGGCACACCAATAAATAAAGGGCGCGAAAACCGCGCCCTTAAGCGGCTCTGAGAGTAATCTATTGCACTAGCATCGGGGTCTCTCCGTTACCATTTCCTCCGTTGGCCTCTTCCGGCGGGATGACCGAGGCCGCCGCCACCCGGTCGCCTTGTTCGAGATGCAGCAGGCGGACGCCTTGTGTTGAGCGGCCGGCTTCGCGGATGTTCTTCGAGTCGATGCGGATGATCTTGCCGTACTGGCTGATAACCATCACCTCCGACTTCTCGTTGACCAACATGATAGAGACGACCTTGCCGTTGCGCGCCGTGGTCTTCACGTTGATGACGCCCTTCCCACCGCGCGACTGCAGCCGGTATTCGTCCACATCGGTGCGTTTGCCGTAGCCTATCTCGGCGACAGAAAGTATAAGATTAGCTTCTTCCTCGCCTTCTTTGCCCTTCTTGCGGACCTTTGGGGTGACGGCCATTCCGACGACGTAGTCGCCGCGCGAAAGATCCATACCGCGGACACCATAGGCTGGGCGGCCCATCGGGCGAACATCGCTTTCGTCAAAACGAATCGCCATGCCATCATGCGAGGCTAGAAACACAATCTGGTTTCCGTCGGTGCAACTGGCGGCAACCAGTTCGTCTTCTTTGTCGATGCCGATGGCGATAATGCCGCGCGACATGACGTTGCTGAAGTCTTTCAACGGCGTCTTCTTTACCGTGCCACTGCGGGTGGCGAAGAAAACAAATTTGTCTTCTTCCTCAAGGTCACGTACCGCCAGCACTGCCGGAACGCTCTCGCCCGGCTGCAATGACACCAGGCTGGCAATGGCTTTTCCCTTGCCTGCGGCGCTGAGTTCGGGAATTTCGTACACCTTCAGCCAGTACACGCGTCCGGTGTTGGTGAAGATGAGCATGTAATCGTGCGTGGAGGCGATGAACAATTGCTCGACGAAATCTTCCTCGCGCGTGCTCATGCCCTTGCGGCCGGTCCCGCCACGCCGCTGCTGGCGATACGTCGAAATTGCGGTGCGCTTCATATAGCCCGAGTGGCTCAGCGTAACTGCAACCTGCTCGTCTACGATGAGGTCTTCAAGGTTGATTTCGGCGGCTTCGTCTTGTATGACGGTGCGACGAGTATCGCCGTAATTTTTCTTGATCTCTTCCAGTTCCTTGACGATGACGTTGCGCAGCTTTTTCTCCGAACCGAGAATCGCTTCGTATTCCGCGATGCGCTCGCGCACTTCGGTCAGTTCTTTGAGGATTTCGTCGATGGAGAGTCGCGTCAGGCGGTGCAGTTGCAGTTCGAGAATTGCATCAGCCTGGGCCGCATCGAATGGTCGTGTCAGCGTCTTCGGCGTTACGCCTTTCAGTGTGGCCTGCTTGCGCGAGGAGGCATTGCCTTCAAACACCGAGATTGTTTTGCCCGAGAAGTACTCGACGAGGTTGGTGCGGGCATCTAGGCGGTTCTCGCTGCCGCGAATGATGCGGATGACGTCATCCACCCGATCGAGCGCCGCTTGATAGCCTTCGAGGATGTGTTCGCGATCGCGCGCCTTTTGCAGCAAGAAAGCCGTCCGCCGCCGCACCATGTCGATGCGGTGATCGACGAAGTGCTGGATGGCCTGCACCAGACCCATCTCCTTCGGCTGGCCATTGACCACGGCCAAGAAGATCATGCTGAAGCTCTCCTGCATGGAGGTGTGCTTGAAGAGCTGGTTCAGTACGATCTGCGGCTCGGAGCCACGCTTCAGCTCGATGACGATGCGCATGCCATCGCGATCGCTCTCGTCGCGGATATCGCTGATCTCGTCGATAACCTTGTTATTCACCAGCTCAGCGATGCGCTCGATCAGCCGTGCCTTGTTGACCTGATAGGGGATCTCGGTGACGACAATCGCATCCTTGTCTTTGGTGAGGTGTTCAATCGCCGCCTTGGCGCGCATCATGAATCGGCCGCGGCCCGTCCGATAAGCCTCGGCGATGCCGCTGCGGCCATGGATGAATCCGCCGGTTGGGAAGTCTGGGCCCTGCACGTGCTTCATCACATCGGCCAGAGTCGCTTGCGGATTGTTCACCAGCGTGATGCAAGCATCCGCAATCTCCGTCAGGTTGTGCGGAGGAATGTTGGTCGCCATGCCGACGGCGATTCCGTTCGATCCATTCACCAGCAGGTTGGGAATCTTCGTCGGCAGCACCAGCGGCTCGACCGTGGTGTCGTCGAAGTTGGCGACGAAATCGACGGTGTCCTTGTCGATGTCGGTCAGCAATTCTTCGGCGATCTCAGTCATGCGCGACTCGGTGTACCGATATGCTGCTGGCGGGTCGCCATCCACCGAACCGAAATTGCCCTGGCCATCGATGAGCGGATAGCGCAGCGAGAATGGCTGCGCCATGCGCACCATCGCGTCATACACAGCAGTGTCACCGTGGGGATGATATTTGCCCAGCACTTCGCCGACGACCTTGGCGCACTTCACGTGCTTGCGGTTGTGCAGCAAGCCCATATCGTGCATGGCGTAGAGGATGCGCCGATGCACCGGCTTGAGGCCGTCGCGCACGTCGGGTAGGGCCCGGCCGATGATGACCGACATCGAATAGTCGAGATACGAACGCCGCATCTCCTCTTCAATATTGATGGGTTGAATGTTGCCGGCTTGTGCGCCGTCGAGGGGTAACTGCTGGTTAGGATCGTCAGGCATGCGTCAATCGTGAGCTGTCAGCTAGCAGCCTTCAGCCATTCCTTCTTAAGCTGCACTTGCAGCCATTGGGATTCGCGAATTCAGTCGACCGGGGGCACACCTGTCGTGCGGCCGTTGGTAGTTGAATTTTCAGGGGAATTCCCGGTTGCAGAACACTCTTTAGTATAGCACGGACAACATGCCACATCTGGCCGGTAAGTATTTACCTTTCAGTGGCTTACGGAGGGGGATATAGGCCGGCGCAAACGCCGTGGAGCCCGGCCTCAAAAGTCCTACAATGTAGGACTTATCCCGCCTTTGGCGCCGGTAGATGGAAGTCTACGCCACGGTCGTCGTTCAGCTTGATGGTAGCGGGCACGTCGATGTCGCCTAGCCCGATTTTCTGCGTGCGATTGCCAAATACATAGAGCGTCTGGCCCATGATCGCGTAGTTGGTGACCTCTTGGTGATGTCCATCGCGAAACACCAGCACCGTTGCTTCCAAGGGTGCAGGCATGCCGCCTTCGCGCGCAGGTGCGGCCGCTGGTGGCGCAACTGCCTCCTCATCGAGCAAGCCGGACCGCCGCGATGGCGGCAAATCGACTACCACATGCAAGGTTTGCTCAGGAGGCGGACCGGAATAGAGATACGGGTTGGCATCCGTCGAATCGTAATAATACGGGACAGCAGCATAGATCGGCGTGTAGTAGGCCGCACTGTTGTACCCATACCCGAACTTGTGCCTGCAACCCCAGGGGCAAAGATTGCGCGGGATGCCATAGGGCGGCGGGAAGGGGCTAGGATTATAGGCCGGATAAGGTCCGAGCGATGTCACGCTGGGGCGGGCATTGGGCAGGAACGGCGGAACGTGGAATTGAATCGACGTAACCGACGGGGGCACTCCGTGAACCTGCGCAGAGGCAGAAAAGGCGGCAATCCAGAACATCATCGCGCCAAGCATCAAAACACCACGCAGTAACCAACCGCGGATTGAGATACTTCGCGGCATGAACCCTCACCACTGTCAACCCATTTTAGGCCAAAAAGTTGTCAGCGGACGAGCGGCCGGGCGAGTTGCAGCAACCCGCCGATATCCAACACGGCATTGGCGATGAGCGAGCCAACGATAACGGCGTTGGCGACGACGGCATACTTGGTTTCCAGCAGATCGGCCGAGACTCCAGCCATGAAGAGCATCAGGAACGGCAGCGCTACAAAGAGGAACACCACACCGGCAAAGTGCTGCATGGCAAGCCCGGCAAACACCAGCATCGCTGCCACCAGCAGCGGAGCGGTATTGCCGAAATAACGCGCCCGCTTCCACGCGACAAATGTGACCAGCGAGAGCAACAGCAGGATGACCGTGCCCAATCCATTCTGCAGAAAGAAGATCCCTAGAAGACTCAGCACCGACTTCGCCGAAACCTCGGCGGGAGAGAACTCGATCCAATTGGCGCTTCGCAGTGCCTGAGCAAACTCCGCAGGACGAAAACTGGCAATGGCAAAGAGTAAGAGCACTCCCACGGCGCATCCGGTGCAAAAAATCGCCAGCGCCGCCGCTGGTCTCACATGTCCCACCCAGAGTAAGTAGGCCAGGGCGGGAATCAGAACGATCCACAACGACCACTGCGAGCCCACGCACAGTGCAATCGAGAAGCCCATGAGCAAGATGCGCTTCCAATTCCAGAAGATGACGTCACGGGGCGCATATAAAGTGTGGGCTGCGGCAATTGCCGTAAAAACCAGGCCGAAGGCTCCCCAGGCGCCGACAATGTCCGGCTGTACCTGGCTGGAGCGGGTAATCACCATCGGCGAAAAGCAATACAGGGCGAGCGCTATGTAACCGCCAAAAATGCCGTACAGGCGGCGCGCCACGTACCACAACGACGCGCCGAGCAATAGCCCCGCGGCCAGAAACGGCAGCCGAATCAGAAACCGATACTCATTCAGCCGTATGAAATTGGCGCGCGGATCCACTACGCGCGCCGGAACCCCCGCCATCACCGGAATCAGCGGCGAGCGAAACTCCGTCCCGGCATTCAGCAGTCGATCGACATGCAAAAGGCCATCTTCGATGTAGCTTCCCTCCATCTGCGTGAGAGGAACGTGCCCCATGAACCAGAGGCACTGCCCTGCAAAAATGAATAGCAAGATCAGGCTGGCAATCTGTGGCAAGCCTATGCGCGGGAGGGTGGAAGCGGTCGACATTCGGCAAGTTTACTTGTATCACGCAAGGGTGAAAGGACAAGCAAGGGTGAAAGGAGTGGAAACGAACGAGTCGTTGCTACAGAATCAGCCGCTCGTCACCGACGCGACGCGTGACTCGCTCGCGATCCAGATATTCCAGCAGCGGGATCGCATACTTCCGCGTTACGCCGATGAGGTCTTTAAATGCAACTATATTGAGCCTGGGCGTCTTCGCCTTCTGCGCAACTATGAGCTTTCGTAATTCATCCAGGGCATTACGGTGAAAAACCAGGTCATCGCCGACCTTCACAAGGACCCGCTCGCGCAGCAATAGCGTCACGATTTTCTGCGCGCGTACTTTATCCACTGGCAGCGATGCCAGCACGTCTTTCAGCAGCGGAACCTTCAACCCGGAAGTCGCGAAGGCGGCCTCGATCCTCTGCTTCGATTCGGCCTCCTCATCGCGCAGCACTACGCCACGGCCGCTCCCATGTACCAGATCGCCTGCGACCTCGAGTTGCTTGTCTCCTACCAACGAGTCTTCAATCCCGCGGAATATTTCCGGCCCTATCCCGATCCGCTCGCGCAACTCTTCCCGACTGATTCCCGCAACCAGCGGATTCGCCTTGTGAAAAGCATCGACGGAAGCTTTCAGCGAACTTCGTAATTGGGCAGCCACACTGGCCGAGATCAAAATGTCCCCAAAGCGCGCTGCCTTTCGACTCGATACGAGCTCCGCGGCCCGCAATTCGACCCCTGCCTGCAGCCAACCTGTTTCCGCCACCGCTTCGCTGATCGAAAGCCCTTCCGCCCCACGCCGCCCGACGCGCACCAGTAGAACACTCAGCGCATCTGCCGACCCCAGCGCCCGCACAAACGCCAGCCGCTCTTCGGCCTTGGCACGACGGGCCGGTTCCAGCGCATCCAGCACCACTCCGCCACCAATTGTGATGACCGGCGAAAATTGTCGCACGATGAAACGATCGCCGGGCACCAGCATCAGCGAGTCATCGAGTTTCAGCCGCGCCAGCCCGGATTGGCCCGGTTGCAACTGCTTCTCGCCCAGCAGCGTCACTTCGGCAATCGTTTCCGCCGTGTATGCGTGCAGATGCAGCCTGGCACGATCGCGCAAGACCTTTGCCGAGGGCAGCAAGGTCAGCTTTACGCTGACGTGTCGGGTTGGACGAAACAGCCCCGGCGGAGTCAGCATCATGCCGCGCTCAAGTTCCGAAGTTTCAACCCCAGCCAGGTTCAGCGCCGTGCGCTGTCCGGCAATGGCTTGCTCGGCTGCTGCCCCGTGGACCTGCACTCCGCGCACTCGCAACCGCTTGCCGGTGGGATGTATCTGCAGCTCCTCGTCCTTGCGCACGCTGCCCGAGATCAGCGTTCCCGTGACGATGGTCCCGAAGCCCTTCATCGAGAACACCCGATCGATCGGCAGGCGAAACGCCGCGCTCGAATCCTTTGCTGGAACTTCCGCCGCCATCCGAGCCAACTCCGTCTTCAGTTCATCGAGCCCTTCGCCAGTCTTTGCGCTCACCGCAACCATGGGCGCGGTAGACGGGTCAAGGAACGAGCCCCGCAGGTAGTCCGCGACTTCCATCCGCACAACTTCCAGGGTGTCGGCATCAACCAGGTCGCGCTTGGTTAACACCGTGATGCCGCGCTGCACTGACAGCAACCGGCAAATGTCAAAGTGCTCAAGGGTCTGGGGCTTTACAGACTCATCTGCGGCGACCACCAGCAGCACCAGATCGATGCCACCAATACCCGCGAGCATGTTGCGGACAAAGCGCTCGTGGCCGGGGACGTCTACAAATCCCAGACGCAGTTTCTCGCCGGAGGGCGCCGTCAAATCCAGGTTGGCAAAGCCAATGTCGATGGTGATGCCACGCCGCTTTTCTTCTTCCAGCCGGTCGGGATCGGTGCCGGTCAGCGCCCGCACCAGCGCACTCTTTCCGTGGTCGATGTGTCCGGCGGTGCCGACGATAACGGCCTTCATAGAATCAGTGTATCCAACGATTTAGGGAACTTGTAACGAAGCGTGAAGGAATACCGAATGGGCTGGCCAGTATGCGAGAATAAAGGAAGAGTCTTGCGGTAGCCTGCCGGGTTAACTAAGAGGGTGCGCCGTCGAGGGGAGAGCTTCGCCCCCGAATTCCGGAACGCGCCAATTGCAGTTGAGCTCGAGCTCGCGTGATCCCTACGGATGTCACCCATCGTCAGTCCGTCCAATACCTCTCTCGGCCCTCCTGCTGCCCCTGAGCAGCCGCCCGATTCGCGCACGGCCTCGCGCGGCGACATCCTCGTTCCTCATATTCTCCTGCAGCTGGAAGATGAACTTGAGCGCTCGCACCGCCGCGAGGCCGCCTGGATCTCCGTCGCCGTCCACCTGTTCGCGGTGATCTTTTTGCTGCTGTCGCCCAAGATCTTTCCAGGCTCTCGCGGGGTCGTTATTGCCAACCCCGCCGACCTGATGCGCGACAAGCAGCTCACCTATCTCGACCTGCCGCCCGACGAGCAAACGCCCCCTAAGCAAGTGCGGCCGGATGCCAAGCTTTCGGACAAGAACCGCATTGCCGAGAGCCGCCATCCTTCAATCGACCAGAAAACGATTGAAGAGCTGCGTAAAGCCGGACCGCCCAAATCTCCCGGACAGCAGGTTCCGCCAAGCCAACAGGCGCAAGCTTCGCCTCAGGGCATTCCGGCGCCGCCGCAACCCCAGCAGCAGGCGCAGGCTATGCCTCCGGTGGAGCAACCCAAGCTGGCGCTTCCGCAACAGCAGCAACAGCCCTCACCGGGAACCGTACCCGATTTCCGCTCGCTGAACCAAACCGCCGGGCAGCAGATCGCCCAGGCCGCCCGTGCTACTACACCGAGCCGTTCAGCCGGGTCATTCGGCGGAGGTGGCGCCGGCGGAGATTACGGTGCCGGACGCGGCGGCAGCGCCCGTACAGCGGGCAATCTCGAAGTCCTCAGCGATACCCAGGGCGTGGATTTCGGCCCTTATCTTTCGCGCGTGCTCCAGGCCGTTCGCATGAACTGGTACAACCTCATTCCTGAAGCGGCCCGTCCACCGCTGCTCGAGCGTGGCAAAGTCTCTATTGAGTTTGCCATCCTGCCTGACGGTAAGGTCGCCGGCATGCACATTGTCTCGCCCTCAGGAGATGTATCCCTGGATCGCGCTGCCTGGGGTGGCATCACGGCTTCGAATCCGTTTGCGCCGCTGCCCAGCGAATTTCACGGACCTTATTTGGCACTGCGCTTCCACTTCTACTACAACCCTGCCAAAGGCGACATCCAGTAGGCAATCGGTTCACCGATATTGGGCGCCCCATTTTTCCTTCTTTCGGAAAAGGTGGGATCAATGAGGCCCACCATCTAAAATGACGACGTGAACGCCGACCTCCTTTCCGCCCGCAGCCGCCTGCAAAAATCCGATGAATGGTATGACCGCGAGAAGTCACGCGAACGGCTACAGCTGATCGGATTACTAACGATTGCCCTTATCCTTTTCGCCATCGTTTTTCTTCGCTTCGGCAAGACCATTCCCTGGGGCGTTCGGTGAATGTCGCCTGAGCTGCTGCTCGTCGTAATCCTTGGCCCCACAGCATCCGGCAAATCTTCTCTCGCTATTCATCTGGCCGAGCGCTTCTGGGGCGAGATCGTTAGCTGTGACTCGGTCGCCATCTATTGCGATTTCGAAATCGGCACTGCCAAACCCTCGCGCGAGGAGCGGGCCCGCATTCCGCACCACCTGATCGATGTCGCCCACCCCGGAGAAGCATTCACCGCCGGCGACTATGCCCGGCAAGCGCGCGTTGCGATTCAGGACATCGCGAACCGAGGTCACTTGCCGATTGTTGTGGGAGGCGCGGGCCTCTACCTTCGTGCTCTGCTCGAAGGCCTATTTTCCGGCCCACAACGCTCCGAAGAGTTACGTCAGCGGTTGCACGCTCGGGCTGGGCTGCGCGGCTTCGGTTACCTGCACCGGATTCTGCAGCGCCTCGACTCAGCTTCAGCGGCAAAGATCCACCCCAATGACACACCCAAGCTCATCCGTGGCATCGAGGTTTGCTTGAGCGCCCGAAGCCCCATGAGCGAACTGTGGGAGAAAGGACGCGATCCTCTGCGTGGTTTTCGTATTCTACGTCTCGGCCTCAACCCCTCCCGCGAAGAGCTTTACGCCCGCATCAATCAGCGGGCGGCGAAGATGTTTGAAGATGGGTTAGTCGCGGAAACCGAGCGGCTGCTGCAGCTCTACGGCGATACACGTGAGGTCACGGCGATGCACTCTTTGGGTTACAGGCAAGCGCGCCAAGTCTTGCGTGACGAACTGAAGCAGGACCAAGCCATTGCCGATGCCCAGCAAGGGCATCGCAACTACGCCAAGCGCCAGATGACCTGGTTTCGGCGCGAGGCCGATGTTCACTGGCTCGAAGGCTTCGGCGACGATCCGGCGATTCGCGATCGCGCTACAACGATGGTTCAGGGCGTATGGAACTTGAAACTTGAAACTTGAAACTAGTGTTCGTGCTATCGTCTCAGCGTGATGCCCCGCCGCTTTCTGTATCTGCTGGTCTTCGCGCTACTGTTCCCAGCGGCCGCGTTCCCCGCCAGCAAGCCCATTTACCAGACGCCCGGTCCGGTTCGCCTGGATAAGTCCGGTGAGAAATGGGCGCAAAAGACGCTCAAGAAGATGACTCTGGAGCAGAAGATAGGCCAGATGCTCATGATCTGGTCGCATGCCCAGTTCCTGAACGTCAAGAATCCCGAGTACCTGGCATGGAGTAACGCTCTGCATAAATACCATCTCGGCGGCTTTGGCCTGACCGTCGAGTACGAAGACGGCTTCCTCTACAAGAACGAGCCCCTCGAAGCTGCCATGGTCACCAATCAACTCCAGGAGCAAGCCGAGTTTCCATTGTTGTTTGCCGCCGATTTCGAGCGCGGCCTCGGCATGCGTCTGAATGAGGTCACCGACTTTCCCCACGCGATGGCCTTCGGCGCCGCCGGTAACCTGGAGCTCGCCCGCCAGTCGGGGCGCATCACCGCGATGGAAGCTCGCGCCATCGGGGTGCAATGGAACTGGTTCCCCGATGTTGATGTGAACTCCAATCCCGATAACCCGGTCATCAACACCCGTTCTTTCGGTGAAGACCCTGCGCTGGTTAGTGAGATGGCCGCCGCCTACATCGAGGGCGCCCACGAGTCCGGGATGCTGACCACCGCCAAGCATTTTCCGGGACATGGTGATACCGATACCGATTCACACCTCGCCGTACCGCTCATTAAGAACGACCGACAGCGACTGAACGGAGTCGAACTGCCGCCGTTCGAAGCCGCAATCAAGGCTGGTGTAGATGCCGTGCTGGTGGCTCACGTGCTTGTGCCCGCGCTTGACCCCGATCCTAGTCATGTTGCATCCATCTCTCCCGCTATTGTCACCGGGCTGTTGGAACAGCAAATGGGCTTTCACGGACTCATCGTGACCGATGCGCTGCAGATGCAGGGATTGATGAAGCTCTACTCCGGAGAGGCGGCAGCTTCTGCGCGGGCGGCCGTCGATGCACTCAAAGCTGGAAACGATGTGCTGTTAATTCCTGCCGATATCGATGCAGCCTACAACGGCGTGCTTAACGCCGTTCGAAATGGCGAAATACCCGAGACCCGGATCGACCAATCGGTGCTGAAAATCCTGAAAGCTAAGGCATCGGTCGGCCTGAATAAAGCTCGTCTGGTCGATATCAACGCGGTTTCCCAGGTGATTGCCAAGCCGGAAAGCCTGCTTGCAGCCCAAAAGGTGGCCGACAGCTCGGTGACGCTCGTTCGCAACAATAAGCAAGTATTGCCTTTGCAGCGAGTTCGGCCGGGAACCGTTCCCGCTTCGGCTGCGTATCACCCAGCAGGAGATCCGGGGCGTTGGGATGTGTTGCTCATCTTCAGCGACGACAGCCGAACGGAGTCGGGACGAGCGCTGGAGCAGCAGGTTCGGCGCCGCATTCCCAATGTGCGCGTCATATACATCGACACCCGCAGCGCCGCGGGTCTCACCGCGCCAGTGCTCGATGCCGTGAAGAAGGCGGACAAAGTGATTGTCGCCGTGTATGAGGTTCCAGTCGCGGGCAAGATGGTGGCCGAAACGCCAGGGGACGGCAACACAGTAGCGGTTCAAAGCGCTCCGGCGCAATTGCTGCGTCAGGTTTTGCAGGTGGCCGCCGAGAAAACCGTCGTGGCCGCCCTGGGAAGCCCGTACATCATTGCGCAGTTTCCCGAGATTCAGACGTACTTATGCACGTACTCGAATATGAAGGTATCGGAAGTCAGCGCCGTAAAAGCCTTGTTTGGCGAAATCGCGATCAGTGGACGCCTGCCGGTAACCATACCGAACATCACCGAACGGGGCGCCGGACTCGATAGCCCTGCACAGCGCCTCAATGGAGGATCGCAATGAAATCCCGTATTAAGTTCCTCGCAACCGCATTTACGATTGGTGCCATGTTGCTTCTGGTTTCGGCCTGCTCGATCAAGGTTGATGACAAAGACAAGGAAGCCAAGAAGGTCGACATCCAGACGCCTCTGGCTAACCTCAAGGTAGATACCAGCCCTGCCTCGACCGAAAACGGCATTCCGGTTTACCCGGGTGCCAAACCCCGGCCTGCCGAGAATGGCGATAGCCATCGTGCCAACGTGAACATTGGCGGCATCGGTTTTGGTATCAAAGTGATCGCCGCCGAATTTGTGACTCCCGACCCACCGGACAAGGTAAAAGCCTTCTACCTTGAGAAGCTGGCTCAATATGGGAAGGTGCTCGAATGCAAAGGTACGGGTGGTGAGCACCACGACCACGGCGATTGGAACAGCGAGGAAGCCGACAAGCCGGTTTCTTGCGGAGGTGAGAGCGGTGAAGGTTGGGAACTCAAGACCGGTACCAATCGCAACCAACACCTCGTCGCCATCAAGCCCGATGGCTCGGGCACGCGGTTTGGTACGGTTTACATCAACATCCACGGCAAAGAGGGCACGATCTAAGAGTGAAATGAGGAGTGTATGCCGGATTCACAACAGTTCTTAGAGCGGCACTGGTTGGGTTTGGTCGTCGTGTTCCAACTGCGATGTATGCGGCATGGATTGCATCAGGTTGTGCCGGAGGTTGTAAGGGCTGTGGTGCCGGCTATGGTCCGGGCGGTTATCGGCAAATAAGACCGGCAATGTCTTAGGTCTGGGACTTCTGTTTCGGACTACTAGCCACCAACCGCTGCCGCCTGTTAACTTCAAACGCAGTGGATCACCTCTGCTACAAGTGTCAGACATCCATCGACGAGAGCCTTCCCTTCTGCCCTCACTGTGGCGCACCGCAGATTCGCGTCGCTAGTCCCGAAGAGCAACCATCAGAATCCCAACCATCGCCAGTCCCGCAAGCTGCTTCGGCTCCATGGACGTATGGCGCCGGGGCTTATCCAGCGCGCGCGGTGCAGTGGCAATTTGCATGGAAGGGCGCGCTGCTCACTGGGCTGATAGCCGCTGTCCTCACCGCCATTCCATATGTGGGGTTCGGCTGTTGCCTTTGGATGCTTAGCACCGGAGCTCTAGCAGTTGGCTTGTATCAACGCCGAGTGCCCGGAGTTTACGTTACTCCGGGAATGGGTATGCGGATTGGCGCTCTGTCGGGCACCATCGCCTTCGTTGTCACCACCTTCTGGAGCGTCTACGAATTCGCAAGAGACAATCAGCAGTTCCGCTCGATCTTTACCGAACAGATGGAGAAGACGATCTCGTCCAACCCTGATCCCCGTGCGCAGGAAATCATGCGGCAGTTTGTGAACAACCTGAATACCCCTGAGGGACTGGCAACCTTTTTCGTGATCATCCTAATCATCATGGCAATCGTCTTCGTCATTTTCAGTGCCGCCGGAGGAGCACTCGGCGCATCGATGTTCGCCCGCCGTCAGGGTCTGCGATAGCCGCGATATCATTCGCACACACATTCGACTTTCACTTGCTCGCTCCGGTGGGCTGCGATACTTTAACTGTCTTTGGAATCGAGTCCATGCCCTTCATTTCTCGCCGCAACTTCCTATCTACTGCTGCGCGCAGCGCCGCGGTCATTACTACCGGATCCTTCCTGGTAATTGAATCTGCGAGGCCGCAAGCAACAACCGTAGCAAAATCACCAACCGACCAGGCACTCGATCAGTTCATCGAGTTTTACATGAAAGCGATGAACTCTCCCGGCCTGACGCTTGGAATCGCCAATCGCGCCGGAACAGTTCGCGCGGCGAGCTTTGGATTCAGCAACCCGGGACTAAAGCTGGCGGTTGAGCCGAACATGCTGTTTCACATCGGCTCGATCACAAAATCGTTCGTGGCACTCGTACTGTTGCAGTTGCATGAGGAAGGCAAACTCGATCTGCACACGCCTGTACTGGACTATCTGGCGTGGCTGCCGATCATTACCACGTACGGCCCGATATCGGCCCACGACCTGCTGACGCATACTTCGGGACTGCCAAACGCGTTGCAGCTGATCCCGTCCGATCCATCTACCCGTTACCGCCAAGCGTGGAAGCCGGGCGAGCGTTTCTACTATTGCAATCTCGGGTTTGACATCCTGGGCACTCTGATCGAAGCGCTCGACGGACGGACCTGGCCCGCGTCGCTGCGAGCGCGAATTCTGGAACCGCTGGGAATGAGCGCAACCTCTCCGGTCATTACCAATGCGATTCGGCCGCGAACTGCAGAAAGCTGGGTGCCGTATTTCGAAGATCGGCCTTATCCGAGGATGGGCCGACTCGCGGCTGCCGCAAATCTGCAGTTTGACGATGCTGCCGGAAGTATTGCTTCCACGCCTGGGGACATGACGCTATACATGCAGATGCTGCTCAATCGCGGGCATGGTACGCATGCGCGCATTGTCTCGCCGGAAAGCTTCGCGCTCATGTCGAAGCCGTGGATCAAAGCTGAGGAATTCGGCCCTGATGCCAGCTACGGTTATGGAATCGCAGTTGAGACAGTCGACGGTCACACCATCCTCCGCCACACGGGCGGAATGGCTTCGTTCACGTCGGCTTTGTATCTCGATCTTGACGCAGGTGTCGGTGCCTTCTCTTCGATTAACGCTCAGCAGGGGTATCGACCGACTCTGGTCTCGCAGTACGCGGTGCAACTGATGGCGGCCAGCGCCGCAGGCAAGCCTGCTCCCAAACCACCTGAAAACACTGATCCCAAATTCGTCAAAAACGCCGCGGATTATGTCGGGACCTATACCTCTACTGACGGCAAAGAGATCGAAATTACCGCAGACAGCTCGCTCGTGGCCGTAGTGCAGGGCCAACCGATCACCCTGCAGCGCACGAGCGGGGACCACTTCGCCGCGGTCGATCCTCAGCTCTCCCGATTTCTTTTCGTGTTCGGCCGGGCCAAGACAGATGCAGCGAATAAACCGGTCCGCGAGAAGCCCAAAGCTGCGCCTGTGGTCGAGTTGGTCTACGGCAGCGTATGGTACACGAACTCTAGATACACGGGACCGAAGAGCTTCCCTTCTGCACCCGAATATGGCGCATTGACCGGAACCTATTTAGGTGCTGGAGGCTTCGAGGGTACCCAGACGGACATCTTCATCATTAAAGGTCAGCTCTGCGCGGATGGCGAGACCATGCTCGAGCGCATCGGCGACTACGAGTTCCGTCCCACGGAAGACGCTCCTAATCCGGAGCGCATCGAGTTTCATTTCATTGCTAACGGCAAAGCTCGACTGATGAAATTCAGTGGGCAGGATTTCTTCCGCTTCGAGGGCGAATAGACTGCACGGGCAACCCTGTCACAGGAATGTGTGATGTAGTTGCCCCTGCCCAGACTGATTCCGTATCATCCCTAAGAATGTCCAAAGCTACCCGACCCAATCAGCTGCGCGAGAAGGGACAGATCATGTCCGCCTCAGAGATCGAGCGCACCATGGTTCGCCTCGCGCACGAAGTCGTCGAGAAGAACAATGGCGCCGAGAATCTCGGGCTGGTCGGCATCATGCGTCGTGGCGTCCCATTGGCGCAGCGTCTGGCGAAGATCCTCAATCGCATTGAGAAAACCGAAGTTCCTGTCGGTACGCTGGACATCACCCTGTACCGGGATGACCTGACGACGGTGGGTCATCGTCCTGAAGTCCGGGCGGGAAAGATGGAATTTAACATTCAAGACAAGAACATCATCCTCGTGGACGACGTGCTCTACACCGGACGTACCACGCGTGCCGCACTCGATGCGCTATTCGATCACGGGCGCCCACGGCGAATACAGCTGCTTGTTCTGATCGACCGTGGTTATCGCGAGCTGCCGATCGAAGCGCAATTCGTCGGCCGCAAGATTGAAACCGCTGCCAACGAACTCGTCGAAGTCAGACTCAAGGAAACCGACAGCGCCGAAAAGGTGCTGCTGGCCGAGCGTCTTCCCGAGGGGCAATGAAGCCGCACGGACGGTCTCTTCTCGGCACTGATCAACTCACCGTTTCCGAGATCGAAACCCTCCTTGAGCTGGCGCGCCGGATGGATCCCAAGCGACCGCCTCAGTTCCTGCGCGGCAAACGTGTAGTTCTGCTGTTCTACGAGCCATCTACACGGACGCGGACATCGTTTGAGTTCGCGGCCAAAGCACTGGGAGCAGCGACGACCCTTATCACGGCAAACTCTTCCAGCATTGAGAAGGGCGAGTCGCTCATCGATACCGGGTGGACGGTCACCTCGCTGGGCGCTGACGTAATCGTGATGCGCCATCCGAATAGCGGTGCGCCGTATCTTCTCTCGCGTTTTATTCCCGTGCCTATCGTGAATGCAGGTGACGGCCTGCACCAGCACCCCTCGCAGGCGCTGCTGGACGCACTGACCATCACGAACCACAAGCAGAGGCTTAAAGGACTGCGTGTCGTGATTGTTGGCGACATTTTTCACAGTCGCGTGGCCCGCTCGAATGTGCTGCTGCTGTCGAAATGCGGCGCACAGGTGGTTTTTTGCGGACCTCCCGATCTGGCACCCGACCTGTCGGCCACGATCGCGCCCGGAGTGAAAGTCAGCCACAATCTCGACCACGCACTTCAGGGGGCTGACGTAGTCATGTCGCTGCGCATTCAGAAAGAGCGCCTTGCCGGTAAACAGATTGGCCTGGAGGATTACATCTGCAATTTCCAGATCACTCCGCAACGCATGAAGCTCGCCAAGCCCGATGCCATCGTTATGCATCCCGGCCCCATTGTGCGCGGGCTGGAGCTGTCGAATGAGGTGGCTGACGGTCCCCAGTCATGCGTGCACGAACAGGTCGCCAACGGAGTCAAGACACGGATGGCCATTCTGGCAACCGTGCTGAAAGGAGCGCGATGAAAACCGCTACACGAACGCTCCTCATCAGCGGAGGCCGTGTTATTGATCCCTCCAGCGGAATCGATCGCGCGATGGACGTCCTGCTGCGCGACCGGCGAGTTGCCGAGCTTGTTGCGCCGGGCGTGCATGAAACGTCTGCCGGTGAGGCACTCGATGCCAAGGGTCTCATCGTCGCGCCCGGTTTCATCGACTTGCACGTGCATCTGCGCGAACCTGGACAGACCCACAAAGAGACGATCGCAACCGGAACCGCCGCCGCTGCCGCCGGCGGATTTACATCCGTTTGCGCCATGCCTAATACTTCGCCGGTAAACGATTCGGTCGAGATTACCCGCTGGATGCAGGCTTCCGAGCGAGGGGCTGTGGTGCGCCTGTTCCCGATCGCCGCCGCCAGTGTCGGAAGCATGAGCGAGAAGCTTACCGATTTTGCTGCTCTTCAAAACGCAGGAGCAGTAGCTGTGAGCGACGACGGCAAACCGATCCTCGGTGACAAGATCATGCACGACGTGCTGCGTCTGGGAGCGCGTCTGAACCTACCTGTCGTGCAGCACGCAGAAGATTCTCACCGCACTGGCGGATGCTCGATGAACCTAGGGCCGACTTCATTTCGCCTTGGTTTGCGGGGCATGTCAAATGCTGCTGAGTCGGACATCGTCAAACGTGATATCGCTCTTGCCCAGCAGACGGGCGCGCATATTCACGTGGCTCACATCTCCACCAGCGAAGCGATGGAGGCCGTTCGCCAAGCCAAGAAGGCGGGAATTCGCGCCACCGCCGAGGTTACACCGCACCACTTTACTCTCATCGATGAGAACGTGGGAGGGTTCGACACGCATTACAAGATGAACCCGCCACTGCGATCTTCGGCCGATCGCAAGGCAATGATTGCCGGCATCGAGGACGGCACCATCGACGCCATTGCCACCGATCACGCGCCCCATGCTTTCCACGAAAAGCAGGTCGAGTTCGAGCGCGCATCGATGGGCATTATCGGACTAGAGACCGCGCTTCCGATTGCGCTGACGGTTCTGCATCACCACTTCAGACTTCCTCTGTGGCGGATCGTCGAGCTGCTGTCGTCCGGGCCTGCGCGAGTGTTTGGGTTGCAGGATCGGGGGACTCTAGCGCCCGGGGCGCATGCCGACGTCACCATCTTCGACCCCAATAAGAAGTGGACCTATCGTGCGGCGAACTCACGCTCCAAGTCACGCAATACGCCCTACGACGGATGGAGCTTTACCGGAAAGGTGATGGCAACCATCGTTGGCGGGCAGGTGGTTTACCGCGGCGACTAACAGCCCAATTGCAGCGGTATCCCCGGCAATTGCGGTACGATAAGCCATCGCTCGTGATTTCTCTCCTCAGGAAGCGCCGCGAGGATTCGGCATGAAAGACTTCTACATTTGCGACTGCCGTAGGCACGAGAACCAGACGATTACCTCGAATTTTGTGGTCGCCAGCAAGCACATCAAGAACAAGAAGAACGGCGAATTCTATCTGGCGCTCATCCTGGCTGACCGCAGTGGCCAACTGCAGGCCAACATGTGGGACAACGTGCTCGATTTCCTGCACGCCTTCGAGCAGGACGACTTCATCAAGGTGAAGGGCCTGGTGCAGAAGTACAACGGCCGCTGGCAGCTCACGATCCATAAGCTTCGTAAGCTGGGCGAACACGAAATCGATTACGCCGACTACCTGCCGAAAACGTCCAAAGACATTGACCAGCTCTGGCGAAGGCTGGCGGAGTTCGTGACCAGCTTTCAGAACCCCTGGCTTAAACAGCTGCTTCAGGACTTTATGTCTGACGAACACATTGCCACTGCCTACAAGAATGCACCGGCGGCGAAGACGCTGCACCACGCGTACATTGGCGGGCTGCTCGATCACGTGGTGTCGCTATTTACCCTGTGCGATCTTGCCGCGCGCAATTATCCGCAGATCAATCGCGACCTCCTGCTGACAGGAGCGTTTCTGCACGACATCGGCAAGATCGATGAGCTGACCTATCAGCGCTCCATCTCTTACACGACCTCAGGGCAATTGCTGGGACACATGATTATTGAGCTCGAGATGCTGCACGAGAAGCTGGCGCGGATTCCCGGTTTTCCGGCGGAGCTGAAGATGCTGATCGAGCACCTCATCATCAGCCATCACGGTCAGTACGAATTCGGCTCACCCAAGTTACCCATGTTTCCTGAGGCGCTCATGCTGCATTACCTCGATGACTTGGATTCCAAAATGGAGAGCATGCGTGCCCAATTCGAGCGTGATGCTGATTTCGATTCGGCGTGGACCGGTTACAATCCTTCGCTGGCACGGCCATTGCTGAACACTCAAAAGTTCCTTGAGAAGAAGCTCAAGAAGTCGGATGCGACGCCTGCTCAACCTTCGCCCTCAGAGGAAACAGTGCCGCCGGAAGCACAGCCTGAAGCGACTCCGCTTGTGGAGGTAAATTCGGCTGCTTCGACTGAGCCGACGAGCGCCGCAGTTTCAGCGCTCGATGCGCTGCAGAAGAAGTTCGCATCCCACAAGCCAACGCGAGTAGGAGCTAAGACGGACTAGCTTAGTCGGATGCAGATCGCTTTATGCTCGATTTATCTCGCTTTGAGTGCCTGTCGTTCGACTGCTACGGGACCCTGATCGACTGGGAGTCCGGCATTCTGGGATATCTCCGCCCATTACTGAAAGGCAAAGGCCTCAACGTTGCCGACGACGAAATCCTGAACTTGTACTCCGAGTTTGAGCCACAGCGGCAGCAGCCCTACCAGCGCTATCGGAATGTGCTAGCCGCGGTAGTGCGCGACTTTGGCGCACAATATGCTGTTGCCGTTACCGAGCAGGAGGCGAACGGCCTCGCCGAATCGATCCGCAGCTGGGAACCTTTTGCTGATACCGTGCCTGCGTTGAAGAAACTGAAGACACGGTGTAAGCTCGCGGTGCTGTCGAACATCGACGATGACCTGTTCGCATTCACTGCGCCTAAGCTGGGCGTCGAACTCGACACCCTCGTGACGGCGCAGCAAGTCGAAAGCTATAAGCCGTCGCTGTCGAACTTCGAAACCATGCTGGCGCGCTTGCCCGTATCCAAGGAAAGACACCTGCACGTTGCCGAAAGCTTGTACCACGATGTGGTACCTGCGCAGTCGCTCGGCATCGCGACGGTGTGGGTGAATCGGCGGCAGGGGAAGCAGGCGGCCGCGACCAAGTTGATAAAGGCCAAGCCGGATCTCGAAGTGCCTACCGTCGGAGCATTGGCCGAAGTGGTGGCAGCCGGATAGGAAAGCTAAATGGACTCGTCGAATTGCGTGATGTGGTCGGCGAGTGACTGGGGCTGGGTCTCGCCTCGGTAAATTGGCGACTCGCCTCTGTGGGCTCGCGCCCGCGGCTAAAATGTTGCCCTTCGGACTGATGACCTTCGCAAATGAGTCGCATCTGTCCCAGCCTATCGCCCAAAGCTGGCGATAAGAGTGGGCCACCCAGCGGCACGACTCCGCGCGCTATATCGGGGCTGAAGCCGGGTGAGAGCAGGGAAAAACTGCGCTGGCGAGAGCTGTGCAGTTCCATCCGTGGTGGCCCGGCCTGAGATGAGCTTTCGGCTTGGAGTTTGCCGGCTGGGGCACTGAATCGGGGCAGATGCTAGAATTGCCTCTGAACCGCGCCGGGAGTAGTGCATTGTGATCGAGATAGCGCCGTCCATCCTGTCGGCTGATTTTGCGCATCTGGCCGATGCGGCCAATGCCGCTATTCGGGGCGGGGCGAGACTGCTGCACGTGGACGTTATGGATGGGCATTTTGTGCCCAACATCACAATCGGGCCTCCGGTCGTAGCGTCACTGCGAAAGGCCGTGGAGGTCCCGCTCGACTGCCACCTGATGATCGAGAATGCCGACCAGTACATTCCGGCGTTTGCCGAGGCGGGAGCCAACTGGATCTCAGTCCACCAGGAAGCATGCATTCATCTGAACAGAACTCTGGATTTGATTCGGTCGCACGGCTGCCAGCCGGGGGTGGTGTTGAACCCGGCGACTCCGGTGCAGACGCTGGGCGAAGTGCTCGATATGGTCGATCACGTGCTCATCATGTCGGTAAACCCGGGTTTTGGAGGACAGAAATTCATCCCCAGCACCCTGGAAAAAGTCCGCAAGCTGGCGACTATGCGGTCGGCCAAGGGTTTGAATTTCCGGATAGAAATTGATGGGGGCATTGACCTGGAGACGATTGGTTCGGCGGTCAAAGCCGGGGTGGAAATCTTCGTGGCCGGCAGTGCGGTGTTCGCGCACGGGGATCCGGCCGTGAACGTAGAAAATCTGCTGAAGGCGGCCCACGACGCCACGCTCGTGCAGGCATAGTTCGTCAGCTCCAAAGTAATCGGGATGAGTTTTTGAGGCAAAGCAGGTGGCTCACAGGCAGAAACCAAGGTCCTTCGGCGGCTCAAGCCAGGAGCTTGAAGCACGCTGCGGCACGGCTGAAGTCGTGCCTTTTCAAAGCTGAATATTCGGCAATTATGCAAGCTCAAAGGTGGTAGGGATGTTTCGTCGCGCACTTTTATTGGGGTTGATGGCAAGCGCCGTCCTCTTCGCGGGTTGCAGCAACAAGAAAGTCAACAATCCAATCGCAGACGTCAATTCCAAACAGCCCGACAAGGTGCTTTACGACCGGGCCATGGACGCCATGAAGCACAACAAGTTCGACGTGGCGCGCCTGAGCCTGCAGACCCTCATCAATACCTATCCCGACTCGGAATACGTGGCGCGGGCCAAGCTGGCGATCGGCGACTCATGGTATGCCGAAGGCGGCTCGGCGGCCATGGCGCAGGCGGAGAGCGAATACAAGGACTTCATCACCTTCTTCCCCAACATGACCGAAGCGAGCGAAGCGCAGATGAAGATTGCCAACATCCATTACAACGAGATGGAGAAGGCGGACCGCGACTTCACGCACGCCAAGCGCGCGGAGGAAGAGTACCGGCAGTTAATCATGCAGTTCCCCGACAGCCCGCTGGTGCCGGAGGCTAAGAAGAAACTGCTGGCGGTGCAGGAAGTGCTGGCGGAACGGGAGTTCATGATCGCGCACTTCTATTACCTCAGGGAGACATGGCCGGCGGCGATCGCGCGTTTCCAGTCGCTGGTGGATACGTACCCGCTTTTCAGCGGTGCCGATGAAGCGCTGTATGAGACGGGCAACTGCTATGAGAGACAGGCAGACCTGCTGCGTAAATCGAAAATCAGTGAAGCCGCCAAGGGGGGACTGATCAAACAATACCAAGACAAGGCGGCGGCAGCGTACGACCAGATCCTGACGCGCTATCCGGAAGAGGAGCGGGTTGACGATGCCCGCAAGAAACTGCAAGCCATGGGACGGCCGATCCCAAGGGCCACGCCAGAACAGATCGCGCAGAACAAGAAGGAGCAGGAGAGTCGCGGGTCTCTGGGCAGCTACAGCAGGCTGATGCTGAACTTCAAGAAGGGACCTGATGTCTCGCAAGCAGCTACCACTGGAGAGCCGACGCTGGTGGATCCGAAGCAGGCCAGCGCGCCTGAGATCGTACGCTCGGCCACAGCCAGTGTGGTGAGCGCGTTGAATGCCGCTACAGGGGCGGCGACGACTGGCACCGGCACGGCTCCGGCGACTAATACTGAAGCGCCTGCTTCGTCGGATGCTACAACTCCAACGGAAGCGACGACTGTGAGTGGTAGTAGTGGATCAGCCGCGGCAGCCTCGGCGGGTGCGAACGCGGAGGTGATCAAGAAACCTGCGGCAAATGAGACGGCCATTCCGGAACTGGGCAACGACTTGGCTCCGTCCTCGACGTCGTCAGGCAGTGCAGCTCCGTCGTTGCCGCCCACCCAGGTGAACGATGCGCCCAAGTCAACGCCACCAGCCGATGGAGCGGCGCCATCCAGCGATACTTCACAGCAACCGGCACAGGCGGCCGACACCAATACAGAAAGCTCTTCCAAGAAAAAGAAGAAACACCACTTCCCGTTCTAGGTTTCCGTTGCTTTTGCCTCGCCACTCTGTTACCCAGCGTGGCGAGTTGTCGATTTCACGCGATCGGCTCGCGCAGTCTCTAACTAACTGTCTTGTCGGGCTAGCTTAAGTCTCCGATGTGTCTCCAGGCCCTCTTCCGCTTCTTGAGCTCTTGAGCGTTGCCAGGTCGATCTCCAGACTTCCAGCTCCAGACGAATTCTGGCGATGGCTGAGGTGATAGCTCGACTGCTGCTGCCTCCGCGTCAGCGCCATTTTTATGCTCGGCTAGAAGTGAATTGATATTCCTGGGGCCGTTTGTCCCGGCATTACACCTTGGAAGACCAAGACCGTCAACGACTTAGTGATCCAATGAAACCGCAGTATTGTCGCATGGGTGTGGAGGTTCTAAATCTCTCCAGCGTTGAGTTAGGCAAGGTACAAGGCGGTTTGACCCCCGTTTTCTCACGCGGGTAATATCGAAATGTAACTTCTGGAATTCCAACCGAGTAGCATGCCGCACGATCTTCCCAAGGCTTATGAACCGGGCTCGATCGAGCCACGCTGGGCCGAATACTGGGTTCGCGAAAAGTTGTTCCACGTGGACACCCCGGCTGCAGATTCCCCGCAGGCGACCTTCACCCTGACGCTCCCGCCGCCTAACGTGACTGGCAACCTGCACATGGGTCACATGTTGGAGCACACGGAGATCGACATCATCATTCGCTGGAAGCGGATGCAGGGGATTCCCACTCTGTGGCTGCCGGGAACCGACCATGCCGGCATCGCGACCCAACTCATGGTGGAGCGCCAGCTTGCCAGTGAGGGAATCAACCGCCGCGACATCGGGCGTGAAGCCTTTGAAGCGCGCGTGTGGTGCTGGAAGAAGCACTACGGTGGAGTGATTCT
>Ga0182037_10000154_pt1 | contig 30089 bp, 20 predicted proteins | sample sta12Cox44000082_FD_125974 | JGI IMG/M metagenome (GOLD analysis project Ga0182037, IMG submission 125974) | Lab enrichment of tropical soil microbial communities from Luquillo Experimental Forest, Puerto Rico - statoxic.12C.oxic.44.000.082 | ecosystem: Environmental > Terrestrial > Soil >... | reverse complement strand
GAGCCAGCCGTAATCTCTGCGATCGTAAAGAAGTGCAACTGGATGATCAGACTTCGGTGTTGGCGAAGTTCTGGATCTTCACCTCAACCCATGCGGCCGCGCACTACACAGGTGTGATCACGGACGACTTCACTTCTGAATTCGATCCGTTCTCTCCGCAATTCGGGGAGAAGTTCGCACCACCGGACCTTCCCATCTCGATCAAGGACTTCAGCGGGAACGAAGTGTCGCGCACGTATGCGGATCATTGGGGCGCCTATAACGGGCTGAATTACTCCACCTGGGAAGTGAACCCGCCGAACCCGACTGGATACGCGCCCACGATGATGGTCACGTGTATGAACGATCCGGGCCCGATCCTTGATACGAACCAGGCCTCCCTGACCTACAACCAGTTGATCACGGATCCGCTGTACAACCCGCAGTACAGCCAGTTCTGTTACGAGATCCCATTCATGCCGGGACAGACGCAGTACATGGACACGCCGGTGGTGCCCACCGCAGCGTTTGCCGGCGCTGGATACAACAATCCGGACTGCGCTTATCCGACACTGACGCCGGCCATCAGCGAAGTGGACGGCGACGGCGTGGGACCATACATCAGTGCGACCGGGACCACGCACCCCATCACGATCCTTGCGCTCGGCGACCAGATGGTGAACAACTACGGCTACTCCGGACCCTCCGCGACCAAAGCGCCGTTCAACCAGAAAAAGGCAAGCCGGCACTACGGCTTTGGAGCGACCAAGGGCACGATCCAGATCGGCGGAACGACGGTGCCGGCAGCGAACATCACTACCTGGACAGATTCGAAGATCGTTCTCAATCTGCCAAATGGGTTCAACGTGGCGGTATCGGCGTGCCCGATTCGACAGCAGGGGATCTATCAAGGTAGCGCAGCACAGTGCGGCCAGATGGACATCGTCACCTCCACCGGGCAGCACTCGATTGACACGGTTACGGTCACGATCGGCGGCAAAGCGCCCAGCCACGTTGCTGCGTCGGGCTCGATCCAGAGCGCGATTGACAAGGCATTGCCGGGCGACCTGATCATCATCGACCCAACCTGTACCACCTCGACAGGCGTAGCCGAAGGATGCACGAAGACCGACACTCATGCCCCGGCGGCGCACAATGAAATGGTGCTTATGTGGAAGCCAATCCGTCTGCAAGGCGTGGGCGCGGCATCGAGCATCATCAATGCGAACGCTCATCCTGCCGGCAAAATGGATCCATGGCGCCGCCAGGTCGACTGCCTGTTTGGCATGGCGATGGACGGCACGCCGATCTCGGGCACGAATCCCTACGATGCCAACGGAACTTTCATGTGTAGCGGCGCAGGCCAATCGTCCAACCCCTTGGATATGAATTTCCAGGTGGATCGTCTGCCGCTCGAAGCGACGGTTGGCTGGGACGCCACACTCAATGGCAACCTTGCTGAACTGCTGCAAGAACCAACTCTGATGGGCGCCTATGAAGGAGCTGGAATCACTGTAGTAGCAAAGGGCGTGGACTACCACGGAGGAAATCCGTACGCCGCCGATACGTTCCCGGCCGGCACGACACTCTTGACCAGCCGGAACTGTCTCGTGAAGGGAAAGAATCCGTTCCCGAGCAACTTCCAATGCAACCCCTCAAGCATTGATGGTCTGGAAGTTACTGACAGTTCCCAGGGTGGAGGCGGCATCTTCGTGCACGCCTGGGCACATAACCTGCAGATCGCCAACAACCGAATCAACAGCAACACCGGAACCTTGTCGGGCGGGATCAGCATCGGCCAAGGGGAATTTCCGCCCCAATACCTTGCCGGCGGTGTGAATCCGGATCCGGGGTCGTGCCAGAGCAGCGGTCCAATGAACACGCAGCTACCGTACTGCTTCAACCTGAATGTGAACGTGCATAACAACAACATCTCGTCGAACAACACTCTGGGCGACGAGCTGTTCTCCGCAACACCGTCTGGTGCGGGTGGAGTCGCCTTCTGCACCGGCGCGGACTTCTACAAGTTCCAGTACAACTGGGTTTGTGGAAACCTGAGTACGGGCGATGGTGGTGGTCTGGTTCACATCGGCTTCAGCTACAACGGAGACATTGAACACAACGCGATTCTCTTCAACCAGAGCACGAACCCGACCATCTCCACCAATGGCGGCGGTATCGCGATTCTGGGCGCGCCGGATACCGATCCAGTGTGCGGCACCGCTCCAGACGGCGATTGTCCGGCTGGAGTGAGCGACGGCACCGGCCCCGGTCTTGTCATCAACGCGAACCTGGTCATGGGGAACGCGGCGGAAAGCGGCAGCGGCGGCGGTATCCGTCTGCAGGGCCTTAACGGAACTGAACTGACATTCTTCCCGACTCAGCCGTGGCGCTGGAACGCAGTGAAGGTGACCAACAACATCATCACGAACAACGTGGCAGGGTGGGACGGAGCGGGCGTGTCGCTGCAAGATGCACTCGCGGTCAAATTGATCAACAACACGATCGCTTCGAACGACACTACCGCATCGGCGGGGGTGCTATTCAATACGCTGGGCGCCCCGATCGCCAGCAGCCAGGGTCCATGCCCGGCGAATACACAGCCTTGCGTCACGACGTCAACGCCTCAACCGGCCGGGCTGGTGGCGATCCAGAATAGTCCCGTGCTCATGCAATTGTTGAACCCTCCGGCTCCGGCTGCGCCTGTGGCGCTCACTTGTCCGTCGGGTCAACCGGGTTGTCGAAACTTCTCATCCCCGCTTTTGGCGAACAACCTGTTCTGGCAGAACCGGGCGTTTCACATTACCGTGAACTCTGCGCCGGCATCGGGACCCCAAAACCAGCAGAACGTGGTCGCGCTTGTGCCCACTTTGAATCAGACCAGCACCGGCCAATGCATAAACGGAGCGAGCTACTGGGATCTTGGCGTGCGCGGTGATACGAGTACGGCGCCGGGTTCGGGTCCTAATGGCTATAAGCTCAACCCGACGCACTCCATCCTGACCAGCACGAGCGGCTACGGCGCAAGCAACCTGCAACCGTTGTCGACGCCGGTTCTCGCGCAATATTGCAATGGGTCACGCATCCCGCCGGAGAACGGAGGAATGGGGTATCAGGTGCCGCCCGGCATCTCGGATGCGACGGTGCCAAATCCGGTGTTCAACCTCACTCCGGCCGCGACGGTCGATGAGGGCAACAACTGGATCAACGTCAGTTGGGGACCGCTGGCGTTAACCAATCCGAACAATGGTAATGTCATGGGGAACTATGGTATCGGTTCCGGTTCTCCGGCCATCGACGCCGCCGATGATTCCGTTTCCCCACCGACTGACTACTTCGGCAACACCAGGCCGCAGGGTGCGGAGCCGGACATCGGAGCGGTCGAGTTCCTGAAGGGTCCGGCGGCGGATCTGGACGTCACCCCTCTGTCGCTCGGATTCAGCACGGTGACGATCAACCAGACCAGCGCACCTCAGTTCGTGACGCTCACTAACAGCGGCAGCGCTGTGCTTACAGGCGTGGGAGGTGGTGCCATCAGCGTGACCTTCAGTTCGCCACGCTTCGCCAGGGCGACGGGCTTTGGGTTGTCGCAGAATTGCGGGGCATCGTTGGCGGTCGGTGCAAGCTGCCGTATCTATGTCACCTTTACTCCCACGGCCACTGCGCCCGTGGCAGCAACGATGACCATCAACACCAACGATGCCAGTGCAGATGCAGCCACCGATCGGACGGTACAGCTGAGCGGCGCAGGTACGCGGCTTGTGGTTTCGCCCTCCGGCTTGAACTTCCTGACCTTGGGTTCAGGCTTCAGCGCGGCACAGACCGTAACCGTGAGCAACCCGGGACCAGGGTCGATCCCAGGGCCGTTTGGTGCGAGTATTGCCAACGTAACCAATGGCGTCACGTTCCAAATCCAGAGCAATACTTGCCCGACAACGGCATCTGGATTGACCGCGGGCGCCAATTGTCAGATCCGAGTCAGGTTCCAGTCGCCGACACCGCTGACGATAGGAACTGGCACACTCAACATTACCGAGGGCGAGCCGGCCACGGTGTTGGTCGGACTGACTGGTACGCGGTTGTTCTAGCCTGGTAATTTCGGCCGCCTACTGCTGTCGTTGAACCGCACGGGGGCAGGGGCGGCCGGCTAGGGTGCAGTGAGAATACCAGGGCAGGACTGTCGCAGTTGCCATCAGCAACGGATACCGCTTGTAGGGTGACTCGCGAGCAGTATCGGTCTCAACTTGGCCTTGGGTGCGTGACAGCTGACTTAAGCAAGGGGGCATCCGATCATGAAAGTCAGAGGCATCTTTTCTTTTCTCGTGGGAGCGGTTCTTGTTCAGTTCGCACTGGCGAAAATGCCCTTCACGAATGACATCTTTGGGAAGCTGGAAGGCACGCTGGACTTCTGCATTCAGGTCGACAATTCGGCGGCGAAGAAGTATGACGAGAAAAAGAAATCCCTGGTCAAGGATGTGCCAGAAGGCGAAGTGGCCAAGGCCCGGGAATCGGATGAATATAAGTCCGGGTACAAGTGGGTCGGGGAAGAACTGCGGAAGCTGCAAAAAAATGAGGCGCTGAAAGCCTGCAGCACCGCGCTCGAAAGCAAGACTTAGGTCTGAGTTTTGCTCCCACCAGTCCGCATCATTTGTCACATTGTGGGAACTCGCTGTCATGGCAGGTTAAGAGAAATGCTGAAGTTACCATCTCAATTGATCCGGAGTTGCTCTCTTCACAGCATCCTTGTAACAACCATCCTGATTGGGTTCTCGGTTGCCCAATCAGCCACTCCGAACCGACCTGTTCCAGCGCCGGGAAACACATCGCCGGGAAACGTACCCTCGCAAACGGCGACGGTGAACGGAGTTCCGCGGTATCGGCCAAGTGTGCCAAAGCGGGCCCTCGATTATTACCAGACCCAGTGGGGCGTCGACTCCTTCGGCGCTAAAGCAGTCGAGGGTGGAGAGATGATCCGCTTCAGCTATCGCGTGCTTGATCCACAAAAAGCAGCACCTCTCAATGACAAACGGAATGAGCCATCTCTCGTCGATGAACTAGTTCACGCGCGCCTGGTGATTCCCGCACTTGAAAAGGTGGGAAAACTTCGGCAAACCAGCACTCCTGAGGCAGGGAAGGTCTATTGGATGGCTTTCTCTAACAAAGAACGCTATGTAAAGCGCGGACACCGTGTGAGCGTCGTGATCGGCAAGTTTCGCGTTGACCGGGTGCTTGTCGAATAGCGTCAGGGTCTGCCCCTAGAGCTGACGGGGGACCATAGGTGGAAGCAACTATCAAACCTCATCTGTTTTGACGTAGTCAGTCAAACGTTATCGGGCAACGATGATTGTGATCCTAATCCGCTCTTCTCCCAAAGCAGAATCTCGATGTTCTGGGCAACGCCTCAAGCGGACCTGACGAGAAGGCTTAGTTGGATCAACGCTGGCTACGCTTGTAAGTGTTCCCGTTCCGGGCGTTTTGTGTGAGAATGACCCCGCCAATCGCCGTTCGGGTCGCCCGCGCTACAGCAACCATTGACCGCGGGCTTTGGGGGGCACAATGCCACTTGCACTCATTGCACGAGGTGTAGGCAAGGTCACGGTTGTCCATTGCAGTGGACGGATCGTCGCAGGCAAAGAAACCGAAGCCTTGCGCGATCACGTCCACGGAATGATGCGTGAGCGCAAGGACTTCGTCTTGCACCTGGGCGACGTTGCATTCATCGACAGCAGCGGCCTGGGCACCATGGTCCGTCTTCTGACCACCACCCGGAAATCGCATGGGGACTTGAAGCTGTGTAATGTCCCACCAGCCATTGAGAAGTTGTTGAAGGTGTCGAACCTGAATCGCCTCTTCGAGACCCATGACTCGGAAGAAAGTGCCGTGTCTGCTTTCTATCTGCGCAACTCCGCGCCGCAAGATTCGCTGGCATCCGGCTCTCCGGTCTTGTGCGTCGACCAGAGTAGCGATGTCCTGGCCTACCTTCGAGAACTGCTCACGCACTGCGGACACCAGGTGCACACAACCAGTCGATTGGCCGACGCTCTAATTCTGATCCGCGCGACTTGTCCTGTGCTACTGATTCTGGGCCCAAGCCTGACCGGTTCGCCATCGACTCGGCAAGCCTTCCAGACCGCCTGTGCTCGTATCCCAGTCTTGGAGCTTGAAAGCGACTTTTCCACGCAGGATGCAGGTGAGGCCGCATCCCGTCTGCTCGAAACCATCCGGGCGCATCTGCAACCCAACCGCAATCTCTCGTAGGAAGGTCTCTGCCAGGAAATCTATATTAAATACTTCCCTCTGCCCGTCAATGAAGGCCACCACGTTGTTTGGGGGATGGTTTCAACTGGCGAAGAATCCCCATTTCACTCATTGGCACGCCAAAAGGCGAAGGAAAAGCGCACGCTTGGGAAACGCCTGTTTTCGTCAATCATCCTAGACACGATGGCGTGAGTGAATCAGAATAGCTGCTGTGACTCTGCGGTCGCCATCGTGGCGCTGCTCTTTGGGTGTGTCACCGTCCTCTTCGGGTTTCGCGCACGATCTATGCGCACTACTGGCGCCAGATGGGGTTTCAGGTACATCGGTCCCCGTGCTCCGAGTTTTTTGGGGTTTCCGCACTTTCCGCAAGCTCAAGCCCCTGTTCCGCTTCCCCACGCTTGTATCGAGTTCGGTGGCTTCAGATCATGCCGGGGACCATGAGCATACAGCGCCTCGACGAGCATGTGAACAACTTGCGGTTTGGCTCAGTCTAAGAACCCAGTTGTTGGACAATCGGGTTCAGCAAGGCGCCGGAATCAAGCGCGGTCTTTTGCAAGAAGTTGACGCTCGACAGTTCACAGTTGACACGAGCTGTGTGAAAAACGGAGCGACGGGTGCATCGGCAAATCTTTCTTTGATACAGAAATGAATCCCACGACAGAAATGGAGACGGATCCGGCAGGACGGTGGCACGCTCTCGGGGCGTTGGCGGCGTCCTCGGTGCTTAGCATGGGGGCGTGGTTTTCGGCGTCGGCGGTGCTTCCACAACTGCGCGCGCTATGGCATTTGGCCGGGGGCGTAGGCGCATGGATGACGATTTCTGTGCAGCTGGGATTCGTAGCCGGATGTTTGCTCTCGGCCTCGCTGAATCTGGCGGATTTGGTGCGGCCACGGCGGCTGATGTTGGTTGGAGCGTGCGTAGCGGCGGTGATCAATGGGTCATTGCTGTTTTGCAGCGGACCAGCAAGTGCATTGCCGGTGCGGTTTTTAACGGGCGCGAGTCTTGCGTTCGTGTATCCACCGAGTCTGAAAGCGATGGCGACGTGGTTCAGGCGGCAACGTGGGACCGCGCTGGGGACCTTAGTTGGCGGACTTACTCTAGGTTCGGCGATGCCGCATTTGTTGAACGGGCTCGGAGGGCTAGATTGGCGTGTGGTGATTGTTGGGACGTCGATACTGACATTGATTGGTGGCTTAGTGGCGGAGTTTGGCACGACGGATGGGCCTTTTCCGTTCCCGCGAGCGGTGTTCGAGCCTCGACAGATTTTTGTATCCTTTGCCAATCGCGGTGTGCGCCTGGCAACGCTAGGATATTTCGGGCACATGTGGGAGCTGTATGCGATGTGGACCTGGTTCGCTGCGTTTTGCGTGGATGTACTGCGTGCGCACGGTGTCGCGGCGTTTCAGAAAGATGCGGCGTTTGGTGCGTTTGCGGTAATTGGATCGGGCGCGCTTGGTTGCTGGGCCGCTGGGCGGCTTGCGGACCATTGGGGCCGAACGCGAACGACGGCGTTAGCGATGATTTTATCGGGAGGGTGCGCGTTGGTGATCGGATGGAGCGCGTTGCCGGTTGCAGCCGTGTTAGTGCTGGGAGTGGTGTGGGGATTTTCCGTGGTGGCTGACTCGGCGCAGTTTTCAACCATGGTTACTGAGGTAGGAGATCAAGCGTATGTGGGAACTGCGTTGACCATGCAACTCGCGATTGGGTTTACGTTGACGGTGGCGACAATTTGGCTTGTGCCAGTGATGCGGGAACGAGCGGGCTGGCACATTGCGCTAGCGATGCTAGCACTGGGCCCGGTGCTGGGAGTTGCCGCGATGCTACGGCTGAAAAGTTTGCCGGAGGCGGTGAAGATCGCAGGCGGATTGGGCTAAGACCGCTCCATAGGCGTGACAATAAACGGCGGTAAATTCTGGACAGACCATTCCTGTCTCTGCCGTCTGCCGATTGTAGTCCCGCCGATCAGTGTCAACTGGACGCTGACTTCCTACGAGGTGTATTGCAGCTTGTGCTCCTCCAGCCAGCTACGTGCGATGTCGGCCAGAACTTCGTCTCGAAACTGATACCAACCTTGTTCCAAGCCAAGTTGTCGAATTGCACTCCGGAATGTACGAAAAGCACCAGCTCCGTGAATGGCACTCAACAGCTCGTTCCGTATCCGCTCGATGTTTCGCGCTCGGGAAAATTGCTCCATGATTGACCACTCGTGAATGTCGAAACGGTCCGGCAACTCCAGCCATCGATCGCCTTCCAGCGCGGCCCGAATCTTCGGCATCATTTCACACTGCCAAGCGGGGGCCTCTTCCCGGCATTCGTCTTCTGCCAGGGCTCGCTCTTCCTCCGTCACAACGATAATATCGCCCGTTTCCGGACCTAAGTACGAGGAACAGTCGTCGCTCGCCGCTTCCAAGGCATCGATGATTTCACGGAGAGAGATGGCCTTTGACATGGCGTCGAACACCCTGTTGAAGGACGAAAGTCGAGCCGAGCAGTATTATGGGCCCCGTGACCAGGCGCCTGTGAATCTGATTTCCGAAATCAGTTCGTTGCTTTGCATAGACTTAGATTGCTCTAGATTGCCAACTGCGCCCGGTTAAGTGCTTTCTTCGCCGTTTTATGGCGGATTCGACTCGCACACGCTTCCGCCAGTTTCAACAACTTTAGCCGTCATTGGCTCTTGCTTGATGTCATTGCCGGCTGGGGGACATTGAACAGCGAACAGCTGAAGACCAGCGGGACGGGTGCGCACGCGTGAAGACGTGAACTTGTTCGAATCCAGGGGTCACATGACTTACCTACGCAAAACTCCAACGCGCACGATTCCTATATGCACATTCATATTCCGGCTGAGCATGGTGCTTGTTTGCGCCTGTTCTGTTGTAGCGGCAGCAGAGAAGCCGCAGCTGAGCGCCGAGTGGGTTTACGGGGATGGAAGCCGCGTTGCCGATATTCCGGAGTTTGTCTGGTTGGACGACGGGACGGCGTTGCTGTATGACACCCGGGTTCCGGCCGCGCAGCGAACGATCGAGAAGCTGGATCCGGCTAGCGGGCAGCGTCGTCCGGCACTAAACATGCGCGACGCAGTGGCGTCTCTAGCGACTCTTGTCAGAGATTCCGACGCGAAGGATTCGCTGCCCTGGCCGGAAGCTATCGATGGTGCAGGAAAGCAGGCTGCGTATGCGTTTCGTGGGGACATTTTTCTGCTGGACCTGGGTACGTCGCGCTTCACACGAGTGACGGACACTCCCGCGGACGAGAAAGACGCCCGCTTTTCACCGGATGGCTGTTTTGTCTCTTATGTCCGGAATAACGACCTTTACGTTTATGAGATCGCGAATAAGAAGGAAACGCGGCTCACGAGCGACGGATCGCAGACCACCCTGAATGGAACGCTCTCCTGGGTGTATTGGGAGGAGGTTTTTGGGCGGCGGGATACGGCGTACTGGTGGTCTCCGGACTCGCGTTCGATTGCCTATCTACAGACGGACGAGTCGGGTGTGCCGGTGAGCACGTTCGTGGATTTTGCGCCGGTCGATCCCCGCGTCATTCGCCAGGTGTATCCCAAGGCGGGGGAAAAGAATCCGCGAGTGCGAGTGGGATTGGTGACAATCGGGGATACAGGCACCCGCTGGATCGGAATGGATGACAAGCTGTACGAGTGGATTTTGCGGGTGAAGTGGTTGCCCGATTCCGCACGCATCAGCGTGCAGACCTTGAATCGCGCGCAGACGGAGATGGAGCTTTACTTTGCAGATGCGAAAACGGGCGTCTCGCACTTGATTCTGACGGAAGGCGACCCGTATTGGGTGAACACGAGCGACGATCTGTTTTTTCTGAAAGACGGCATGCATTTCCTCTTCGCGTCCGAGCGCGACGGGTACATGCATTTGTACCGTTATCAGATGGATGGAACGCTGACGAACCAGGTGACGAAGGGGGACTGGGCACTAGCCTCGGCGGGCGGAGTAGCAGCGTGGCTGCGGCGGGCAGTGGTGGGGATCGATCCGGAGCAGGACTGGATCTATTTTACGGCGCTGAAGGAATCATCGGTCGAGCGGCAGCTGTACCGCATAAAAAGCGACGGCAGCGGACTGACGAAGCTCACGACCGAGGCGGGGACGCATCGCATCACGATGTCGCCGGACGCACGCTATTACTTTGACGTGTACTCGAATATTCGTTCGCTGCCCGCGCTGCGGTTGTTCGGAGCTGATGGCAAGACGCGGGAGACGCTGGCGGCTCCGCGCCCAGAGTTGCTGCCGGCGGACATGCAGTATCCGGAGTTGCGAACGATTCCGGCAGATGACGGCTTTCCGCTGCCGGCGCAGATCCTGAAGCCGAAGAACTTTGATCCGGCGCACAAGTATCCGGTGATCCTCTACGTCTACGGAATGCCATCGATTCCCACCATTCACAACGCGTGGCAGCCCTCGCTCCTCCGCGATCAACTGTGGCTCGAGGATGGATACGTGTTGATGGGCCTCGACGCTCGGGTTTCCACCGGAATCAGCAAGAAACTGGAGGATACCTATGCGACGAATCCGGAAGGCTCCGTCACTGATCTGGTGGCAGGGGTGCGATGGCTGAAATCGCAGCCCTGGGTGGATGGCAGCCGATTTGGCGTGTGGGGCTGGAGCGGCGGAGGCACGATGACGCTGACCCTGATGACACACTCAAAGGAATTCAAAGCGGGGATCGCCGGCGCGCCGGTGACGGACTGGCGCTACTACGACTCGAAGACCGCGGAGATGGTCATCAAGCTGCCCCAGGATAACCCGGAGGGCTACCAGCGGACGTCGTTGGTAAAGCGCGCGGCAGACTTGAGCGGCCACGTGATGCTGATTTTCGGCAGCTATGATGACAACGTCCATCCGCAGAACGAGTATGCGTTTATGAACGAGCTGATCAAGGATGACAAGATGTTTGAGGTGATGGTGTACCCCATGCGCAAGCATGGTTTCACCGACACGGCTGCGAGGATTCATCTGGCGAAGACAATGCGGGAGTTCTGGAGGAAGAATCTGTAGGGCACGGTAGCGTCTGCCTGCCAAAGCATTGTGATCTGCGTCATTGATCGATGTGGGCTCGAGTGCTCCACTTTGAGCGAGGGCCCGCTCAATGTCGACGGAACTGATCGACACAATTGCCGAAGATCACCTCACGCTCCATATCCTTCGGCGGGATTATCTGGTTACCGAGGAACGCTCCAACAAACTGTCTGGTGAGTCGGCACGCCATCCGCTGCTGGGGCGAATGTATTTGCCCGCCTACCGCAACGGAACCGAAAGAGTCGCAGAACTGCGGCGCAGGTATCAACCTGGCCAGTTGCTGCCGATACTTTATGGCACGGCTGGGTGGATTGTGAGACCGTCGAAGCTGCATGCTCACAACTGCCGTATGCGGATCAGACCATCGGTTGATCGCTTATCGAAGGGATCGCATACCTCTCTGGGAGTGTTGGGTGTCGTGTACCTCTGATTCCCCCTGAACGGGACATTTCGTTGACCTACCTCCCAAGCTGAGGTATCAAAGTTCGACAGGCCTCCTTCAGAGGCGCCCAAGACTCCTCCGCCAGAGAGCTCCTAAGGTGGCACTAGCGGCTGTCATCCCGCTCTCGCTTGAAAAGCTGACATCTCTTAATGTCTCGCACGGCGATCTGGTAGCTTGGTGGGGCGCCATCGCAGCGACCGTTGCCCTTAGCTGGAACATCCTGCGCGCCGTCCGTTCAAAGGGACGCATAAAGCTGCAAGGCATCTATCAAGTGGATAGCACCAAGCCCATCTTGCCGCCAGTGTTCGCGGTTCGGGTCACCAACGTTGGGTCGAAACCGATCCTCATCCAGGGCATTGCCATCCAACTCAAAAAAGGCTCCACACCCACTCACCACTTCTCGCCCTGTGAGACTCCCATGATGATTGCGCGGGGCATGTCCTTCTTGCAGGTGATCGACCGAACTGGATGGCTGCCTACAGATGCGGAGAGGTTGTACGCGTGGGATTCCAGCGGAAAACACTGGTACCTGCGCCGGAAAGAACTTCGTTGGTTACTCGATCAACGCCGTCGCTTCATCGCGGCGAAATCAAAGCAAGTTGTGACCCTTTAGAAACACAATTTGTAAAAATGAGCGGTCCCTGTTGCACCTGCGAGGGGACACGCGTGGGCGATCTCGCAGGTTCCAGACTGGTCATCCCGCGCCTGTCGCTCGGCACAGCTCGATCAGCCGTTCTTGAGTGCCCGCCCACAGCCACTCCTTCCAGCAGCCATCATTTCCTCTGTCAGCCTCAAGATCCGGAGAGCAGCCTCCGTCACACTGAGGCCGCGAGTATGAATATTTGATATGAGGTTGCGATCTGCGTCCGTATCGCCACTCTTCGGCTGGTACGCCATGTATGCAGATAGGCTCTCCGCTGTCGCTAGCCCCGGGCGTTCGCCTATGAGCAAAATCACAGCTTTGGGAGCGAGTAACTCGCCAATCTCATTCAGAATTCCAACCCTGCAGTGACGAACAACGAACGGTTGACCAACGGTCCATCCTCGGGCAACTGCGCCGCCCTGCAGCAGTTCCAGAAGCTCAGGTACTTGGGCGCGAACCGCAGTAACCGACAATCCATCGCCGATCGCAATCTGTAAGTCCCTATGCCGCGGGCAGCGGTGCAGCACTTCCGCGCGAGACCGGGAGTCGAATCGCCGCCCGAGGTCCGGTCTCATCAGATACTCGTCCTTGCTGGACGCCTGCGTACACAGCTCGAAAAGACTCCATTTTGCGACTGCGGATGCACCCAGATCGTCCGTCAATTGGAGCTCCGTGCGAACCGCGTCCCGCGCTGCTGCATGCGCCTCGCGCAGTTCCACCAGAGTGCCGGTCCTATATGCGGTGCCGGTGCGGCCCACCAGAAGCCGAGCTGGCGTCCGCTTCTGAACCTCCCGAACAATCGCCGGTAGATCGTTCTCTTGGAGTTCGTGTCGGCCGAGCTCTGTGGACTTCGGGGCGTCTCCTGGAGCTGCCATCACACGGCCCCGCCGATCGACGATTCCAGTCCACGCAACAATTGACGCTGGGCATGGCCATTGAGTGATGCCGGCTCCGCATCCTGATAGATTCCCATGTTCTGGAGCCAAGCCAGAAACTCTGGCGCTGGGCGTTGACGAAAAAGCCGTCTGACTGACAAGGCATCATGGTAGCTCGTGGATTGATAGTTCAGCATGACGTCATCGGAGCAGGGCACTCCCATGAAATAGTTGCAACCTGCCGCCGCCAGCAAAATCATCAGGTTGTCCGCAGAATTCTGGTCCGCCTCCGCATGGTTCGTATAGCAAACGTCACATCCCATGGGTAACCCCAGTAGCTTTCCCATAAAATGGTCTTCGAGGCCCGCTCGAGTGATCTGCCGTTCATCGAACAAGTACTCAGGGCCAATGAATCCTACGACGCTGTTCACCAGGAAGGGTTCGAAGGTTCGCGCGATTCCGTAAGCTCGGGCCTCAAGCGTCAGTTGGTCCACTCCATGATGCGCCTCGGCCGACAGGGCGCTTCCCTGGCCGGTTTCGAAATACATCACGTTGTTGCCTTTCCAATCCACGTCACGCGTGCAATGATGGCTGAGCACCTGCTCGCGGCCCTCGCGCAGCAGCTCGAGGGTTATCCCGAAACTCCGATTCGCCGCTTCGGTTCCTGCAATTGACTGGAAGAGCAAGTCCACGGGCGTTCCTCGCTCCAAGGCTGCAACTTGAGTCGTGATGTGTGCCAGGCAGCAAGTCTGAGTGGGAATCTTGTATGCCTCGGCCAGACGGCCAAGGGCGAAGAGTATCGAACTTACGGTCTCTACCGAGTCCGTCGCGGGATTGACTCCGATCACCGCGTCGCCGCAGCCGTAAAGTAGGCCTTCGAATGCCGCCAGCAGAATTCCGCCGATGTCGTCTCGAGGGTGATTCGGTTGCAGCCGAATGCCTAACACCCCTCGTTCGCCCATTGTGTTGCGGCAACGTGTGACGTTCCGGACCTTCGCAGCTGCCATGACCAGGTCCTTATTGCTCATGATCTTGGTCACAGCCGCGGCGATTTCAGGAATGATTGCCCACTGCATTCGCTGAAGATCAGCCTCGCCGGTAGAGTCCGCAAGAATCAGTTCACGGAACTCTCCTACGGTCAGGCTGCGGATCGTGTGAAATGTCTTTTGATCGAAAGTATCAAGAATCAGCTGGCTGACATCATCTTCGTCAGGAGCAATGAGCGGTTCTCGAACAATCTCATCTAATGTCAGGTCAGCAAGCCGCCTCTTGGCCGCAACGCGTTCTCTTTCCGAGCGGGCCGCGATCCCAGCCAGTTGGTCACCCGACTTTTCTTCGTTGGCTTTGGCGAACAGATCACGGAGACCAGAAAAAACAAACTGTTCGCTCATTGTGGGCTCGTCGAAGGATCTGAAGTTCCGCCGCGTGAAATGGCTGCCGAGATTTTACAGAATTCCGATACCGCGTTCACCGGTCGGCTGAGACAAGACAGCTAGCTTCGGAGGACGCCCTCCTAGCCGAGCGTCTTGAGAACCCAACGAAGGCGGCGCCAACGAACACATCGTCTTCTTTTCCGGGTCAGATCTGAAACCCGTTCCGGGGCCTCATCCCCCCACTATTTTTGCGGATCGCGATTTACGCGGCACCCTTCTTGGATTTCCGCCTCCAATTAACCATCGAGTAACCATCGAATTCGTGGGTCGGTGACCCTTACGCGGTCTCCTTCAGCCTGGACCGAAGCCAGGTCAGAGAATGGTCCAAACGAGCTTCGCAGACTCGGCGACCCAAATTGTCGCGTAGGCCCTATGGCGCCACCATCCGCGCGGTTGATAATCGGGATCAGCGATGCCATTCACCGAGAGCTGGATCGATGGATCATGCTGGGGCAAAGTCTTTCTCCATATCATCCCCACACGACGGCTGTGATAGTTCGAGGTCACCAGAGCAATCGTTTTCCATCCGTGCTGCTGGATGCACGCGCTGAGCGCCTCGGCTTCCTGCCCGGCGGAGCTAACGTCCCCCGACGTTTCGCAGAAATCCACCTTCGAGGCCAAATCCGCCCCATAGGCCTTTTCGAGGTAGGTGCGCGCAATGGGCGCGATCTCTTCTCCCCAATAGGATTCCTTGGGAACGCTGAACGCGACTCGCTGCGCAGAACCGCGCTGCAGCATCGTCATGGCTGTGGCGATTCGGGCCTTCTCACCAGGCATTGAACCCTGCAGGACGACGGCTGCGTCCACGCGGTCCGGCAGAGGGTTCCGTGCTACGAGCAAATATCCACCCCACCGCAGGAAGCAAAGAGCAAAGACCGTGAGAATACCACCCAGCCACAACTTCCAGTACGACCTCTGGCGCGGTGCGTCGGGTTGTGAGATGTTGAGAAGTGTGTACGTCAAGGCATACCCCCAGGCCAGAGGTCTCCGTGACGAAGTGCCCGGGGCGTCGAAGAGCTTACGTTGGCGCGAACTCCCCGGGGCTATGATACAAGTGGCGCCATGGGCTTGCATAGGTCGTGTCGAGCAGGCTTCCGGTTGCGCGTGTGGCGGTAGGCCTTCGGTAACATCCAAGCTGGAATTTCTCGTTGCACAATCACGTCATGGGTTCAGCAAGGTTCCTTCCTCTCCAGGTGGCGGCGGTCTGTTATAGAAGGCGCGGTACCTCCATTGAATTTCTATTGGTCAAAACCACCGCTGGCGACAGGTGGACTTTTCCTAAGGGTGCCACTGCGCGACGACTCTCGCACCGCCAGGCCGCGGAGCGCGAAGCGCTAGAGGAAGCTGGGGTGGTTGGTGTAATCGAGCAGGAGCATTTTCATCTCTACCTGCAGCCAAAAGGCGACTCCAGCCTGCGCAATGGCGTCCAGGAATTTGTCGTGAAGGCTTTTCTCCTGGAGGTCACTCACACTCAGCCTCCCCAAGAAGCAGGGCGCAACCCCACTTGGTTCATTGCTGATGACGCATGCACTGCCCTCGCAAGGGGACGCGAGGCGAGGTACGCAACGGAACTCGGCACGGTTGTCAACCGTGCCGTGCAGCGCTTGTCTGCTGAAGAGAGGGATCCTCGCCAGGCGCTTGCCTATCGGGTGTGGCGCTCTCTCGTGAGAACACTCCGTTTTGGCCTGGTTCGAAACGAACACGCGGAGGAGCGGTAGCGGCCGCGAGTGCGCGATTTACACCTGCCTGTTCGAACCGGGTGGGTGATTCGGTCAGTCTGGCGCATCGAGTAGGGTAACGTGAGCCAGTTTTTCTCTCGGACGGGGTAATCGTACCCTCCAGGGTCCTTCCGTAATCTGCTGCTCCTCAAAACCGGGGATGATACTCGGGTACTCCCATGACCATTCAATCGCACGCTGTTCGACGGAGTCCTCGCGTTCGGCTTCCTAGCACAACTCCAGCTGTTCTTCGATCCAAGAACGGTAGTCGATGTGAGGGTGAATTGCAGGTGGTTTCTCTCACGGGTGGCCTGGTCTGCTTGCCAGTGCCATTGGTTCATCGTTCGCGCGCGAAGGTACTGTTCGTGACCCGTGTGGGAACAATACGTGGCTCGGTAGAAATGCTGACGCCAGTCTCTTCGGATTTGCAGCCATTCCGCTTCCTGGCTCTCGCTGGGCGCAGTCAGCGCAGACTGACAACGGCCATCCAATCGTACTTAGCGAAGGACAACTCTGTAGAACAGGCGATAGATGACCACCGAGTCGCGAGAGATCAGCGCACTTTCTTCGGCGATCTTCTTGGCTATGATGCGGATGGAGACGACGTTTTAGGTGCGAACCGTGATCCCGAGCAGAACTGTCCGATTTGTGGCATCGCAGGACACAGTCACACCGCGATAATGACCAAAGAGTGTGCGACCAAACTGGTGTGTGGAGATGATCAAACGGGTAAGGCAACTGAGCCTAAGTCGAACTCTAAACCCAGAATCGCTGGAAGAGAAAGCAAACACAAATAGAGGGTTGCTGTCCCAACCACGCTCTTACACCGGATCGACGCGGCTTATTGTGGTGCCACCGCCATCAATGCCACTTGGGCACCGAAGACGTGCCGCGCGGCAGCCTTCCGCAACCATGTGAGAGCCGCGTCCTGATCCATCGGTACTCCATCTCCATCGCGATAGCGCAGCCCCAGGTTGTATTCAGCCGCGGGGTTGCCTTCGGAGGCGGCTTTCGTGACCCAATCGGCAGCAGCTTTGCAGTCTTGTCGAACCCCATGTCCGGACTCGTAAGCCATGCCTATCAAGAACTCTGCAAAATCGTCTCCGTAGAATGCACGGCGACGCAGTGCGGCGAGCTCGTATTGACTCAAAGTTCGTAATGCTTCTTGGGTGGCGCGGTCGGTTACCCTAAGGTGGCTCACCTGGGTCGGAGAAGGCATTGCCGCTTGCTGGGCCACATGCGCTTCTGTGGGAGTTATCGTGGCGCTCTCATCACTGCGAGCAATCTCGCGATACGCAGGCGGGCCAGCGTCGGCGGCAGGGTTTTTCTCCACCCCCGTCGTCGTCGGTCCGGATGCCTTGGTTTGTCCAGGCCAGTGGTGGCCTGTCTTCAACGTCAGGAAGGCGATCGCCGTGAGGAGCACCGCGAGTACAGGAATTGCTGTGAGATGGCGGCGAGGCTGGAACCACACCTTAAGGTGAGAGTTGGCGCCTGCCCAAACCTCGAATAGAAAACGGCGTGCGCTGCCAAGGTCCAGTTGCAAGGTCGGACGAGGTGTACGGAAATGAACCGCCTGCCAAACCTGACGCACCACGTGTTCGATGCGTTTCGCGGACCCAGTTGCCGCGACCCTCAGCGCACCAAACACGCGTGATGGGCCATTCCTGACAAAGCCGACAGCGCCATCCCACTTCGATCGAATCTGGGACGGGACAATCGGTGACTCCGCCGAGTCGCTTTCACAGTTCGTTGGCCCTCCCGCCGGGCTTGCCTCCCAGTGAAGGACAGATGTTGCGGAATCGTCTGGCAGGGACGGCGGCACGGGCTCCCTGTCCTTCCACATCGCATCGCGCCCAAACCCGTTGGTGAAGTTATAGGAGCTCTCGTCACCGTTCAGCATATTCTGCAGAGCGGGAATCATTCCTTCGACCAGCTCCAGCATCGTTACGGGTTCCAGAGCGACGTAGGAGTGGTCCGCGACTCTACCCAGAGCCTTCGCCAGCAGATCGGCCAGGAATTGGATCTTAGCGGCATCGCGCTCTGCGAACCTTTCGAGCTCGGACGAAAAGGCAGCGAACACTCCGGTAATCTTCTGTCCTTGAGAGATGGGCTCTATCAGCAAAGACTTGGCATAACTCGAGGCAGGCCCGGCAGCGCTCGACGGGGCGCAGGTCTTGGCGGCCGCGCCTGGCGGTGTTCGCGAAGGTTTCCGCAGCTGGTGGGTGGCAGCTAGCGTAGACAGCACGGTAAGCCGCAGCCGCTCATCGTTCGAAGCGTTTCCTGCACCAGCGCAAAAGAAGATCTCATTGTTTGTGAACAGCCACACGCCAGCGCCGTCGGCACCGAGCTCTCTCCAGGCGACTTTCACTACCCGATCCATGACGGCCGCGAGGTCAAGCTCGTCGCCCTCTATTTTCTGCTGAATGTGGAGCAGGTCTGGGAGCGTCTTCGGGTCGCTCCATTCGACTGCGTCAGGCCGCAATCCCCGGCCGTGTAGACGCTGGAAGAATGTCGACAGGCCGAGCTTGAAGGATCCACGATCAAGGGGGATTCGCTGGCTCATAGTTTCGAGGCGTTTCGTCGCGCACCCGAGGACTGACCATGCCCGGACGTAATCGGCATATTAGGATTCCTCCTCGCACCGTGGCAGGTATCCGAAGGACAAGCGGCAAGCAACAAGCGGCCATAACATCACTAGCTGCACGACCGCAGAAGCGCTGCTCGAAGGTACATGTACCACCGGACAGTGGCCGACTGGACACCATGAACTCTAAGCTTCCTTCGCATTGACACATGAACCGGCTGAACGTGAGAATACCTCACCTGCTAGTTTTTCTTCTTGCGCGCACCACTTCCCGTCGCCACTTTCTGTCCCCGGTTCTGCTGGCGATCCGTCAGAATTTGAAGGAGAGGGTGTGCCAGCGCACACTCCAGTTCAGCCGCTGACCAACGTATCGACTTGAAGGAGAGCCTCCCCCATGCTCCTGCGCAAAGCACGCGTTAGTAACTTTAAGATTGTCGAGGACTCGAATGAGTTTAGAGTTGATCAAGTTACCTGCCTGGTGGGCAAGAACGAGTCCGGCAAGACGGCGATTTTAGAGGCACTCTATCGTCTTAATCCGTACGATGCCACGGTCGCTGAATTCGACGTGATCGAAGAATACCCGCGTCGATACCTGCTGGAGTACGAGGAGCGCCACCGCGGCCGTGACGCGTGCGTCGTGACGACCACTTGGGAGCTCGACGATGCAGACGTAAACGCAGTCGAGAAGGTCATAGGACCCGGCACGATAACCTCGCGCGACGTTCAGGTGTACAAGCGGTATCACGACAAAGGAACTGTCTGGGTCATATCGATTGATGAAGCGAAAGTGATCGAGCACGTGATTGATGCGGCGGGACTTTATCCGGAGGAAGCGGAGCGGGCCCGTAAATGTGCCACGGTGGCCGCACTCCGAAAGCAACTCCATACCAGACTCATGGCCGCGACAACCTCCGAGCGGGAAAATAAGGCGATTGACAAAATCCACAGCTTTCGCGACCAGGATCCACGCAAGGCGGCGGTCAGTGCCTTACGACTCCCTACTTTTCTTTATTTCAGCGACTATGACCTGATGAGCGGGACAGTTGCGCTCGAGGATCTGCTGCAGCGGAAACTCGCCGACCCAACCCAGCTCTCGCCCGGGGAAAACATATTTCTCGCCTTCCTGAACTTCGTGGGAATCAGCCTGGAGGAAATCAGTTCGATCGAGAAATTCGAACCCCTCAAGGCCCGGCTCGAAGCGGTTTCGAACAAAATCACTCATGACATGGCCGAGTTCTGGTCCCAGAACCGTCGCCTGCAGGTACTTTTTAGTCTGGATGCAGCCCAGCCGGCAGATGCTCCCCCATTTAATCGTGGCAGAATCCTGCATACCAGAATCTTCAATCGCATGCATGAGGTTTCCGTGAACTTCGACGACCGGAGCCGCGGCTTCGTGTGGTTTTTTTCATTCCTGGTGCTCTTTTCACAGGTCAGGAAAAGCTTTGGCAAGAATGTCATCATCCTGTTGGATGAACCTGGACTTAGTCTGCATGCTAAGGCTCAGGCAGACTTGCTTCGCTATATCGACGAGAGACTGAAGCCAGACTATCAAGTCATCTACACAACGCACTCTCCGTTTATGGTTGACTCTGGAAATTTAACCGGTGTCCGTACAGTGGAGGATGTTGTCGTTGAGGATGGCAGAGGTAGCACACAGATTGCGGGCTCCAAGGTCTGTGACTTTGTTTGCACCTCTGATCGAGACACAACTTTTCCGCTACAAGGTGCTCTCGGATACGAGATCAGCAAGAACCTGTCTGTCGCCGAATATAGCCTTATCGTGCGGTCGCCATCTGACCTGCTGTACTTGACCGGCTTTTCTGAAGCGTTGAAGAACCGAGGCCGGATCCACCTTAGCCCTCGCTGGACAGTCTGTCCGGCAGGCGGGGTGGATAACGTCGCCGCGTTCGCCAGCCTGTTCGGCAATCGCAAGCTTCAACTCGCTGTGCTGATGGATTGTGGACTGGGAGGGAAAAACGCCGAAGATGGGGGAAGGTCGCAGGTCTTGCGGGAAGGCCATGTTCTCACTCTGCGTTTGTACGTGAACAAGCCTGAGGCTGACGTTGAAGACGTGATTGGCTGGCGAAATTACTTGACCCTCGTGAATAAGGCCTACGGTTTGGTGGGCGCGACGGAACTGAAGGAGGAGGAGCGGGTCGAGGAGCGTGTAACCAAGGCTGTAGAGAGTAAGTTTCTGACCATGCCTTCCTCGGTGGCGGGATTTAATCGATATACTCCCTCAGAGTACTTCCTTAAGCATCGGGATGCCGTGTTCAATGCTTTCCCTGAGGTACCTCAGGCTCTGGACCGCTTTGAAGGCATCTTCAGGGACCTGAACCACATGTTGGGTGAATGTGCTCCTGGATCCATTGCGAGCTCAAAGGCACTCAACGTGGCATGAGAACAAGATTTCGGTTCTCGGGTCTCAGGGAAAATCAGGAACTTGTCACGCTGACGCGCCCGTCGCTCTGGCGCCGGCCGGCGGCTGCGACCGGACAAGTAAGGTTGAATCAGTGACGCTGATCTCACGGCGGGGTTGTTGGTGCATGCCGCTCAACCCGGAGAGCTCCGCCGCTGTGGTGAGGCGAGAAGAAGGGGTCATGGTAACCAATCCAGCAGTGAGGGTCGTGCCTGGGCGTGATTGGAAAAAGCAGGCTAAGCGCGCGTGGGCGCTCGTGAAAGAAACAGCAAGCCTGGTAGGCCCGAGCGCAAGATTTCTAACCACGTGCGAAGCGCACACCTACGCCTACTCGGTCGCCGCCAACGCAATCCTCGCGCTCGTGCCGTTCCTCGTTCTGCTGATAACCATTGCCCACCTGACACAGTCTTCACCTGCCGAGCAAATGATCTACCGCCTCGTGTCCGATTATCTACCGGCGGGAGCGGTCGAACTCAAGGGAGACCTTGTTCGTTTGACATCGCACCATGGAGTGCAGGTGTTCTCTCTGCTGATGTTGGCAATATCGGCCAGTGGCGTGTTCTTGCCTTTTGAAGTCGCTTTGAATGGTGTGTGGGGATTTCGGAAGAACCGGAGCTATCTCGGTAACCAGGTCGTGAGCCTTGCGCTGGTGGCCTGCTGTGCAGGACTCGCATACGCCGGCGTCGTATTTGCCGCCGCGGTCAAGGCTGCGCTCGTCGATCCAATTCCGTTCTTGTGGCTTAAGGCGGCACTGACCTTCGTGGTGATGAAAGTCTTTGCTCTACCTATGACGATCCTCAGCTTCTGGCTCGTCTTCTGGTGGGTGCCCAATGGAAAGGTACCGCTGCTCCAGGTCTTTCCGGCAGCGTTCTATACCGGACTGTTGGCGGAAGTATTCAAGATGGTGTTTGGCTGGATCTTGCCTCTGCTCGATTTTCAGAAGGCATACGGCAAGATCTTCTGGCTGCCCGTAACGCTCCTCGTGTGGACCTACGCGGGAGCGATGCTGCTGCTATTTGGCGCGAGTCTGTCGGCCAGGGGCGTTGTCAGGATGCCTCGCATCCGCCTACGCCCAGGGCTTGAGCCGGTTCTTGAGCCAGCAAGCGATGGGAGTGCCGCCGAGCTGATGGCCGCCATCGCCGAACCACAACGCCCCAGCGACACTTGGCGCTCCAAATTCGCCGACTCCACGCAAGAGCCATAATCACTGCCAGCGCAATCTGTGACCCGCAAAGTCGAGTTCGATGCGTCGGGCATGCAAGGAGCGAGGCCCCAAATACCCGTCAATTCCGGATGGATCGCCATTTCCCGGTCTATCGATCAGGAAAACCGTCGCCACCGTTTCCGGACCCGCAATTTTCACTCCCGGCAGATTCACCTCCGTTGCCTGAAGGCGCCCGATCACGGCCGGGCGCGAAACTCCCTCAGTTCTTACGTTCGGCACACCTTTCCGCAACCTGTCCTTATAGAGAAGCAGGCCGCGAAGCCCGGTATCCACCAGTAAGCTCATACGCACTCCTTGGACGGCAATCGGCACGACAAACGATCGCGACGGCGCGAGTTCGTCTTCTGATCCACTGGCCGCGTCGAACGAGACCAGTTTCCTCTCATAATCGATACTGAGCTTTTTGCCGCGGCTCAAGAGGTCCAGCCCGATGATTCCGTCCACGCCGCGGGCGAACTCCGAATAGTCCTTCAGGTTCGCGACAATCACGTTCGCCCGCGCGGCCCGGATTGGCCCGGCCTGCAGTTCGACAATCTCGGCCCGTTCAATCGGTATGTCCCGGTCAAAGTTCGTGATCTTCCCCGGTCGGCGCCTCAGCCGTAAACGGTGAGCAACGTCTTCATCGATAACCGTGCGCGAAGAACCGGTGTCGAGGATGAACTTGAGACCGTCAAGCTCTCCCACTCGCCCGTCCACAATCACGAGGAAGTCGGAACCTAGCGCGAATGGAGCTGTCGTGCTGCTGACAGGGGACGCGTCCGCAGCATTCAGCCAAGACCCCGAGACCACAGCAAGAAACAGGAGAACCCCTGCAGGAATGAGGGAACGAACCATGATCCAAACCCCCGTCCGCTGGCCGCGGAGTGGGGCGAGATTCGCGCCTCCAGACGGGTACCGCAATTCACCCCAGGTCTACTATGTGCCCTGACTTGGTCAACGCGTATTCCATACATGAATAAGAGCTTAGATCGACTTGTCTCCTGTCTGGGCCATTGACATTCTTGCGCTCCGTGAAATGATTTCAAACCTGACACGTCTATCTCTCGTATCTCCCAAGGGTGAGGAGAGGTCTGGAGCGTGGGGCCGCCTCTGAGGTGTTTGGATGGAAGCGAACGATCAAAATTCCACCACCCGATTTGGAGTCTTTGAACTGAACCCACACTCGGGTGAGCTCCGGAAGGCGGGCACACGCATTCGCCTTCAAGATCAACCCCTGAAGGTATTGATGGCTCTGCTGGAGCAGCCGGGTGCCGTCGTCACGCGCGAAGAATTGAAACGCCGCATCTGGCCAGAGGAGTCCTTTGGAGACTTCGACCACGCGGTTAATGTGGCGGTCGCAAAACTGCGGGCCGCATTGTCTGACTCGGCGGATACTCCGCGCTACGTAGAGACTCTGCATCGGCGCGGCTACCGGTTCATTTCCCCGGTCACGCCCGCGGCCGAACAGCCGCCCGCGGTCCCTTCGAACGGCTCTGCCTTAACGCACTCGACGAAACATAGTCATCTCACGACTTGGACTGCCATCGGTGGTGTTCTTCTGATCGCCGCGTGGGCCGCATACGGATGGTGGATTTTTCACCGGAAGACCTACGCCCTGACCGACAAAGACACCATCGTCGTCTCCGATTTCACGAACACGACGGGCGACCCGGTCTTTGACGGCACACTTCGCCAAGGCCTGGCAGTCCAGCTCGACCAGTCTCCGTTCCTCAGCCTGATTTCTGACGAACGCGTCAAGCAAACCCTTCGCCTCATGAGCCAGCCACCGGACGCCCGTCTTACACCGGAGATTGCCCAAGAAGTGTGCGAGAGAACGGCAAGTGCTGCGGCATTGGAAGGTTCCATCGCCAACCTGGGCAACCAATATGTCCTGGGGCTCCGGGCTGTAAACTGCGCGACCGGCGATACGCTCGCCGAAGAGCAGGCAACGGCTAATGGAAAGGAAGAGGTGTTGAAGACTCTTGAGCAAACCGCAGCCAAGCTGCGCGGCAAGCTCGGGGAATCGCTAATGACGGTCGAGAAATTCAACACCCCCGTGGAAGAGGTGACCACTCCGTCGTTGGAGGCTCTCCAAGCCTACAGCCTCGGTCGCATCACATTGATCGATAAGGAAGATCATCTGGGCGCGATCCAGCTGTTTAAACGAGCCATCCAACTGGATCCGAACTTCGCGATGGCTTACGCCTCGCTCGGTCTAGCTTATTCGGAGCACTCGGAGAGGGACAGCACTGCCAATTACCGCATCGCCTTTGACTTGCGCGATCGCGTCAGCGACCGCGAACGCTTCTACATCGAATCGCATTACTACGCGTCGGTCACCGGCAATCTCGAGAAGGCCGGGCAGGTCTATGAGGTCTGGGAGAAAACCTATCCGCGCGACGACATTGCTCACTTAAACCTGGGCGAGAATGCGCTCAATCTTGGCGATTTCGCGAAGGCCGAGAAAGAAGCCAGAGAAGCGTTGAAGCTTTTGCGGGGCGATTGTATCAGCTACGGAGCTCTAATTTCCGCATACATCGCCATGAACCAGCTGGCGGAAGCCCGCGCGGTAGCCAACGAGGCGGAGAAGGGAAAGGCAGACTGTTTTCACTTCCAGCTCTGTCGCTATCAGCTTGCCTTCCTGGAGGGAGATCAAGCTGGAATGGCGCGTATGGCCGCCGCATCAGCCGGAAAATGGGGCGTGGGCTCTCTGGGCGCCGAAGCCAGGACCGCGGCCTACTACGGACATCTGAAACAGTCCCACGAATATGTGCGGCAGGCGATCGGTTCCGGCGAACATGCGGGGGTAAAGGAGCTGCCGCTTCTCATCGAGGCATGGGACGCGGACTCCGAGGGCCTGCTGGGGAATGCCGAGTTGGCGCGGCGGGAAGCCAATGAAGCGCTCCAGCGTTCCAACGGGCGCGATGTGCAGGGAATAGCGGCGCTGGCATTGGCGCTCACTGGAGACGTCAATCGCGCCCATGCCCTCGCGGAAAGTCTAGCCAAGCGTTTCCCTCAGGATACGATCGTGCAGCGCAATTACCTGCCGACAATTCGTGCCCAACTTGCTCTCGATCGTAAAGACCCGTTGAAGGCCGTCGAGGCTTTAAAAACTGCGCAGCCCTATGAACTGGCAACACTGATGGGCAGTAACTCGCTTTATTCTGTCTTTCTGCGGGGACAAGCAAGTCTGATGGAGCGGGACGGTGCTGCTGCTGCCGCCGAGTTTCAAAAGATCATTGACCATCGTGGGATTGTTCTAAACCAAATCATTGCCCCCCTTGCCCATCTTGGCCTGGCTCGAGCCTATGCGCTCGAGGGAGACTCGGTTAAGGCGAGAACGGCATATCAGGACTTCTTCACCCTTTGGAAAGATGCCGACCCTGATATCCCCGTGTTGAAGCAAGCCAGAGCCGAATTCGCGAAACTGGCGGCCAATCCATAAAATGTCAAATAATCACTTCTGCGGACTGGATTTCTTTCGAGCCATCCATACCACGGAAGCTAGGAACCAGTGCGGCCCGCCAGTATCCATTGCCACCAGCACAAGACCTCCGATCTTTGCCCAAATAGGCAATGGATGAAAGACGACGTATAAAACCATGACCGTACCAAGAAACGGAAATCCGGAAACCCAGCGGATCTCACCTCGGCGCCCGAGCTTGCGCAGCAGAGGGTACCGCACGAAACTCAGATAAAAATTCAACCCGCAGATGAACCCGCCCAGCCCCAGAAATGTCCAGCCCACGATTGTGAGTATCAGTCGACTCGTCGCCATCGATTTATCGTCAGCTCCGATGTAGATCCGGGTACGGCCTCCTCCCCAGTTGCAGACTAGAACGGTTGGGCAGATCAAAACAAATCGGTTGCACCAACCACCGCACGGCCATACGGGCACACCCTTCCGCCAACTTGCTCTCACCCTAGACGCGATTTTCCCGGGCGTCGCCGCGAAGCGGGGGAGTGTCCGTAGAAAGGAGCCCGACGTCACAGAAACGTGATAAATTCGTCGGGCTTTTGGCGGCAATACTCTGGGCAGGCCGCGCCCTTCGTCCCGTCCCCGGCGTTCAATGCAACACCAAGGAGATCTCAGTGAGGCGCAACCTTGATCGCAGGCTTCGTTGGGCAATGCGACTTCAACTATCCGTCGCGATGGCCATCACGGGTGTCTTCCTGGCGGCGAACGGTGCTTCGGCGCAGGCCGCGAGTGATTCGGACGGCTATCCTGCGTTGGTCAAGCTCTTTCAGCAATGGCGGGAGTTCGAGCATCCGGTGATGAAGAACAACGTCCCCGACTACAGCGCGACCGCGATGGCGGCCAAGGCTGCAGCTCTGCCCCAGTGGCGCAAGCGGTTGGATGCTATCGATCCCAAGTCGTGGTCCATCGATCAGCAAGACGACTACAAGCTGGTGAAGGCCGAGATGAACGGGCTCGACTTCAATCTCACAGTGCTCCGTCCCTGGGCTCGCGACCCTGCTTTTTATGTCAATGTTTTCTCATCCCGCAGTGATATTCCGTGGCGTGAAGGGCCTGTCCCGTACCCCGAAATCAACCTCTACAATTATCGCTTTCCGCTCGATGCCGACGCCCAGAAAGACTTGACCACCAAGATCGGCATGATCCCCGCTTTTCTTTCCCAGGCGGAGGGGAATCTGAAGGCAAGCAATGGGCACGATCTTTGGGTCTACGGCGCCCAGGAGCTTCGCGGTCAGTCCCGCATCCTGGCTTCGCTCGAAGCTGGCACACTCACGGTTCGCACCCTGGCCGAACACCAACAGGCGGATTTGACCGGAGCCAGCCCCGAGTTGCGCGCCGCGGTTGCTGCGGCCCGCAAGGCCACCGACGCATTCGTCACTTGGCTTGAGAAACTGGCACCCACCAAGACCGGACCTTCCGGAGTGGGTAAGGAGAACTACACCTGGTACCAGCAGAACGTGCATTTCATTCCCTACACTTGGGACGAGGAGGTCGTTCTCTTGCGCCGCGAACTGGAGCGTGCCCAGTCCTCCTTGCGCCTCGAGGAGCACCACAACCGCAACCTGCCTCCGCTCGAGCCCGCCGCGGATGCCGCTGCCTTCGACAAAATGACGCATGACCGCCTGGATAAATTCGTAAACTTTCTCATCAAGCAGGAGATCATCCCCGACAAGCCCTACATCAGGCCGGCACTCGCCGAAGAACTCGGGCATTTCATCCCGGAGGACAAGAGAGTCTTCTTCGACCGAGTCACACACCGTGAGCCCATGCTGCTTCTCTCCCACGACTATCACTGGATTGACCTGGGGCGCATGCGGGACGAGCCGAATCCAAGTCCGATTCGCCGCCAGGCCCTGCTCTCCAACATCTGGGACAATCGCGCCGAAGGCTTTGCCACCGCTTTCGAAGAGTTGATGATGCACGTAGGCCTGTACGACGACAACCCACGTGCGCGCGAGCTGGTCTGGATCATGCTGGCCAATCGCGCCGCGCGCGGCCTCGCCTCGCTCTACGTCCAGGCCAATCAGTTCACGCTGGAACAGGCAGGGAAGTTCCATGCCGAATGGACGCCCCGTGGCTGGGCCAAGTCCAACGATACCCTCACTGCATTCGAGCAGCTGCTTTACCTGCGCCAGCCAGGCTATGGCAGCTGCTACATCACCGGCAAGCTGTTCACCGATCGGCTGATCACGGAATACGCTCACCAGCAGGATCTCGCAGGCAAGCCGTTTGTATTGCGCGATTTCCTCGACCGCTTTAACAACGAGGGCATGATTCCAATTCCGCTGATGGAGTCGGAGATGGTCCCCAACGATAGCGCGCGGGCCCTCGAGCCTCAACCTCACTAACAATCGACCCTCTTCGCGTCGAAATGCGGCGCCAGATCCCAGAAGCGAAAAGCGGGCCACACTAGTTTTGGTGAAGCGCGGGGAACCCAAGGCGATGTTGCAGGGCGATAAAGCGAGGGTTGGAACGCAGCGAGTCCAATTCAGGTTCCACTTGCAGAAAGACGAGGCCGTTAGAACGATCAGCGTAGGCCTTCTCGAGCCAATCCAGGGCTTCCTCGGTTCGGCCCAAACCAACGCACACGATCGCGAAGTAATATGGCGACACGTAGTGGTCCGCGGAATCGGTTCTCAGCTGAGCCAGCAGCTTTTCCGCCTCTGCTCGATTACCAGAGCGAGCATAAGCATGGCCAAGAGCCGAGACCATCAGGGGAGTGCCATGAGAAAGATCGACCGCTTTTCGCAATTCCGTGATGGCCTGAGCGTAGTCTCCCTTTTGCACATACGCTTGTCCCACAATCAGGTGGGGAAGCTCATAAGAGGAATCCATGTCCAGCGTATTTTTCAATTGCGCGATCGCGGCGTCATACTGACGTGCCATGTAGAGCCGCCATCCCAGGCTGAAATTGATACTCAACGACAGCGGGTCGAGTTCACGGGCCTTTTGAATTTGTGCAAAGCTATCCTGCGCCCTGCCCATCGCGATCAGATAGAGCGAGTAGCGTTGGTACGCGGTGGCATAGCTCGGATTCAGTCCAATCGCGCGTTCAAACCCTTCAGCGGCGCCACTCCAATCCCATTCGTAATTGAACTTTTCGGTGGCCAGTGCCGTTTGGGCTTCGACCAGAGTGGGGTCGAGCTCCAGTGCCCGGAGCGCTGCAGCTTTCGCCTTTGGAGCGGCCTCCGACGCAGGCATAGTGCCAAAAATCTCGGCGCTGATGATGGCATAGCAATCGGACAGGCCCGCATACGCCAGAGCATATTGCGGATCGAGCTGAGTGGCCTGCTCAAAGTAGGTGATCGCTCGCGTCAGGTTTTCGTCTGAGCGTTTGTTCCAGTAATAGCGACCTTTCAGATAGTTCTCGTACGCTTCCGGGGAGACCGCCGGAGTTTTGGACAGGCGTTCGCGCTCTTCGGGAGTGAGATTAATGCGAATCTCGTTCACGATCGCAGAAGAAACCCGGTTCTGCAGCGCCAATACGTCGCCAATCTGGCTTTCATAGGTATCGGCCCACAGATGGTGGTCCGTGGAAACCTGAACGAGTTCGGCGGTGATCCGAACACGGCTCCCCACGCGCATCACCGTGCCCTCAACGACTGCATCCACGTTCAGTTCATGGGCTATCTCAGAGAGCGGCTTGCGAGTGCCCTTGTAAGCCATCGCGGTCGAGCGGGAGATGACATGCAGGGAACGGATTTTTGCCAGATTGGCGATCAGGTCATCCGTCATGCCGTCGGCAAAATAGTCCTGATCTTTTTCGCCCGATAAATTTTCCAGCGGCAACACCACTAACGAGGTGTTTTTAGGAACGCCTCCGCCGTCCGCCTTCCGATTGGAGCGGATCAGGATTGCCACCAAAACGATGGCCAACACCAAAGTACCGGCGGCAAACAGCCTGGAACGAGTCAGCCACACTTGAATGACGGGAAGCCCGCCCCTGGGGGCAGTCTTTGCTTCGACCGCGGCACGGGTGTCGAGGAGAGGAGACGGAGGCAGAGGTT
>Ga0182037_10000153_pt1 | contig 30110 bp, 23 predicted proteins | sample sta12Cox44000082_FD_125974 | JGI IMG/M metagenome (GOLD analysis project Ga0182037, IMG submission 125974) | Lab enrichment of tropical soil microbial communities from Luquillo Experimental Forest, Puerto Rico - statoxic.12C.oxic.44.000.082 | ecosystem: Environmental > Terrestrial > Soil >... | reverse complement strand
GATCGAATCAATCGCGAATCAACGGCTTTCCACGAACTCCCGACAAAATCGGTGCCACACGATGCTCGCACCGCACTGAAATTCCCCGGCGACTCCCGCAAACTTGTGCTCCATCGCTCCAGGACCACCTCAATCTGATCTGCATACCTCTCCGTGGGAAAACGATCCAGCGCGGCATCAACCTTCGCCAGCGTGGCTTCCAGCGGAAGTTTCGCGCGGTAGCGTGGGTGAAGATGAAAACTTGCAGGGACCGGCGCACTCTGCGAAGTGAAGAACGAGAAGGAACCAGCGGTTCGCCCCAGACCCGGGAACAACGCTACCGATGCGGCCTGGCAGGAACGCGTGAGAAATTCGCGCCGGGTGGGATCCGGTGGCAGAGGATCCACGGATCGATTCTTCTTCCCTGCCCGGCTCAGAGCGTCCCCCAGAGTTGGCTGCCAAGAGGCGAAGGTAACAGCCGCACTCCGGCAAGGTCAAGGCGAGCCCCCGACTGGCCACCACTTGCCGAAGTCGACGGCATCCAGACATCTATAATTCAGATGCTCAATCTCCCATGGCTCTATACGCGCACAAGTCAGCTTTGAGATTTACCGTCTGCTTGCTGCTGACGCTATGCTGTTGTTCTCCTTGCCTCGCCGCCGCCCAAGAATCCACCTCGAACTCCTCCGCAGAAACCCACCTCGGCCGCGGCTACGACGCCCTGAAGCAGGATCGCTACGAAGAAGCAGTGCAGGAGTTCCGAGCGGCCCTGGCAGCGAATCCCAGCCTGGTCATGCGGGCAAGGTTCCCCCTCGCGGTCGCGCTCTTCGAATCCCACAAGCCCGACGAAGCCCGCCAGGAATTCGAGCAGGTCCGCAAGGAGGTTGGAGATCATCCCAACGTCCTGTACTACCTCGGACGCCTGGATATCGACCGCCAAGACTACGCGGGCGCAATCCGTAACCTGAGCAAGGCGGTTGTGAAGCCACCGTTCCCCGACACTTCTTACTATCTGGGATTCGCCTATTTCAAAAAAGGCGATTTCTCCAACGCCGTCCACTGGCTCGAGGAAGCGAAGAAGGCGAACCCCAGCGACTCCCGAATTCCCTATCAGCTGGGCTTCGTATACCGCAAACAGGGCCTAGAGGAAAAAGCCAAAAAAGAGATGGCGCTGTCCCAGCAACTCCGCCAGAAGGACACCAACGAAAGCCGCATCAAGACCGAGTGCGAGGAAAAGCTGGAGCAGGGCCCCCCAGAGGCGGCCCACGCTGTCTGCGACCAACTCTACGATCGCGACAATGCCGACCGCCTGACGACGCTGGGCACCATCTACGGGCAGCACGGCGACCTGCAGGCTGCTTTGCAGCCGCTAGAGCGCGCCGCCGAACTTGCGCCCCAGAATCCACAAATGCAATACAATCTGGCGCTCACCTACTTTCAGCTCAACCGCTTCGAGGAAGCGCGCAAACCCCTCGAAGCGACCCTTCAACGCTGGCCTGACGTTTTCCAGCTCAACTCGCTTTACGGTGCTGTGCTCATGCGACAAGGCGACCTCCCAGGCGCGTTCAACACACTGCGCCACGCACTGGAATTGAACCCCAGCAGTTCCGAAGTTGCGACCATGCTCTACGCCACGGCCTCCGACCTGGGTCAGGCCAACTTGAAAGCCAAAAACTATTCCGAGGCGCTTCACTATTTCGCCCAGGCGTCCGCCGCCCGTCCGCAGGAAGCCGCTCCCCACCGCCGCATGGCCGAGATCTACACCCTCACCGGACGCACCGCTGAGGCTCGCAGCGAACAAGAGAAGGCAGATCAGTTAGGGAATAGCACCGTGAATTAGTCGGATCGAAGCTGCGGACAAAAAAAGTCCTGCAATCCACGCTCCCGGTTTACAATCAGCCCCGCAATTCCTGGTTTGAGATACCGACTTAATCTATGCCAGCAAGGAAATCCGCTGACCTGCAGCGTAAACGCCTGCTCAAGGCCGCCCGGGCGACGATGAAGAACGCCCACGCCCCCTACTCCAACTTCCGAGTGGGTTCCGCTTTGCTCACTACAAAAGGCAAAGTCTTCTCCGGCTGCAACGTAGAGAACGCCTCCTACGGAATGACGAATTGCGCCGAGCGCACCGCGATTTTTTCTGCCGTGGCTGCGCTGGGTCCCAAGATCGAGATCGCCGCGATCGCGGTCGTCAACGATCAGGGCGTCCCCTGCTCCCCCTGCGGCGCCTGCCGCCAGGTGATCTACGAATTCGGCCCCAACGCCATCGTTTTCTTTCAAGGCGCTGACGGCGAGCAGCAGGCCCACATCACCAAACTTCTCCCTGAAGGGTTCCGTCTCAAATGAGTGCCGTTCAGGCAAGCGGTTCCACACCCATCCGAGCCATTGACGTCATTCGCAAGAAGCGCGACGGCGGAGAATTGACGCTCGCCGAGATCGAAAGCCTGGTCAACGGCTACACCCGCGGCGAGATTCCCGACTACCAGGTCTCAGCCTGGCTGATGGCCACCCTCCTCAAGGGCATGACCCGCGCAGAAACCGCGGCCCTCACCGACACCATGCTGCGATCCGGGGAAGTACTCGATTTCTCCGACCTGGCTGCGCGCAAGGTGGATAAGCATTCCACGGGCGGCGTAGGCGACAAGACCTCGCTGGTACTCGCGCCGCTCGCGGCTGCGGGCGGTCTGATTGTCCCCATGATCAGCGGCCGCGGCCTCGGCCACACCGGCGGAACGCTCGACAAGCTGGAAGCCATTCCCGGATTCAAGGTCGGAATTCCAGTGGCCCAGTTCCGCAAGATTCTGGAGACGATCGGCTGCTGCATGATCGGCCAAACCGCCGAGATCGCCCCCGCCGATCGCAAGCTTTACGCCCTGCGAGACGTCACCGGAACCGTCGAGAGTCCATTTCTCATCTGTGCCTCCATTATGAGCAAGAAGCTGGCCGAGGGAGTCGACGGGCTCGTGCTAGACGTGAAAACCGGCTCCGGCGCCTTCATGAAACAAGAAAAAGACGCCGTCTACCTGGCCGAGTTGATGGTCGAAACCGGCGAACGCATGGGCAAGCAGATGGCCGCACTCATCACCGACATGGACCAGCCGCTCGGGCGATGCGTCGGCAACGCGCTCGAGGTCGTAGAGGTATTAGAGGTTCTGCGCGGCGGAGGTCCAGATGATCTGCGCGACCTGTGCCTGGAGTTGGCCGCATGGATGTTCCTGCTGGGTAAACGCGTCTCTGGAATTGCCGAGGGTAAACAGCTTTCCACCGACCTGATTCGCTCCGGCGCGGCGCTGGAGCGTTTTCGGAAGATGATAGACCTTCAGGGCGGCGATGCGCGGGTGGTCGACGATCCCGGCCGCTTGCCGAAAGCCGCACACAGGTTGGAGGTACAGGCTCCGAATCGTGGCTTCATCTCCGCCATTCAGTGCGAGCGAACCGGAACCGCCTGCGTGATCCTTGGCGGTGGGCGCGAGCGCAAAGAAGACTCGGTCGATCCGGCAGTCGGCTTCATCCTCCACAAAAAAGTCGGCGATGCAGTAGCCGCGGGCGAGAGTCTCTGCACAGTCCACTACAACTCCGAGCCCTTGGGCCAACGTGCCAAAGCGCTTCTGCTCGACAGCTTCGAAATCTCCGCCGCTGCTCCAAAACAGAAGCGACCCCTCGTGCACCGCGTCATCACCAAATCCGGGGAGAAGAACTGAATGGGACGATTCACCGGGATTCTCGGCCTGCTCACGATGCTTGGCCTGGCCTATGCCTTCTCGACCAACCGTCGAGCCATCCGCGTCAAGACCGTCGCGTGGGGCCTGGGCCTGCAGATTGCCTTCGCGATCGTCGTCTTGCGCGTCGAATACGGTCGCCGCGCTTTTCAAGTAATGGGAGACGCGGCCAACAAGGTGCTCAGCTACTCATTTGTCGGTTCAGAGTTCGTCTTCGGCCCTCTGGGCAAGCAGTCTTCCAACATTGGTTTCATCTTCGCCTTTCAAGTGCTGCCGGTGGTCATCTTCATCTGCGCATTGTTTGCGATTCTGTATCACGTCGGCATCATGCAGTTCGTCATCCGCATCGCTGCCTGGCTGATGACCCGCATCATGGGTGCGAGCGGCGCGGAATCGCTTAACGTCGCGGCCAGCATTTTCATGGGACAGACCGAGGCCCCCGTGACCATCCGCCCGTTCCTGCCCGACCTCACGCGCTCGGAACTCATGACGGTGATGACCAGCGGCATGGCGCACGTCTCCGGATCGATCATGGCCGCGTACTTCGCCTTCGGCGCCGAACCGCGTCATGTGCTGAGCGCCGTCATCATGACCGCGCCCGGCACCATTCTCGTTTCAAAAATGCTGGTCCCCGAAACCGAAGAACCCAAGACTGCCGGCAAGGTGGTGATGAGCGCCGAAGAGCAAGACCAGGAAAAGCACGAAAACCTTCTCGGTGCGATCGCACGCGGCACCAGCGACGGCCTGCACATGGCGCTCAACATCGGCGCCATGTTGATCGCTTTCCTGGCTCTGGTTGCTTTGGTCGATGGGATCTTTGGCGGCATTCATCGCCACTTGGTCTGGTTCCCAACCAGCATGGAAAGCGTACTCGGCGTTTTGTTCTCGCCTATCGCCTGGCTCATCGGCATTCCCTGGCACGACTGCCCAATCATCGGAAATCTTCTGGGCACGCGTATGGTGCTGAATGAACTGGTGGCGTTTTCTATGCTCGGACCGCAAAGGACCGTCCTCGATCCGCGCTCATTCACCATCGCCACCTTCGCTCTTTGCGGATTTGCCAACTTGAGTTCGATCGGGATTCAGATCGGCGGTATCGGAGCCCTGGCCCCGAACCGTAGGGGGGATCTGGCCCGCCTGGGCTTCCGGGCCATGCTCGCCGGTACCATGGCAAATCTTATGTCGGCGTCGATCGCCGGGCTGCTCCTCTAGTTTGCTCCCGGCCCTTCGCGGAACTGTACAAGCGGGCAAGCTTCGTACGACAATGGACGGCAATCGCCGTCCGTTCCTTGCTCACGAGGAATCACTTGTACTTCAGACCCAGGAGCCTGACCGAAGCCGTCGATACTCTTTCGCGCCACGGCGGCCAGATCCTTTCCGGAGGCACCGACTTCTTCCCCGGACTGGGCGACAAGCCCATGCCATCCTCGGTCGTCGATCTCTCTGGAGTCGGCGAACTACGCGAAATTTCTATGGACTCCGACGCCATTCGGATCGGTGGACTCGCCACCTGGACCGACATCCTGCGAGCCTCGCTCCCCCCCAGCTTCGATGCCCTGAAAGCGGCAGCCCGCGAAGTCGGATCCATTCAGATCCAAAACCGCGGCACCATCGCTGGCAATCTCTCGAACGCTTCTCCGGCCGCTGACGGTGTTCCTCCCCTGCTGGTGCTGGATGCAGAAGTCGAACTTGCCTCGACCACCGGAACCCGTCGCCTGCCTTTGGGTGAATTCATCGTCGGCAACCGCAAGACCGCGCGCCGGCCCGACGAAGTGCTCAGTGCGGTCGTCATTCCACGCGACCTCGACGAAGCTCGCTCCGCTTTTCTCAAGCTAGGCGCGCGCCGGTACCTGGTGATCTCGATCGCGATGGTTGCCGCAATTGTGAAAACCGACTCCGTCGGTCGAATCCAGATCGCTCGAGTAGCCGTGGGATCTTGCTCAGTGACAGCCCGCCGGCTAGTCACGCTGGAAAGTGCGCTGGTCGGCACACCTGCGCAACCCGGTCTTGGAGCCCGGGCGTTGCCCGAAGATCTCGCCGCCCTCTCGCCCATCGACGATGTCCGGGCCACCGCTGCCTACCGGCAAGACGCAGCACTCACCCTGGTTCGGCGCGCCCTCGAAGCCTGCGTGGAGGCCACGGAATGCTGACTGCCCCCACGATTCCGGCCGATTTACAAGCGACCCTTGGCTTCACGGTGAACGGCAAACTGGTGACGATCGCCACCGCTCCGGGACGCCGCCTGTCGCGGGTCTTGCGCGAAGACCTCGGTCTCATCGGAACCAAGGTGGGCTGTGATGCTGGCGACTGCGGCGCCTGCACGGTTCTTTTGGATGGCGACCCAGTCTGCTCATGCCTGGTGCCCGCCGCGCAGGCGGAAGGACACGCAATCACCACCGTAGAGGGCCTTGCTTCGCGCCCACCGCTCTACAACAGCCTGCAGTGCTCGTTCCTCACGCATGGGGCAGCCCAGTGCGGCGCCTGCACCCCCGGCATGCTCGTAACCGCAACCGCGCTGCTCGAGAAAACTCCTCAGCCGTCTGAAGCCGAGGTCATGGACGCACTCGGCGGAGTTCTCTGCCGCTGCACGGGCTATCGCAAGATCATCTCCGCCGTGCTCGACACCGGAAAAGAACAGAGTACGGCGGCTTCTCCTGCTGCGGGTTTTGCGGTCGGCACGCGCCTGGTTCGGCTCGACGGCCAGCGTAAGGTCGACGGCACCGAAATCTACGGCGCTGATCAGACCCATGAAGACGCCCTCAACGTTCGCGTGATCCGCAGCCCCCATCATCGGGCGAAGTTTTGCTTCGGGGACCTGGACAAGTTTCTCCGCAATCATCCCGGCATCCAAGCCGTCTTCACCGCCCGCGATGTGCCCGGAACGAACTGCTACGGCGTAATTCCTCGCTTCGCAGATCAGCCTGTCTTCGCCGAAGGCGAGGCCCGCTTTCGGGGAGAAGCCGTTGCCATGCTGGTCGGAGAGGAAGCCGCCATCGAGTCGGTAGACCTTCGAGCTTTCCCAGTGACCTGGCAAGCGCTCGCCCCGATCACAACCGTCGAAGAGGCACTCAGCCCGAAGGCTGATCGGTTGCACGCAAACCGCCCCCAGAACATTCTCACCGGCGGCCGCGTCATTCGCGGAGACGTTGAACGCGTTCTGGCCACAGCCGACGTTGTCATTGAAGACGAATATGAAACCGGATTCGTCGAGCACGCCTACATCGAACCCGAAGCCGGCTTCGCCCGGCGCGTTGGCGACGGTATCGAAGTCCAGGCCTGCACCCAGTCCCCGCACATGGACCGCGACGACCTCGCAAAGATTCTCGGCATTGCACCCGAAAAAGTCCGCATCATTCCCACAGCGGTCGGCGGAGGCTTCGGCTCAAAACTAGACCTCTCCGTTCAGCCTTTCATCGCCCTGGCCGCTTGGCACCTCAACCGTCCGGCGCGCATGGTCTACTCCCGGGTCGAATCGATCCTTTCCACGACCAAGCGTCATCCCGCGAAAATGCACCTCCGCGCCGGAGCCTCGCGCGACGGCCGGCTGCTCGCCCTCGATGTCACCGCCGACTTCAACACGGGTGCCTATTCTTCCTGGGGACCGACCGTAACCGCGCGTGTACCCGTGCATGCCTCCGGCCCTTACAAGGTCCCGAACTATCGTGCGATCACCCGCGCAATCCACACGCACCTGGTGCCCGCTGGCGCTTTCCGTGGATTCGGCGTTCCCCAGACCACGATCGCTCAGGAACAGGTCTTCGATCAACTCGCCGACCGCATCGGCATGGACCGCCTCGAATTCCGCATCCTGAACGCACTCGAAGACGACTCGCCGACCGTCACGGGACAGGTCCTCGGTGAGGGCGTCGGCATTCGAGCCTGCTTCGAAGCCCTGCGCCCAAAGTGGGCGGCTGCGCGTGCGGAAGCAGCCAATCACAACGCGAAGTCCACCGGTCCGACCCGCCGCGGCGTTGGCGTCGCCGGCATGTGGTACGGTTGCGGCAACACTTCCCTTCCCAATCCCTCCACCGTGCGTGTCGGACTAAAGGCAGACGGCCGGATTGTGCTCCATCAGGGCGCAGTTGATATCGGCCAGGGATCGAATACCATCGTCACTCAAATCTGCGCCGATGCTATGCGTATCCCCATCGAGCGTTTCGATCTGGTCTCGGGCGACACCGCCATTACCCCCGATTGCGGCAAGACCTCCGCTTCGCGGCAAACCTTCGTCACCGGGAAAGCCGCCGCCCTGGCCGGAGCGAAGCTGCGCGCAGCCATGCTCTCCCTCGCCCGGGCCAACGATGCATATGATCTTTCCCTCGGTGACAGCCAAGTCATCGCCAAGCACCACGACGAAGAACACATCGTCTCCCTCGCCAATCTTCCGCTCGATGCCCACGGCTATGTGATCACTGCCGAGGCCACCTTCGATCCGCCCACCAGCCCGCTCGACGAAAACGGCCAAGGCGTCCCCTACGCCGTCTTCGGATTCGGCGCGCACATGGTCGAGGTCGCGGTCGACACCGAACTGGGCGCGGTCAAGGTCCTCAAAATCACCGCGGCTCACGACGTAGGCCGCGCCATCAATCCCACGCTCATCGAAGGCCAGATCGAAGGCGGTGCCGCACAAGGTCTGGGCCAGGCGCTCATGGAAGAATTCTTCCCCGGCAAGGGCGAGAACCTGCACGACTATCTGATCCCGTCGATCGGCGACATGCCGCCCGTCGAATCGATCCTGATCGAAGATCCTTCACCCGTCGGTCCATTTGGCGCAAAAGGAATTGGTGAGCAGGCGATCATTCCCACCGCTCCCGCCATCCTGAACGCTATTCACGATGCAGTAGGAGTCCGCATCCACCGCGTCCCAGCCACCCCCGACCGCGTTCGGGCGGCCATCCTCGAAGCTCGCCGCAACGGAGGCCAGCATGCCTGACGACGATGCCATCCGCTGCGACGCCTGCCCGGTGCTTTGCTACATCAAGCCGGGGCGCCTCGGTGCTTGCGACCGCTACGGTAATCGCGACGGGCAACTGGTGCGCGTCGACCCGCACGTCGTTCTCGATCGCGCCCTCTCGCGCGGCGACTCCGTCGTCCCCTTCCTCGACCGGGAGCAGGACTGGGACGGAAATATCGTCAGCAGCAGCGGGACCTTTGTGACCGCCATCGGCGCGGGCACGACGTATCCTGACTACAAGCCGGCACCCTTCATCATCTCGTCCCAGGTCGAAGGCGTCGACATGGTCACGGTGGTCACCGAAGGCATCTTCAGCTATTGCGGTGTGAAAGTGAAGATCGACACCGACCGCCACCTCGGCCCCGAGCGCAACATGGTGCGTGCCCAGGGTGAGGCCGTCGGCCACGTAACCACCAGCGAATACGGATCGCAGATGCTCTCCGTCGGCGGCGTCCGCCACCTCACTGGCGGAAGCCGCAAGGAAGGCACGGTTACCTGCGACACCCTGCTCACCCTGTCGAACGGAGGCGCAGTCGAACTCACAGTGGATGAAGGTGCCACCGTCGTCGTCGAAGCAGGCAAGCCGCCGATCATCGACGATGTCCGCGAAGAACGCATGCGCGTTGGCTGCGGATCAGCAACCATCGGTATGTTCGCCAAGCAATGGTTCGGCAAGACCGACGAAGTCGTGGTCGTCGACGACCACATCACCGGCGTTCTTTCCGAACACCAGGCCGGTAAGCTGTTAGGAATTCCAGAGACCGGAGTCAAGATCAAAGGTCGCCGCTCCACCCCAGGGCGATATTTCCAGGTCGCCGAGCCCGGTACTGGCTGGGGTGGCACCAATATCGATGACCCTCTCTCGATCCTCCAGCCTTTCAAAAGCAAAATCGCATGGCCCGGGCTGCGCCTGCTGATGGTCAGCACCACGGGCGAGCATCACGCATATTTCGAACTCGACGAAGATCTAAAGCCTGTCGCCAAAGAACTACCCGCCACTCTTCGGGAATCGGTCGCCCGCATCAAAGAAAACTGCGAGCCGGCGCTCTGCTCGGTGCTCTTCATGGGTGGCGCGGGCGGCTCGTTACGGGCTGGCGTTACGGAAAATCCCGTGCGGCTCACGAATTCGGTTCGCGCAGCCCTGACGCGCGTGACCTGCGGCGGCGCACCCGTCTACATCTGGCCGGGCGGAGGAATTACGTTCATGGTCGACATCAGCCGCATGCCCGAAAATGCGTTCGGATATGTCCCCACGCCGGCCCTGGTCGCACCCATTGAGTTCACGCTCAAGCTGGCTGATTACGCCGAGTTGGGCGGATACATGGACCACGTCCGCAAGCTTGCGTCGATTCACTCAGAAGAAGGACAGCGCCACCTGCAGCACCGTGCCGAAAACCCATGGCCGCTGGCCAAGGCGCCTGGTGGCCGATCATGAGAGTCCGCGCTCAAATCCAGCTTCTTCCCGACGGCCGGCGCCTCTATCTGCACGATGGCCCGATCAACGTCATCCTTGAAGCCTTCGGCGATCCTCGCCAGGTACAAGCCGCCTACTGTGGCGCCGCCGGGCGCTTCGTCACCATCCTCGACGAGCTTTCGGAAGCGCTGCCACTCCTGCGACAGCGCATGACGGAACCAGGCTCGGTGTTCTCTGGGGTCGTCGCAAAAAGAATGGCCGCCGCCGTCAGACCCTATGCGACTCGAACATTCATCACACCCATGGCGGCGGTTGCGGGAGCGGTCGCCGAAGAGATTCTTGCTTCGATGACCAGCGCCGCTTGCTTGGAGAAAGCCTACGTCAACGACGGTGGCGACATTGCCCTGCACCTTGAGGTCGGACAGCAATTCACAGTGGGCATGGTCGACCGCCCGGATCAGCCCTCCTTGTTTGGGTCGGCAGTCATCGATGCTCACCAACCAGTGCGCGGCATCGCCACCAGCGGTTGGCGCGGACGCAGCTTTTCCCTAGGAATCGCCGACGCCGTCACCGTGCTCGCCGACTGTGCCGCCATGGCCGATGCCGCCGCCACCATCATTGCCAACGCCGTCAATCTCCTCGGCCATCCCAACGTAATCCGTGTGCCTGCCCGCCAACTCGCGCCTGACAGCGATCTGGGCGATCTGGCCGTCACGCAGGATGTCGGCCATTTAACACCGCAAGAGATCTCCTCGGCGCTCGACTCCGGAGAAACGCTCGCGCATGATCTCGCTGCTGAAGGTCTGATCCGCGCCGCGGCCCTCGATCTTCGCGGCGAGACGCGTATCGTCGGAATTCCGCTTCGAACGCTCGACGCCCGCGAACAGGAGCCGAACTGGGTCCATGCCTAAGGTGGAAATCCGAAAAAAACTAACATCGGTCGAAGAGATCTTCCACGAAGGAGGGCCACCGACCGCCATCCCTCTTCGTCGCGCCGTTGCGCTCGCCGTGATCCGCAATCCTTATGCCGGTGCTTACGTCGAAAACATCGCTGGCTTCATGGACGACCTGAAGCCCCTCGGCCTCGAGATGGCGAAGTCCCTGGTTGAGGCGCTAGGTGGAGACAGCAAAGTTATCGAAGGCTACGGCAAGGGTGCAATCGTCGGCAGCGCCGGAGAGATCGAGCACGGCGCACTCTGGCACGTGCCCGGAGGCTACGCCATGCGCGAAGTTCTGGGCGGAGCCAAAGCCATCGTTGCCTCCACGAAGAAAGTCGGCGGCCCGGGCACGCGTCTCGACGTTCCGGTCACGCATATCAACGCCGCCTACGTCCGCAGCCATTTCGACGCCATCGAAGTCGGCCTCGCCGACGCCCCCCGCGCCGACGAAATCCTGCTGGCCCTGGTGATGACCACCGGCCCGCGGGTCCACGCCCGCGTGGGTGGCCTGAAAGCTTCCGAGATCAAAGGTGAGGACGGCCTAAGATGAACCCGCCCATGAAAGCCCTATGAAAGCAAGAATCCGCAAGATCTCTGTATTCGTCGAAGAAACGCGCCGGGAAATGGATCAGACAGTCGATCCGCCCACCCGCCGCGCCGCAGCCGTCGCGGTCATCGAAAACCCGTACGCCGGAAAATACGTCGCCGACCTGGCTGAACTGATGGCCATCGGTGAAGAACTCGGCGAAATGCTCGCCCAGCGCGCGGTTACTGCCCTCGGCATTGAAGGCCCCAAAGCGGAGAGCTACGGCAAGGCCGCCGCCGTTGGCGAAAACGGCGAACTCGAACACGCGGCCGCCATCCTGCATCCCAAGCTAGGCGCTCCGGTACGGAAGGTGCTCGGCCAGGGCGCCGCGCTCATCCCCTCATCCAAGAAACGCGGGGGCCTGGGAGTTCCGCTCGATATTCCCTTGGGCCACAAAGACGCCGCCTTCGTGCGCAGCCACTTCGACGGCATGGAGGTCCGCATCAACGACGCACCACGCGCGAACGAGATTATGGTCGCCGTTGCCGTCACCGACAGCGGCCGCCCCCTCCCCCGCGTCGGAGGCCTGACCAAAGACCAGATCAAGGGCGAAGACGGGCTCCGGTAAGCCCCGGCGAAACCAAAAACTTTAGCGCGAAGAAACTCGCGAAGATCGCAAAGACAAGCCCAGGTTGAAAAGCTTTTCGTGTTGATCTTTTTGTTCACCACCAAACGGATATCAGGCCTTCACAACCTCCGGAACCTGCGTCGCCGGCGGAGTGTTCCGGCTACGCTGCGCGCTGACCACACCATCAATGACCACCATCCCGATGCCGGGCAAATCCCCCGCCTGGATGCTCTTGAGCAACGTCTTCCCAGCGGAGTGTTGTGCCCGATCCATCAGCACAAACGTCGCATCCCGCCCCGGAGCGATTACACCGCAAGTCAGATTCCGGATTTTCGCAGTGTTGCCAGTTGCGAAACAGACCGCCACTTCGGCGGGAACATTTCCCAGCGACGCCAGCAACGCCATCAAACGCACAATTCCCAAAGGCTGCACCCCCGACCCCGCCGGCGAATCCGTCCCCAGAATCACGCGGTGCAGCTGCTTCAGCTCCGATGCCGCTCGCAACGTGAGCAGACCGGCCCGCTCGTTGCCGTTGTGAACAATCTCCAGCGCGCGTGTCGACTTCTCGCACAAGGTCGTGATCTGGTCATCGGGCAAAGCCGTGTGCCCTCCGTTAATATGGCCGATCACATCCGCATCGGCCGCCAGCACAACATCCTTATCGATCAGGCTGGAGCCAGGGATCGACGGCCCACCCGTATGGATCGTGCTCTGAATTCCATATTTTCTCGCCCAGCCCACCATCTGGTGCGCCGTAGCTCCATCCTTCACGCTGCCTAACCCAACTTCTCCCAGCATCGTGACTCCAGCCGCCGCCAGGTCCTTGAAGTCCTCCTCTACCATGCCGTGCTCCAGGACTGGCGCGCCCGCATGGATCCTGACCCCACCCGGACGAAATGCCTGGAATGCCCGCTGCGCAAAAATCGCCATGGCCTTGAGTCCCACCACGTCTTTCGGCCGTCCCGGTGTGTGGACCTCTCCCGCAGAGATCATGCTCGTCACGCCGCCGTGCATGTAGCTGTCGATCCAGCCCAGCTGATTTTGTCGGGGAGTCCAGTCACCCGCGACCGGATGCACATGGCTGTCGATCAATCCCGGAGCGAGCGTCGTGCCTTTGGCGTCAATGACCGTAGGGACGCCTTCTGTGTCCACGTCTCTGGCCTTGCCCACCGCCGCGATCTTCCCGTCTACGCACACCACCGTGTCTGCGTCGAGAATCGGCCGGTCGAGATCGCCGCTCAACAGCAATCCAATATTGCGAATCAGCAATCGATTTGCAGCCTTGCTCTTTACCGCTTCGTCCTGGGCCATTTCCAAATCTCTCCGTTCTGTCAACAATGCCGAGGCAACAGCCACCCTCCGGGCAGGGCCGCCAGTATACAGACGACTTAGCGGGCGGCGTGGACTGCTTGTGATTCTGTCAGCACCCTGTATAAGCTGAAACCAACGCAGATCCCCTGCCGATGAGGACCCGGATGGCAAATCAAAAGATAGTGTTGTGGGAAGTCGATACCCAAGCCGATTTCATGCTCCCCGGCGGAAAGCTCTACGTTCCCGGCGCGGAGAAGCTTCTCCCCAACATCCGCAAACTCACCGACGCAGCCCGCCACGGCAAGATCTTTCTCGTCTCCCACGGCTGCTACCACCCGCCCGACGATCCGGAGTTCCAGCAGTTCCCGCCCCACTGCGTGAAAGGCACGCCGGGCAGCGAATTTGTGGCCGAAGCCTTAACTGACGACTTCGTCCGAGTCCCAAATCAAGACCAGGCCTGGCCGGGCAAGGTGCACCATCACAAACAGGTCCTGTTCGAAAAGCAAACCCTCGACATCTTCCAGAGCCGCCACGCCCACAAGGTCGTGGAAGATCTCCCTCGCGACGCTGAATTCCTGGTCTTCGGGGTGGTGACCGAATACTGCGTGCGTCTGGCTGCCAAGGGACTACTCGAACGCGGGCGGTTGGTCTCGGTGATCCGAGACGCCATCGAAACGCTCAATCCCGTGGAAGGCGATCGCACACTCAAGGAACTTGAAAATCTGGGCGCGAAGTTGATCACCACCGAAGAAGCCCTGGCGCGTCTCGGAAAAACCCAAAACGTCTCCGCTTAGCTGAGTACAACTTAGAAGCGTGCCGATCTTCCTTGCGAAGCCGGGGCGCCTCCACGTATCATGCAAGCCGTTTATGGCTACGAAAAGCACTTCTCCAAAGTCTGGGTTGCGCCAGAAGGCGCAGCTCATGTCCGCCTCAGAAGTAGAACGCACCCTGGTTCGCCTCGCCCATGAAATCGTTGAAAAAAACGGCGGCATCGAGGCCCTGGGTCTGGTCGGAATCCGTCGCCGCGGCGTGCCCCTGGCCGAGCGCCTGGGAAAGATCATCCAGCGCATGGAAAATTCCCCAATCCCCATCGGCACGCTTGATATCACGTTCTATCGCGATGACCTCTCCACCCTCGGCCCCAAACCGGTGGTCCAGAAATCGGACATCGGCTTCGACATCAGGGACAAGAACATTGTTCTCGTTGACGACGTTCTTTTCACGGGCCGTACGATCCGCGCCGCCTTGGACGCCCTGTTCTCCCATGGCCGACCTCGGCGTGTTCAGCTCTGCGTTCTCATCGATCGTGGTCATCGCGAGCTTCCCATTGAGGCGGCTTTTATCGGAAGAGTGGTGCAAACCACGATGAACGAGGTCATCGAAGTAAAGCTGACGGAAGTCGACAACGCCGAGAAGGTCTTGCTGATGGAGAAGTAACGGCGCGACGGCATCTGATCTCGAAAGATAAAAGGCGCAAGTCTGGAGACTTGCGCCTTCGCTTTTTCTCACAGGTGTGCTTAGAAATTCAGCACAATTCCCGTCGAGAACCTCCCGTTGTTCTGCGTATTGCCAAAGAACCGCGTCTGCAGATAGTCACCCTGAAACCGCCACGAGACCAGAGGCACCAACTTGAAGTCCAGTCCTCCTCCCAGTGCCGTGGCAAACGAGGTGTCGGACGCGGAATATCCTGATGTACTCACGCTCACGTGACCCGCCCCGAACAGTGCATGGGCAAAAGGACGAACTCTGCCGATCGCGACCGACACCCGCGGCCCGAACAAGAAATTGTATTCATGCGCGTTGACATGAAAAGTCTGGGTGCTGCTCGGAAAGTTGTTTGTTCCATAGAGGCCGTTGAGGTCAGCCACAATCCCCACGAAGGGGAGCACCTTGCCTTCGAGCGAACCTTCCCACCCATTCAGATTCGAACGGTCATGACTGTTAAGGTCCGCGCTGCCGTAGGAGTATCCGAAGAAGACGTTCCCTTTCGGAACCTGTGCCGATGCTACTGAGGAAAGCACGAAAAGACAGAAGGCCGATACGAACACGAATGCGCAGTGTTTACTCTTCAACACTTCCTCCTTAAGGAATAATCTCGGGCGTTAGATGCAATGGTTGCAACCCGGGATGGCAAATCAAGTTGCGGGTATTGGAAGAATAACGAGAGCTACGACTCCGCTGGCAGATGGGTAGATCACTTCTTGCGTTGACGGATTTTGACGTCGAAGCTGACCACGCCGTTCTGGTCGCGGGTTCCCACAATCGACACATTCTTGCGGACGTAGTACTCACCTTGAATGATCTGCTGCGAGGCCTGGGATACGTTCTGGCTGTAGGTCAGCGTGAAATTGTTCGAGATCTGCTGTTCGATCGTAACCTGCGGCCCCCGTGTGGGGTTGGTTTCTGTGCTCAGACCTTGCGGATCGATCTTGATCTTGCTCACGCCCAGCAGGCGCTGTACGCGGTTCGACACTGTGGAGTTCAGCGCCTCGCTCAAAATCAAGTTCGAAGCCGTCTGGCTGAAACCGCCTGTGCCTCCGGCGGAAGCCAACTGTGCCGATTGTTCCCGCGTCTGCCCTACCGCTAACAGGGCAACGATGTCGGCTTCGGGCAAAGGGGGATCGGAACGATACTTCACACTCAGCGGCTTGCTCGTGTCGCCGTTGACGCTTACCGTGATGTCGTAGTCGCGAACCCGCGTGGTCGCCTGCAAATCGAGAGACGGCTGAATTCCCACCGGATTCTTGAACAGCACCTCGCCTCTCTCCAACCTGTACTTCGCGCCGTTGAAGTTGATCTCGCCTTCCAGCACTTCAACCCTTCCCAGCAAAGCCGGCTTGGCGGCTGTGCCGCGCAACCTGAGATCGGCATCCCCTGAAAGCCGTGCGATCGCGGTCTGCATCTGCAGGTCGGGCGTCGTCACCACGTGTACATCGAGCTTGACCTTATACAGAGGAGAAGTCGCCGGAGGCACAACCACCGACTGCGCACTGTTGGCCGCGTATGCCGCAAAATCGAACCCGGGCGTGATGGCCAGCTTGGTGATGGTGACGTCTCCGGTAAGAGTCGAGCCTTCGCGCGAACCGAAGAACCGCAAATCGGCATTCGCGGTCGAACTCACCCCCGCCGGGTAGCGCAACCGGACGTCCTGCGCATGAGTACTGAAATCGAAATTGATCTGACCCTGGTAGGTGCTGGCTCCGCCTGTCAGATTCAGAACCCCGCCCCCGCTGTGCGCTTGGAGACTTTCAATCTGGAGACTGTTCTTGTTGAAAATCAGGGAGCCGTTCATGTCGCTGAGTCCGCTCGGCAAGTCAGCGTAGGCCAGCGATCCATGACTGACGTTGACCCGTCCCTGCAGGAGTGGATCGGTGACAGGGCCGGTTGCTGTCAGAGAAATATCAACCTGTCCCGATGACGTGAAGTTCGGATTCAGAGTCTGGATCAGTGCCAGGTTGAGGTGGCCTTCGCTGGCCAGGTCGAGGTCGTGCCCTGGGGCAAGCGAGGCTGTCCCATGCGCGGAGATATCGGTGTTCTCTCCGACAATATGAAACTGTTCCAGGCGGGCCATTTGCCCCGACATGTTCAGTCGGATCGGGCCCTCGTTGCGCAATTTCACCTCGTCGACCGTGACCTCGAATCCATCCAGCTTGGCCGCTAGGTTCAGATCGCGCGGCCTGCGCAAGTCTCCCCTCAGCTGGACTTGCCCGCTGATCCCCGAGTGCCCAGTGACCCGTCCGTTGAGATAGTCCCGAAAAACCGAGTCGAGGTCGAGGTGGTCGAATCGAAGGGTCAGGTCGGCGGGAACGTCGTTTCGGGGAACGACGGTTCCGTCAAGAGCGAATTGCGCGTGCTCGAAGTCCGATCGCGCGGTCAGCCGGACAGCGTCGCCCTCTGAAACCGCGTCAATTGTGAGATTCCCGGTTCGCTCATGGTCGAGCGTCAGGTCCCGCACGAGGATCTTTGCATTCAGGACGGGGGCCTCGGGGGTGCCGGAGGCCTGTCCGGTAAAGTCGACCCGCCCATCCACCGGAATGCGACTGTTTTGCAGGCGCGGAATCCGCGCCAGGTCAAAATTCTGCCCCGTAACGTTCAGACGAAACGTGCGCGAATCCAGATCATAGGTGGCGCCGCCGCTGGCTTGCGAGTCGTAATAACTCACCCGCGCGTTGTTGAGCGAAGCCTGATTGCCGCTCAAGCGCAGGTCCGAATCAAACCGCTTCAATGGCTGTCCGTACACCACCGCGTCGGCGACATGAATATGTCCCTCAGCATGCGGCTCAGCACGGGTGCCAGAAGCCTGCAGGGTAAGGTCGGCGCGCCCCGATGCGGGGTACGAATATCCGGCGATGCCTTCCATCTCCGCGATGTCCGCATTCTCGAGATCCAGATTCGCCGTAAAAGAATCTTGCGGAGCGAACTCGCCCCGGGTGAGCGTCGCGCTCGCATCGAAGCGAGCCGAGGTGTCCCCATGGATCGCGGTCGCATGCCGCACCGCCGCCGCATGTGGCGAAAGCTGCACATCGGCCACCAGCGAATCCCAGTGGATCGGTTGCTCCGCCGTACGGGCAGTCGCCGGGATCAGCGCGTCAAAGTACTCGACCTGCAGATGTCCCACCAGGCTGGGCGAAGTCATCTTTCCGCTCGCAGCACCGCTGAAGCGGGCAGAACCATGCACCGCGACCGGTAATCTCGCGGGGCCGCCCAGCGCAGAAATCAGAGGCTGCAACTCACCTAGATCGGTGGTTGCTGCCGAAAGCTGCAACGAGGAACGCACGGCCAGCTTTCCCGTGGCATGCAATTGCGTAAACCGGGTGGCCAGATCAAACTGGCTGAGTTCGAGCTCTTCCGCCGTCACTCGGTAGGTCCCGCGCGCCCCAGCCGTGACCGGAACCTGGGAGGGTTCCGAGCGCAACGGCGGCGTCAGATTGAGCGCGAAGTCTACATCCGCCCGTTGAGGCGATCCGGTCCATTGTGCGTTGATCGTCCCGTCCGTGGTCCCAGCCAGGCGCAGCCGATCGAGCGGCAGGGTCCGTGAGCTGAACGCAGCCGCAACCGCCCCCACAGAAATATCCTTGATGCGCAGATGCAGAACGCCCCTCTGTTCTTCTGGTCTTATCTGCTTTGCGTTTTTCGCAGCCGGTGTCGTCGTATTCGGCCAGTTGATGATCTCCGCATCCCCGGCGATCGACCCACCCAGTGCTCGGCCCTGCGCCTTCGACAGCCTGATCTCCGACGGACTGACCGTGTATTCCCCGGTCAGGCTCGCGTCACGCAAGGCGGTCTGCTCGTCCTTCCACTCGAAATTCTTCAGGACAATCTTGCCGTCACTGGCAAACTTCTCCAGCGACCAATCGCCCTTCCCTTCCGCCTCCAGAACGCCGCCGCGCACTTCGCGTTGCCGCAGAATCGCGCCCGCTTGTGCCAGGTCTAGAGTTGCTTTGTAGTGAGCGTCGATCGAAGGCCGTTGCAAATCGTGGATTCGTCCGCTCGCCTCCACCTGCGAGTTTCCCGAAGCCCACTTGAGGGAGCTGACTTCGATATCATTCTTGCCCAGGCTGAAATGGGTACTGGCGTTCCAAGAGAAGGGCAGAAAATCCTGATAATGCGTCTCGACCCTACCAAGCTGCACGTTGCTTTCGTACCGGGCCCGAAAGAACGAATAGGTCAAGTCGGCATACATGTCGTGGGCGTCGAGATCGAATGGAGTCCGCTGGTCATTCAGTAACAGTTCGCCTCCTCGCAGCGTGAGCCGGTTGATCGACAGCGCAAACAATTGCGCGATCGGACTTCCAGCAGAGTTCCGTTTGACCGTCGGTTCCGGCAGGTTCGTACTTCCGTCCGGCCGAACTATCAGGTGCACGACCGGATGCTCCAGCACGAGCCCCTTCAAGCCGAAGTTGGTTTCCAGAAGGGAAATGACTTTGATGCGGGCAACCACTCGGTCCACGTGCACAAGCGGAACGTCGGAATTCGCTTCCCGCCCATGCAATGTCAAATCCCGCACCTCAAGCTGCAAGCGAAACGGGATGGTGTGGTACGCGCCGAGTTCCACCCGCGCCCCGGTAGCTTTCTCGATCGCCGCCACCATGCGCGCCCGCACGAAGGCTTGGAAGGATTCGGTCGTCATGTACCAGGCGAACCCGAGCAGGCACACCACTCCCGCAATCGCAATCACCAACAGATATTTCCCCCACCTGCGCTTGGACGTCTTGGGGGTGGGATCGGTCACTGCCCCTGGCCTCCCGCGGCGGGAGGGCTGGAGGGAACGCTGGGCCCGCTGATCTTGCTTTCCGAGCGCAGCGTCTGGAGCCAGGAGCTGAACAGTTCGTTCACTTTCTGTTGCGTCAGGATCTCACGGATCTTTCCCGACACTTCAGCCAGCGGAACGTCCTGGGAGCCCAGCTTATGCAGTTGGGGCAGAAACGTGTCACGGTAGTAAGACTCAATCGTCTGCGGCGCAATCTGCACCGTTGGGCGGATGCGCGCCTCCACTTGGCGAAGCATCGCCAGATCCCGTGTAATGAAGGCTTCGAACTGCTTCGCTTCGAAACCATAGCGAGCCAGGGTCGCTTGCCACACCGAGGCCTCGCCGATTGCATGTTGCTTTTGGACTTCGCGGATTCTGGCGTGTACTTCCTCGGCTGGAGGGGCGGCGGTGTCGCTTCCTTGGGCCTGCTCACGCAGCAATTCCTGATCAATCAGTCGATCCAGGGCGTGTCCCCGCTCTTGCTCTGTGACTTGATTGAGCGTTCTTCCCTCGACCAGCGCCTCGAAGCGCACTGCGTCGTCCCAATCGCTTTCGAGGATCACGTGCCCGTTGACCGTGGCTACGATGCGGTCAATGACGTCGGCAGCGCGGGCTGAGATCCCCATAACGAACAGAAGGAAAACCGCAAGGATTTGGGGGAGCCGCCGCATCAGAATGCCTGTCCAATACTGAAGAAGAAATTAAAATGACTGGCCCGCTGAGCCTCGAACTGTGTTGTGTTCGACACCCCGGTCACCGTATTGGTCACCGTTTCAAAACTGGGGAATGCGGGCGGATTCAAATTGTACCCGAAATCCAGCCGCACCGGCCCAATAGGAGTCTTGTAATGCACCCCCAGCCCCACCGCATGCGAGATGTAGTTGAAGTCGCACTGCGTGTAGGTATCCTGGTGCAAACACAGGTCTGGATTCTTCTGCTGCCAGCGGAACAGGTTGTTGACCATGTCCCCCGGCTTGGCGAAAACGTTCCCCATATCGTGAAAAATCGCGAAGCTGATGTTGTTCCCGAAAAACGGCAGGTCGATCGGGGGCAACCGAACCTCAAACTGGTTCAAAAACAAAGCGCTGCCTCCGAGCGGAAACCCGGTTTTCAGATCGCGAGGCCCTGCCTGGTTTAACCCGAATCCGCGGTGGGAGTTGCCTCCGCCGGAAAGAAACCGCTCCGGCAACGGGATCAGGCTGGCATTCGCGGGCGGTGTTTCATTCGGCTCCAAGATCACCGTCTTGCCGAACGGGTTCTGGATTCCGATGCGGGTCGAGCGCGCAAAAACAAAGCGCTTCCCCGGCGGACGGTTCTTGCCTAACGTGTAGTACTTGGTATTCTGCGCCAGGATCCGGCTGAAGTCCGCTTCCGACCCGAAATAACTCGCCGCCACCCCCACATCCAGCGTGTTGAAGCTGCCCTTGGTCGACTCCAACGGACTATCGCGCCGGTCGCGAATGAACGTAAAGGCCGGAATGCCGACGCGGGTCGGCTGCGAAAGAATGGGAATCAGGTTCGGGCTGATCACCAGGTTACTCGCTTGCACCCGTCGATAGGTCATGCTGTAGACGGCCTCCGTCGGAGGCCGCCCCGAGGTGCACTGATCGTAGCTGCCGAAACACTGGTGAATCTGCGCCGATCCCTCCAGCCGCTTCGAGGTGAACGTCGTGATGTCGAGCGTGTTGTCGTAGAAGCTGGTGAACGACAGCGTGAGTTTGTCGTTGTCGAGCCAGCCGGGCGCGTTGTAGCTGACCAGCGCCCGCTGCTGCAGCCGCCCAAGGTGGCCCTTGAAGGTGACGGTGTGGTCGAGCCCACGGAAGTTCAGCCGGGTGATCTCTAGAGACACCCGTGGGCTGGCTCCCGTCTTCCCCTGGGGAACCGAGGCGCTGGTGGAAGGCTGCCCGGTCTGCACTTCCAGGCCAAGACCGTAGTTGAAGGTGTACCGCTTCGCTTCGCGCGTGTCGACCAGCACATTCTTCGTGGGGTCAGATCCGTTGGGATTCTGCACCGCCGTATCGACCTGGCTGAAGATCCCTAGGTCATATAAAGCTGCCTGCGTTTTGAGCATGTCCTCCTGGCTCAGCGGACTCCCCGGCGTCACCCGCAGCTTCCGCTGAACGACATAAGGCCGCGTGTGCACCAGCCCTGAAACCAGCACCTGATCGACAAAAAACTGCTCTCCCTCCTGGATCGTGAACGTCACCGCGATCTGGCCCGCCACCCCCGGCACAGGTGCGGTCGAGACTTCCATCGTCGCGTTGGGAAATCCACTATTAAAGTAATAGTTGAGGATCGTGTCCCGGTCCCCTGCCAGCCGGTAATCGGAATACGGCTGGCCCTTCGCTGTATCGATCCTCGACTGCAGCTCTTCCGTAGGTACCTTCGTGTTGCCCACGATCTTCAGGTCCCCTACCAGCGTCTGCGGCCCTTCCTGAATGTCCATCAGGATCGCGAGATGTTTCTCCACCCCCTCGTAGTTGTCCTGCACGGTGCTCTTGATTTGAATCTGCCGGAACCCGTTCGCCCTGTACAGGTCTTGCAGGCCAGTGATGTCGCCGGCCAGCAGTGCCTGGCTGTATCGGCCCCGGGTCAAGAGCCGCGTTGCCGGCTGCACCTGCATGCGCGAACGCAAGGCTTGCTGGTCGAAATACTTGTTTCCGACGATGTTGACCCGGACCAGTTTGTGGCGGGCCCCTGGATCGACCACGTAGATCGCGCGCAGTTCATTCTTTGCGGAATCAGATTGCTTCTTGATTCCGACGCTGGCATCGAAATATCCCTTGGTCTGCAGGTACTCGAGCAGGTTCCGCCGGCCCTCGTTCAGCAGATCATCGTCGAGCGCATTTTCCTCATAGACGGGGACGCGCTTGCGCAGGGCTGATTGCCGGATTTTGTAGCCTTCTACCGCAATGTCCACAGTCGGCCCGGGATCGATACGAAACGCAAAATCCAGCCGGTTGGTTTCCGGGCGGTAGATTCGTTCCGCGATCGAAACCTGGGCCAGCAGGCGCTTTTGTTTCAGGTATCGCTTGCGGATGCGCTGCAGAGCGTTGCTGATTCGGTCGGCCGTCACTCGATCTCCTGGATGCATGTGCGCCAGGTCTTCAATCTGCCCGTTGGAATAGCCCGAGTTCCCCTGCACCGAAATCTCTCCCACGGTCGCGGGCGTGCCCGCTGAGACGTGAAAGAGAACGTCCATCTGCGTCGTCTCAGGATGGGGATGCTCTTCGTGGCTGACCGATGCTCGGTAGAATCCGTTGTCCGACATCAGTTGGAGAATGTTCTTGTTCGCGCGATCCAGCTTCTCCGGCGTGTACACCTCGCCCAGCTGGAACTTCGTCGCGCTCACGATCTGATTCGCGCTGGGCCTGCCCGGCTCTCCGTCGACCGTCACCGATCCAACAAAATAGTTGTTGATGGTTGCGAAGCTCAGAATGACCTCATCGGGAGACGGCCTTTCCGCCCGCACCTGGATGTCGGCGAACAACCCGGTATCAAATAGCGTCCGGACGCTGTCGCGCACCAGTTCCCGGCCCAGCGGTTGACCGACTTTCTGGGGAATCAATTCGCGCAGGTGAGGCTTCTCGCGCTCAGCGACGCCGGTGAACCGGATCTCGTGTACAGGAATTCCCAGGTACTCCGCGATTGGCCCCAGGGGCGACGGCGTCGGCTGCTGTCTCTCGACGGACGCGGGGGCCGCCAGGGGCTGGGATTGCCCCGACGGCGAAGGCACTTGCTGCGCCCGAGAACCTGGGGCCAGCAGTGACACGAACAGTATGGCGCATAGCCTCGCCTTGGCTCGCAATAAGGTCCCTCGACCTGGTTGGCAGCTCACTGGTTCGATGAAGAGGTGGAAAACAATGTTGTCTTCAGCTCTGGATTCGCGCCGCTCCATCCCCGGTAAAAACCCGACGGATGGAGAAAGGCTGCGGCACCCGCCTTATAATAAAGCGTTCGGAAGCCCGGACTGGTAATGCCTTTGGGACTGGACGATCGATATTCGCGGCAGATCCTGTTTCGCGGGATCGGAGCCGAAGGGCAAAAGTGCCTGGCCTCCGCCCGCGTCGCCCTCGTCGGATGCGGCGCTACAGGGTCGGCAGTCGCCTCGCTCCTGGCGCGATCTGGCGTCGGGCACCTGCGCATAGTCGATCGCGACTACGTTGAGCCCAGCAACCTGCAACGACAGAGCCTTTTCGACGAAAATGACGCGCGCGAGTCGCTGCCGAAGGCCATCGCGGCGGCACGTCGCATCGCCGCCTTCAACTCACAGATCGTTGCCGAGCCCCAGGTCGCCGACCTCACTCCGGAGAACATAGGTTCCCTGCTGGCCGATGCCGAACTGATTCTCGATGGCACCGACAATTTCGAGACGCGTTACCTGATTAACGATTTCGCAGTCGAGCGCAATCTGCCCTGGATCTACGCCGCCGCGGTGGGAAGCTATGGTGTGACCTTGAACATAATTCCCGGCCAGACCGCTTGCCTGGCCTGCATCTTTCCCGACTCGCCCCAGGGAACCTCCGAAACCTGCGAGACCGCCGGCATCCTGAACTCAGCCGTCAACCTGATCGCCTCGATCGAGGCCAGCGAGGCACTGAAGGTTCTGGTCGGCGCCGAAGACCGCCTGCGGCGCACGCTGCTCTCCTTCGACGTCTGGACCAACGAACGCGCCGAACTGCAAGCCGCCCAGCCCCGACCGGGCTGCCGCGTCTGTGAAGAACATGAATTCATACATCTTGAGGGCAGGGGCAGGCCGCACATCACGCTTTGCGGCAGGAATTCAGTACAAATCCACGAGCGTCACCGTCCCGTCGACTTCAGCGAGATGAACCAGCGGCTCACTCCGCATGGCACCGTCCGGCACAACGACTTTGTCCTGAAGTTTTGGCGGGATCCTTACGAGATGACCCTGTTCCCCGACGGCCGCGCCATCATCAAGGGCACCACCGACACCGGAATCGCGCGGAGCATCTACGCGCGGTTTGTGGGGAGCTAGAGAGGCCGGTGGGGTCGCAGATCGCGGCCACGCGCGGCTCTTTCCCACTCAGATCTCGATCTCGCCCTCCAGGTAAAACACGCAGTTCCCCTCGAGCAACACGCGATCCCCGGCAACACGACACACCACTTCGCCGCCCCGTGGCGAAGCCTGAAAAGCCTTGAACGAATTCTTGCCCAAGCACTGCGCCCAGTACGGCGCCAACATGCAATGCGCAGCCCCAGTCACGGGGTCTTCCGGGATCCCTTTCGCAGGCGCGAAATACCGGCTGACGAAATCGTACCCATCCTCGCCTGCCGCAGTCACAATCACGCCCGGCCGGTCCAGGCGTGCAATCCCCGGCATATCTGGTGCAAGCTGCCGCACAGCCTTTTCGCTCTCCAGCACCGCCATGTAGTTAAAGGTGTTCACCAGGACTTCCGACGGGAGAATACGTAGAGCCTCCACCAGATCCTTAGGAGGGGAAGTCTCGGTCGACGGCCGCGCCGGGAAATTCATCTCGTAGCCTGCCCCAGTCCGTGTAACCGTTAGCGGCCCGCTGGCAGAATGGAAGATCACTTGTTTGCGGCCTGGCTGCAATCGCTCCAGGACGACGGCCGCGCTGGCGAGGGTAGCGTGTCCGCAGAGCGGCACTTCCACCCATGGCGTAAACCAACGCACGCGGAAGTCGTTACCCTTGGGAACCAGGAAAGCCGTCTCCGCCAGATTATTCTCAGCAGCTACAGCCAGCATGGTCGCATCATCCAGGAACGCCTTGAACAACACTACCGCAGCTGGATTCCCCCCAAACCGACGATTCGTAAAAGAGTCGAGCTTGAAGATCGGATGGCGCATGCCAGTTTTTTATCAGCAAGAAGGGGTGGGGCGCCATCGACGTCAAAAGATGCGGCCTCGACGAGTAATGAGGATATCCACTTTGGCTAAGAGCTGACAGCCAAAAGCTAGGTTCTTTTCTGCACTTTGTACGCACCTTCTTGCAGAAAAGGATGAGATTCGCAGTTGCCTTTCGCATACAGATACACAGGAAACCAGGCAATTCGCAGCGATTGCCCGCAAATTCCCGCAGAACTGCAGTACTGGCATACCAACTGCAGCAAGCAATCTCTGAATAGCTCTTCCCTTGGAGGTTCTATGCGTAAGCTCGCGATGGCTCTGGTTTTGACAATTCCGGCCCTGGCGCTGGGCCAGTCGGGTGTCCATGGCGTACCTGGTTACTGTTCCTACGGCTGCGGCCCTTATGTGCCGCTGGTGACCACGCCGATGGTCTCCCTTGAAACCGCGTCGCCGAACCCGGTGGGCGCGTCGAATGCCACGGGTGGCCTGCACGCGGGAGCACGCAACTCAACCCTTCAGATGATGTCGGGCGATACCGATGCTGTGCACACCCAGTCCGTATGGGTGTCGGGTGGAGGCAGCCCCCTGGTCTCCCCGGCCGTGCGTTTACCTCATCCCGAACCCATGATGGGCATGCACGAAGAGCACATGATGCAGATGGAACACGGCCACGGGGAAGAAGCCCACCAGACCTGGACCTACTATGCCGACCGCGCCCAGACCGCCAGCCCCGTCGAGGCCGCAGCCGCCGCAAAAAGTGGCAAACACGCCGCGCGGACCTACACCAATGCCGACGTGGAGCGCGTAGGCCAAATCAGCCAGGATTTTAAGAAGAAGTAGAGATCGAGTCAGCTCACGGTTGACACCTCACCAGTGACAGCCCACGAACAGCAAGGCCCGGCGAAGCTGCCGGGCCTTCGCTTGTTCGCATTTGTATCTTTTCGGGCATCTGATATCTTCATCTGCTTTCACGAATGCTTCTGATATCGTCGCCTAGTTCGGACCTTGCTCCCTGATCGCAAACCCGCCCCAAGCGAGCGCCCATGACAGAAACTGTTCGCCCCGAACCTTCGCGGATGTACCGCTGGATCGTGCTGCTGTTCATCAGCCTTGCCCAGGCGGGCAATTACTACATCTACGACAGCATCAACCCACTGGAGCGAATCTTCATCGAGCACCTGGGCTACTCTGGAACCAAGTTCGGATGGCTGAATTCGAGCTACAGCGTCGCAGCGGTGCTCACTCTCCTCATTGGCGGGATCATCATCGATCGCATCGGAACCAAGAAATCGCTTTTCATGTTCTCAGTCTTGTGCCTTCTGGGTGCGCTGCTTACCGCCTGGCGCGGAAGCTTTGTAACCATGGTGACGGGCAGAACGGTGCTAGGCCTGGGAGCGGAATCGATGATTGTTGCCGTGACCACCGCCTTGGCAAAGTGGTTCCGGGGAAAAGAGCTGAGCTTTGCGTTCGGGGTAAATCTGACGATTGCCCGGCTGGCATCGGTTGCAGCCGACAACTCGCCCACCTGGGCAAAAGCCGCGTTCTATCCACAAGGGCCGGCCGGCCCACCTAGCTGGCAGCAGCCTCTATTCATCGCGGTCGGCGCCGGAATTTTGTGCGTTCTGGGTTCGGCCATCTACTGGTATCTGGAGAGCGCCGCCGAACGCAGCTATCATCTCGGAAAGGCCGGCGCCATCGACAAGCTGGAATTTGAGGGGATCCTGAAATTCAACCCCTCCTATTGGTTTGTCGTCGGACTGTGTTTCACTTTCTACTCGGCGATCTTCCCCTTCCGGACGTTCGCCATCGATTTCTTCACGAACAAGATCCTGGCTTACCAAGGAGGAGTGGCGGCCACGGAAGCCACGCGCGTGATGGGCTTGCAACAGGCTGGGGTTCTGAATAGCTTGCTGCCTTTTTCGGCAATGATCGCGACGCCACTTTTTGGATTGCTGGTCGACAAGATCGGCAAGCGTGCCCTGTTGATGATGGCGGGTTCCGTGCTCTTGATGCCCGTCTACCTGATGATGGCTTACCTCCCGACATCTCGATACGTGACCTTTGCCTTTCCCTGGATCAGCCAGGGCCATCTGACGCTGGAACACGCGACCCTCCCGGTTCTGCTGCTCACTACCATGGCGATGATGGGGACCGCATTTTCCCTGATCCCGGCGGTGATGTGGCCATCGGTGGCATACGTCGTCGAAGAAAGCCGTCTGGGTACGGCCTACGCCTTGATGACCCTGATCCAGCAGATTGGCTTCTTCATCATGAACCTGCTTATCGGCAAGGCCAACGACTTCGCCGGAGCCGGTTTGAGCAACCCCCAAGGCTATGCGCTTGGAATGTGGATCTTCTCTGTTCTAGGCTTTGTTGGGTTGGCGTTTGCGATCCTTTTGCGCCTTCGGGAGACCGGCCCCCATGGCCACGGTCTCGAGACCATCACCACGAAGACGGGAGCGTAGAAACAGGTAACAGGTCGCGGGTGACAGGTGAAAACCGCTGGCTTCGTACGCTGTTGGCAGGCGCACAAAAACTTCCGTTTTTTGGAATACACGCTCACAAGTTCGGTTAACAAACTAGGGCTTTTCGGGAGGGAATCGACCCAATCTTCATCGTTAACACCGAGGCCAGAAAGGGTTTTCCGGTGAGCTGTCATGGTCACCTGCGACCGGGTCTGGTAACACCTGTAACCTTGCACGGTTACCCCCGTCATTTCCAAAAACGGGAGCCGGCCACTCCCTGAAAATGGAACAGCTTTTGTTATTCTGGGTGAACACACTGGGGTCGAGGCAACCCGGAAAACTGCCCGCAACCAGTACAACGTACACATACTTAGCCGCATCAGACCATATGCGGCCGGGAAAGGCGACTTGACCGAGCCACGACCAGGGCATAGCGCGGGGCAGTCGGAAGCAGAAGCGATTGATCGCGCCAAGCAGGGCGACGCGCAAGCGTTCGAGTTCCTTTATAACCTGCATAAAAGGCGCGTATATTCTCTCTGCCTGCGCATGACGGCGAACACCGCTGAGGCGGAAGATCTCACGCAGGAAGCGTTCCTGCAGCTTTTTCGCAAGATCGGGACGTTTCGCGGCGAGTCGGCATTTTCGACCTGGTTGCATCGCATGGCGGTTAACGTTGTGCTGATGCACCTGCGCAAGAAAGGTTTGCCGGTGGTTTCGCTCGAAGAGGCCACGGAGGGCGATGAAGACACGCCCAAGAAGGATTTTGGGGCCGACGATCCGGTGCTGTCAGGATCGGTGGATCGGCTGAGATTGCAGAACGCAGTCGAGCAATTGCCTCCGGGTTATCGCTCGATTTTCGTACTGCACGATATTGAAGGGTACGAACACAACGAGATTGCAGCCATGGTGGGTTGTTCCATCGGAAACAGCAAATCTCAGCTGCATAAAGCGCGAATGAAGTTGCGCGAGTTCCTGAAGACGAGCAGAGCCGAAAAGGCCGGATAGCCGAGAGGAACAGAAGCGCAGGCGGTAGAGATAGTCTTGGGGAGAGAGATTGTATGACGTGCGCAGAGTTTCAGCGGGAACTGCCCGAATACCTTGAGGGTGGCGCCCCGCAGTTACGGGACCACCTGAACATGTGCCCGAGTTGCTCGGGACTGGTGGCCAGTTTGGAAAGCATTTCCCGCGAGGCCCGGCAGTTGCAGGCCTCCGAAGAACCCAGCCCGCGGGTGTGGAATTCCATCGAGATCGCCCTTCGGCAGGAAAAATTGATTCGGGAGCCACGCCCGCGGAACACCCTGGTTCCGTCCCTATTCCAGCGCTGGGGTGCGATGGCCTGGGCCGTCCCCGTGGCCGCCGCTCTGCTGGTGGTCGTTGGCATCAGCCTGTATCAGCGCCCAAGCTCTCCCACGGACGCGAGGCAACGGACTGCCGGCAATACACCCGCCGTCACTGCCAAGTTCGCCGGCGACCCCAGCGACGAGCAACTGCTCCAGGAAGTCTCGCGCCGCGCTCCCTTGATGCGCGACGCCTACGAGCGCAATCTGAAAGACGTTAACGACTACATTAAGGACGCACAAGACTCGGTGAACGCAGATCCCAACGACGAAGAGGCTCAGCAGGCCCTGATCGACGCCTACGGCCAAAAATCGATGATTTATGAGATGGCTTTGGATCGGTCTCTGCCATAATATGCGTGCACACCAAGCCATCGCGCCCATGATCATCGCGCCAGCCTCGCCTAGATTCTGCAACCGCAATGCCACCGGGCTTGCCTCGGTTGTGCTGGTTGCGATTACCACGCTCTCGCTCGCCGAGACCAAGAAGGAATATCGCTTCGACGTCGGCCCGCACGCCAAGGTTTCCATTGTCAACCAGTTCGGCAAAGTCTCCGTGAAGCCCTCGCCCGGAAACTACGTTCTGGTCAACGCCACGGTCTACTCCGACAAAGTCGAAGTCGACCAATCGCAGAACGGCAGCCGGGTGGATGTGCAGTCGCATCTGTTGGCCGGCGCCAATTCTGACAATGCGCGCGTCGACTACGATGTCCTCGTCCCCGCCGACAGCAACGTTGAAATGGAGTCTGCCACTGG
>Ga0182037_10000152_pt1 | contig 30163 bp, 24 predicted proteins | sample sta12Cox44000082_FD_125974 | JGI IMG/M metagenome (GOLD analysis project Ga0182037, IMG submission 125974) | Lab enrichment of tropical soil microbial communities from Luquillo Experimental Forest, Puerto Rico - statoxic.12C.oxic.44.000.082 | ecosystem: Environmental > Terrestrial > Soil >... | reverse complement strand
TTTTCGGCGAAATTACAGAGTGGCGTAATGCAACATTGCGACATTGCTCATAGTCCCCAACGGTGTTCGGTGTTGGTAGGGCCGGATCTCCGAGCCGGCCGGTTCATGGCTTGTACCGTCACCCTCCTCGGGCGGCTCGGAGATCCGCCCCTATCCACATTCCCTTGCACGTATGCGCTCGCAAACACACACGCCGCCGGGGACCGCCGCTTTCTAACCCGCAATGCGCGGGGGGCTTCTTACAACGCGTGATTTTTGCGGGTTAGCGCGTATCCAGTTTTATTGACTGGAGCGGCGCACTTCCTTGGGGCTTGGATTCGGCTCTCGCGATCGAGCGGGCATGTTGGAGTGTATCGATTTCCCGTACGTTCTTATCACGACGAACACGTTTTATTCGCGGAAACCGCAACGCTAGCCCGCTCGAATGCCGATCGCTTGGCTGCACCGAATCGAATGCGATTTCAAGAACTATCTCCGGAATTACCTGACGAAATCTTCCCTCGCGTCGAATTGTCGTCCGAATGAAGTGCTCGGTTAAATCTTCGATCTCCCGATCCGTGAGGCCTGAGTAGGCTTTCCCGATGATTTCCAAGGTCCCGGTTTCCTGGTCACGGACCGCAAAGGTGTAGTCGCTGAGGACATGACTGCGTTTCCCATGACCCTCCTCAACGCCCACAACAACGACGTCAAGAGTAGCGAGTTCCTTCTTAAACTTTATCCAGTTCCCTCCGCGACGCCCAGGTGTATAGAAGCTGTCGGGATCTTTAATCATCAAACCCTCATGAGATTCCAGCCTCGCGGTAGAGAAGGCATTTTCGATTTGTTGCAAACTCGAAATTTCCTGGATTGGCGCGACTCTAATTCGATCCGGAAAAATTAGCTGATTTAGTCTTTGCCGCCGCCGGCGCAATGGGGTTTTTAGAAGCGAGTCGCCCTTCACCCGCAGCAGATCAAAGACCATATAGATAACGGGAACGTCATCGGTTTCAAAAAGATCGGATGTGCGCTTTCTACCGAGTCTTCGTTGCAAATCGAAGAAGGATAGTTTTTTCCCCTGATCAAAGGCGAGAATCTCTCCGTCAAGAACGAGTTCATCTGCAAACTTAAGATTTGTCAGTTCTGGGAACTCATCGGAAATATCGCGCAGATCGCGGCTATAAAGTTTTGTTTGCGACCGATCAGCGTGAAGCTGAGCCCGGATTCCGTCATATTTCCATTCTGCCAGCGCCGTTCTGGATGGGAAGTCTGAAATCACTCGTTCCCAAATGGCTGTTGCCGGGGACTCGGGGATTGCTAACATTGATTTGGCTGGCCGAAACAATTTAAGAGTCGCGGCTTCGAGTCTGTTTTCTTTTGCAAGAAGGGCGACTTCACCGATGTCGCCGGTTAGCATATTGGCTTCTTTGACCTGATCGAGATTTACTGCAAACGCGGCGGCAATCGCCTCTTCTAAAAGCCCTTCTTTCAGTCCTATGCGCAGATCGCCTGTCAGAATGCGAATTGCATAACTTCCGTTCTGTGCGCCAAGAATCTGCAGCCAATCTCCCAGAAATGAAGCTTTGGCAACAGGTCCTGCAGTAGACTGCAGAAGTGCAAATCGTTCTGCGACGTCGCGTATCGAGACTTCTACCGGCTGCGGATGGGTTAACAGGATTTCGTAGGCGACACGACCTGCGTCGCCGTATCCTGCGGCGATTGAACGAAACTCCCGCTCAGCGAGTTGACCCGCTTGTATCAGCGCTTTTCTGATAATCGCCCAACCAATCTGAAGCGGGCGCCCTGAGTTGCGAGAGAATGCGCGGCCGGTCAGAAATGTAGCAACGATTGGCAACTCTTCAGCAGTCAAGGAGCGCAGGTAGACTGAGAGAATATCTATTTTGTTTCGCTTGCCGGTCAGCTGCTTGATTTCATCACAAATTTTAGAGAATCGGGAGAAACCTGTATCCGCCGTTCCATGAACAAGCTTAGCCGGGTTCGAGGGGACTTGAGGAGAAGTTCCAGGAAGCGTCAACTCCAGTTGATTGTCTTCACCCAGACACCATGCCTCTATTCCTCTACGGCGCAGATCTTCGGCAAATTCACGAGCAAAGCCATGAACGGTAAACACCCTTTTCGGCCGCACCAGATCGACGTATTGAAGGAGGTCACAATAATCTGCATGGTCGGAGAGTGGAAAAGCGGCATCGCACTGGTAGCGATGGGGTGCGCCCGGTTGGAGGGCCCATCCCGTCAGGATGGCAGTTCGACGATTTTTGATTCGTTGCACGAGTCGCGTTTGATTTGCGCCCGGCGGACAAATGACCACACTGCCATTAACGTTTGCATAATCATAAAGGTGAAACTCTGGAAGCGGCTGACGCAATTCTTCATAGAGCTTTGTCATCTGATACACGCTTGGGTGCAGTTGGATGTGCAAACCCGATCCGTGCAGCGCTGCAAGAATTTCCTGAGCTTTGCCAAGCGAATACCCGAACAGAATCGGAACATGACCGTCTTCGAGTGCTTCGACGCAGAATTTTGTGATATCGGAAATGACTTCTGCGGTCGGGGGGAACTGGTATCTTGGCAAACCGTAGGTGGTTTCCATGATAAGAATATCCGTGTAACGCCACTCCGCAGCTTCAGCCGACATTCCGCGTCGCAATTTAAAGTCGCCTGTATAGAGGAGTGATTTTCCCTCGGTCTCGATGTAAATCTGTGCCGAACCGAGAATATGCCCTGCGGGAAGGAGGCTGATTGCGGCATTTCTGAAATCGATTTCGGTATGGAACGGAAGCCGGTGTTCGATTCGCTGTCCGGGCAAACGCGCAGCCATAAGCCTGGCGGTGGTTTGCGAAAGGATCACTTCGCGGTGGTTCCCTATGTGATCGCTGTGGGCATGAGAAACGAACGCGGTCTGCTGTTCATCCCAAGGATCTAGCCAAAGATCCAGGTTCGGCAGGAAAATGCCCCGTCTAAAATCGACCTGCATCATCTGCAATCAGTTCTGCTTTTTAAGGATTCTTAGTCTGACCTTATCCCAAATTTTGTAAACTTGTGAGGAGCTCGCAAGCTGATTCGCCGGCCGAGGGGGCGCGAATGGGTGGTCAGAAACTCTGATTGACACCTATTCGGCTTCGGAGTTTGATCGACCCGGATGAAGAATCTGGTTCCTGGTTTACTGATGGTCGTAGTGACCGGAGCTCTGGTGGTGCGTGCGGAATATCCCGCACCTATTCAGGAAGCCGACGTTTTACCTCTGACGATTACGGATGATTTTGAATTTCGAAAATTCGAAATTTTCAAAAATGCGCCTCCCGTGCCTGGAGCCACGCCGATACCGACAAGGGATTTGATGATCGACTTTGAGAGGAGGCACAGATTGTGGGGGGCTATCGAGGGGGCCGATGTCGCGGCTAAAACGGGCCAGTATTTCACGTTTTTCTGGCGATCCAAGCGTGCTGCACATCTGACGCTGCGGCTTGAATACCGGCAGGCTAATTTGAAAAACTACGTCCAGGGGCGGGAACTTTATTATCCGAATGCGAAAGGAAGTCACACTTCAGAATTCGCGATTGTGGGTAATGACTATGAGACAGACGGGCCGATCACATCATGGCGGGCCATTTTAATTGAGGACCGAAAAATAGTAGCCCTTCTGCAATCGCGCACCTGGCGTTAAATCGCATGGTCTGTTGAGTTTGACACCAAAGCTCTGGGGAAGATATAGTCGTAAAGTTTCGTGTGAATGCGGCAGCTTCCATCTTGGTTGGGGTAACAAGCCGGACGGTTCATATTAAGGTTGAGGGGAAGGGTTCATTTCAGAACAGTCCTGCGCTCAAGGAATTCTCCAAGCAGATGCTGGAGCGGGGCTTCCGGAATTTTATCGTGGATTTGAATACCTGTTCCGTGATGGACTCGACATTCATGGGAACGCTGGCTGGTATCGCGTTACGCCTGCGCGAGTTTGGCGACGGAGGGCTGGTCGTTCGAAATGCCAACGAACGAAACTCTGATCTTCTTAAGAATTTGGGGCTAAACAATTTGTTTGAGATCGAGTCAAAAATGCCTGTCGTGAGCAGTGAAACGACTGTGAAGGCTGCTCCTTTGGAGCAGCCGCGTTCGTTGAGCCGGTCGGACCAAGCCGCCTGCATGATCGAGGCTCACGAAGCGCTTGTGGACGCCGATCCGGAAAACATCGCACGTTTCAAGGACGTACTGGAATATTTAAAGCAGGATCTACGCGCCGGTTCGAAATAGCTTATCTCAATGTGGTCCTCTTTGATCATAGGACTACTGGCCGCCGGTGTCGTTGCCCTTTTGGCGGTGGTTCGCAAGCAGCGCAAGCTCATCGAGGAACTAAAGCGCGCGCGAGAGGAATTGCAGGCTCAGGAGAACCGTGTTTTCGACTTTCTTCATGGATTGGGAGAAGCATTTTCTGGGGACCTGAGATCTTCGGATCTGTACCGACTGATAATCGAAGGAGCAACGCGGATCATTGATGCTCATGGCGGAGCCTTGTACCTCGTCGACCGGACGGGGAAATTGCTTGTGCCGAGCTTTATTTCAAAGAATTGCCCTCCGCTTGTAGATATTCCGCCGAGCATCTCACAACAAAGTTTGAATTCGCCTGTTGCTTTGGAAAGCTATGTCCGGCTTCATACGGTGAAGCCGGGAGAGGGTTTGCTTGGAGCGGTGTGGGAAAGGAGAGAGCCGCTCTTTCTCTCAAGCAAAGATTCGGATCCCAGGCTGGAAGGTCTTCGTCATTCCGCTCTTGAATTGGATTCGGTGATGATTGGTCCCCTCATCTATGCCGACCAGAACCTGGGCGTTCTGGCTGTGGCAAACGGCCCAATGAGCGCTCCCTTTTCTGCATCGGATTTCGTGGTTTTCCAATCCATCGTAGAGCAATCCGCTTTCGCGCTCTATAACGCGGCGGTTTATTCGGAAGCCGGCGATAAGAGGCGAATCGACCGAGATCTGGAGGTCGCTCATGACATACAGCGGATTTTGTTGCCCAATGCTGCACCGGCTATCGATGGGTTTGAGATCGCCGGCTTAAACATTCCGGCAAGCCAGGTAAGCGGTGATTACTACGATTATATCTCGCTGGCCGGGGATCGCATTGGGATAGCAATTGCCGATGTTTCGGGCAAAGGGATCGCAGCCTCTCTGATCATGGCGATGTGCCGTAGCGTTTTGCGCTCGGTGGCCGGCTCGAGTCAATCCGCGGCGGCGGTCCTTCACGAGGTAAATCGACAGGTTTACCCCGACATCAGAGAAGACATGTTCATCAGTATGGCTTACGTGATTGCGCAGAAAGGGAGCGATGAACTTGTGCTCGCGCGCGCGGGCCATGATGCGCCGTTGCACTTTCGCGTATCGGATCAGTCGGTTACCAGGATCAACCCGCCTGGTATGGCGCTTGGAATTGACAGTGGAAGCGTTTTCAATAGGGTAACGAGCGACTTCAGAGTCCGCCTGGAAGCCGGTGACTGTCTGATATTATACACCGATGGGGTGACCGAAGCGTTGGACGTTCATGGATTAGAATTTGGGATATCGCAGCTGATTGAAGCCGTCCAGGCCAGCTCGCCAAACGGAGCGCCCGCGATTTTAAGCCGGGTAACGAGCGACCTAAAATCATTCGTGGGCGGCCATCAGCAGAATGATGATATTACACTGATTGCAATTCGGAAGTTATGAGTGAGGCAAAGGAACCAGAAAAGCTTAAATTGGAGAAGTCTGGAAGCGATCCGAAAACGAATGAGTCCGCAGCAAAATCCGCTTCAGCGCCGGAGAGTTCATCCGATATGAGGAACGCAGAGACGCTGTCAGTTTCAGACCATGCCCAAGTGGAACGTGCCGATTCGGCGTCTTCGCAAACAGAAACTATCGAAGAGCAGATGCTGCGACTAAAAGCTGAACGGGACAAGTACAAGGAAATAGCGCTTCGCTCGGCCGCCGATCTCGACAACTATCGCAAACGTATGGCTCGGGAAAAAGATGAGGCGATTCGGTTTGCAAACACAAGTTTTTTGGAGCGCTTGATTCCAATACTCGACAATTTTGAACTTGGCCTGCAAGCTGCCAAGGCAGTTGGTGGTCAGTCCGCGGTGGTTGATGGTATGTCAATGGTTTCCAGGCAGCTCCAGGATTTTTTGACCGGATGTGGAATTGAAACCGTAGATGCCACTGGTCAACCGTTTAATCCAAACATTCACGAAGCGATCGCACAGGAGGAGAGCGCGGAGGTCGAAGAAGGTCGCGTCATTCGCCAGGTCAGGAAGGGCTATCGCTTGAAGGACCGATTGGTTCGGCCGGCCAATGTGGTGGTTTCCAAGGGAGTGACCGTCGATCAGGGCTCGGCAAAGGCCGGCGCCGCGACATAGAGAATGGCTACGAAACGAGATTACTATGAAGTACTAGGGGTAGGGCGCAATGCGAGCTCGGAAGAAATAAAGCGGGTCTATCGCAAGCTCGCGGTCAAGTATCATCCCGACAAAAATCCTGGGGACTCAGCGGCCGAAGAGAAATTTAAGGAGCTTGGAGAGGCCTATGAAGTTCTCATGGACGAGAATAAGCGAGCCGCGTATGACCAATTTGGGCATGCGGCGTTTGGTGCAGGAACTCCCGGACGGGCGGGTGCTGGAGGGTTCCATGATCCCTTTGACATTTTTCGTGAGGTTTTCGGGATGGCGGGCGAAGGCGGTGGCGGCATCTTTGACCAGATTTTTGGCTCCGCCGCTGCTTCGCGCGACAGAAGTGGGAGGCAACGCGGTTCTGATCTCCGGTACGATCTGCAAATCAGCTTGGAAGAAGCGGCGTTTGGCGTCGACAGAGAGATAGAGATTTTAAAGCACGAGACCTGTGCGCATTGCGGCGGCTCTGGGGCAGAATCAGGTTCCCGAGCCACAAACTGTCCAACTTGCCAGGGTCGCGGACAGGTCATTTCGTCGCGCGGGTTTTTTCAGGTCTCCCAAACCTGTCCGCGATGCAGAGGAACGGGACAGGTGATTGAGCGGCCTTGTCGAGAATGCGGAGGAGACGGCCGGACGGAAAAGCGAACGCGGATTAGAATGAAGATACCGGCCGGAATTGACGATGGCGCGCGAGTTCGCTCTTTGCGAAACGGAGAAGCCGGCATCCGAGGTGGCCCTCCCGGAGATCTTTACGTGGTTATCCACGTGCGCGAACACGAAATTTTTAGTCGGGAAGATGACGATCTCTACTGCGATGTTCCGATTTCATTTTCGACTGCAGCTTTGGGAGGTGAAATGAAGGTGCCGACCCTCCAAGGGCAGGCCTTGCTGAGAATCCCCGCCGGAACCCAAAGCGGAACGGAACTGCGTCTGCGCGGCCATGGAGTGCCGAATATGGAGACCAAAGCTCGCGGAGACCTACGCGTCAGAGTTATCGTGGAAGTGCCGTCGAAGTTGAACACCGAACAGCGGCGCAAACTCGAGGAGTTTGCAGCCTTATGTGGAGAAGACAATAGTCCAATGCACAAGAGTTTCTTTGAGAAAGCAAAGGACTTTTTCCGGTAGCATCCGTGAAAGGCAAAACCGGTTGCCTCTCAACCTGCCAGGTTATCCCTAGATCTCGCTGGTCTGAGGGGCGGCCTCGCTAGGTGAATACACATCGGTTTTATATTCCAGAGGGGCGGTGGGCCCTGAATCGCTTGGCGTTGGAAGGAAGCGAGGCACATCATTGTGTCAACGTTTTGCGGCTCGGCGTCGGGTCCAGGGTGGTGGTTTTCAATGGGCGCGGTTTTGAGGCTACGGCTGAAATCACCGAGATTGGCAAAACCGTTGTTCGTCTGAAGCACCTTCAATCGGCGAAGACGGAACCTTTGCGATGCTCCATCACGCTTGCACAAGCCGTGCCTAAGGGAAAGCACATGGAACTCATTGTCCAGAAGGCCACTGAACTTGGCGTTGCCAGAATCGTTCCACTTTTGTCCGAACGAACTGTTGTCCAGCTTGCTCAGGACGAAGCGCAGAGGAAGAGAGAAAAGTGGCAGCAGGTCATAGTTGAGGCTGCGAAGCAGTGCGGTCAAAACCAGCTTCCAGAATTGACTGAGCCGATCACTCCCAAACAATTTTTTTCTGAGTTTGAGCGCTATGAGCTGCAGCTGATCGCGTCTTTACAGGATGATGCCCAAAGTTTCAAAGACACGCTCAACGATTTCCGCGAGCATCATGGCAGGCGACCTAAATCCGCGTTGATTTTGATTGGTCCGGAAGGGGATTTCACACCCGCGGAGGCGTCTTCGGCACGTAGCGCCGGGTGCATTCCGATTAGCCTTGGTCCGATTGTGCTACGGACTGAGACCGCGGCTCTGTATAGTCTGAGCGTGCTTGCGTACGAACTGCAAGGGTCTTAACCAATTCAACGCAAGGACAGGTTACAACTAAGGATTTGTGATCAATGCAGGCTGGGAGCCTTTTTCCTTGCCAAGCTCTGTTCACGTACGCATTGTCACCACTCGTGACGCGCGCTAGAATCCTTGAAAAGCAAAATCGATTGCAGACGAGCCAGGTTTCTTTCGCGTCTGTGCATCAACCATCAAATGGCCTTGCTTTTCAAGGATTCTAAAGCGAGGCCGCTTCACCCAGGCGGCGCTGCTTCCAACGCGACCTTGAGATCCCCGGATCTGGCCGGTCTGAGGCGCGGCCTCGCGGGTTGGGTAGGCATCGCGATGCTTCTTTTATTTGCGTGCCGGGCGCTCGCTTTTGACTGGATGTTGATCAAATACGACGGACACGATTACGTTCCGCTCGAAGACGTAGCAAAATTCTACAGCTTCACCGGGGTTGACTATTCGAATGCAACCGTGAATCTCACGGGCGCAACTTTGCGCATGCAGGGCGAAGTCAATTCACGGGACCTCTACCTTAACGGTCTGAAGTTCATTCTTAGTTTTCCGATCATTAAGGTTGACGACAAAATTCTATTGTCCCGAATGGACCTTAGTAAGCTCGTCGAACCAGTTTTGCGTCCCGCTAAGATTTCGGGCGTGCGGGTCCGCACGGTTGTCCTGGACGCGGGGCATGGTGGATTTGATCAAGGTGCGCGCGGGCTGTTGGGCAATGAAAAAGACTTCGCCCTTGATGTGGTTTTGCGTGCTCGGGATCTGCTGCTTCAGGCCGGTTATAATGTGCGTCTTACGCGCTCTGCCGACATCTTCGTTCCGCTCGAGGACCGTGCGGCGTTTGCCAACCGCCAATCCAACTCGATCTTTGTCAGCGTACATTTCAATTCAGGAGCGCGGGAAGATGCAACGGGAATTGAGACTTACAGCCTGGCGCCACGGGGAGTTCCCTCGACAAACGATCCGATTGTGAGTCTAGCTGACTTTCAGCAATGTCTGGGGAACACGCGGGATGCCGAAAATATCGCCTTGGCCACTGCCATGCATACGGCCCTGATCACTAAGTTGGGAGTTAACGATCGCGGAATCAAACGGGCCCGATTTATTGTGCTGCGGGATATTAATATTCCGGGAGTTCTGATTGAAGGAGGCTTTTTATCGAATGCGCAGGATCGGGTGCGCGTCGCGACCCCTGTGTACCGCCAAATCCTGGCCCAGGCGATAGTGCAAGGCGTTACCTCGTACAATCGGGCCCTGCGAAGGAGTGCGGTATCAGAAGAACTGATGGTGAAGCGCGGTGACAATCCTAAGCAAACTGCACCCGACAACGGAGCTTCGGTCTGGGATCCTTTGAGGCCGAATGTCTATACCCTGCCTGAAGATGGACAAAAATGAGTTATTGCTCCAGCCGATTGGCGTGTTCGATTCCGGGACCGGCGGTCTTACTGTCGTCCGAGCTCTAAGAGATTTGTTGCCCTACGAAGATATATTCTACATTGGCGACACAGCTCGATTGCCGTATGGCGGCAAGAGCCGTCAAACAATTGAGCGTTACAGCATTGAGATCTGCGGGCTGTTACTTGCCGAAGGCGCAAAGATGATTGTGGTGGCGTGCAACACCGCCTCTTCCCTTGCCGTGTCGCGATTGCAGGAGTTGCTTAAGGTTCCGGTGGTAGGCGTGATTGCGCCGGGTGCGCGCGCCGCCGTCAAAGAAACCCGTATAGGAAATGTTGGCGTAATTGGAACAAGATCGACGATTCAAAGCGAGGCGTACGAACGCACGATTCGCGCACTGAATCCCGACATTCGCGTTACCAGCCGGGCATGCCCCCTGTTAGTTCCGCTGGTGGAAGAGGCCTGGCTGGAAGAGGAAATTACCAGAGAGATTTTGCACCGTTATCTCGATCCGCTAATTGCAACCGGCATTGACACACTCGTGTTGGGTTGTACACACTATCCATTGTTAGCGGGCCTCATCCAGGAGGTTGCCGGTCCTGGAATCCGGTTAGTCGATTCGGCGAAGAATTGCGCCGTTGCGGTTAAGCAGACGTTGTTGGAGCGCGGACTTAAGAGCATAAAACAAACGGCCGGCCGGCTGGATGTAGCGCTTACTGACAGCTCAAATTCCTTCCTTCCGACTGCCGAACGCGTACTGCAATTGCAAATCAATTCTGTGGAAACCCGGATTGTTCAGGGTGTGACATTGTTGGAGCCGGCACATAAATGACGGGAATCACCACAGAGACACAGAGGACACGAAGCGAAGAGAAGGCAGGAAAACTGAGGTTTCTGACGTGGGGAACTCGCCTGACACCGTCTTTTGGCCCTGCAACAACCATTTCCGCGGCTTGGCGCGCCTGAAGACTTCATCGTAACTCTTCGGCATGGCATTCAATAAATAAATCGGGAATGTCAAGGAGGGGGGGCCGGTAATTTCGCGACCGAAGCCCGGGGGTTAGCAATCCGGTTTATCTCCCTTTGAACTTTGTGTCCTCTGTGTCCTCTGTGCCTCTGTGGTGAATTTCTTTGTGGTCTCGCTAGCCTGCATTGATCACAAATCCTTCGTTGTACCCACGCAGTTGCGTCGAATTGGGTAAGGATTTGTGCTGAATGCAGGCTTTCTAGCCCGCAATATGCGCGTAGCTTCTCACAACGCGTGATTTTTGCGGGCTAGACATATTTCCAATTGTGCGCGTGAAATATAACTGGTTGAGTTACACCGGCCGATTGCAACAATTCGGCCAACCGATTGTAGTTTTCGGCCACCTGCACATAAGAGTGAGCATCTGAAGCGGTCGTTATCGGAATTTCGAGTTTAACCGCCGCCCTCAGGATCGAGGCGTGAGGATATTGCTCTCCGACAGGTTTTCGCCAGCCTGCGGTGCTGGCTTCGATCGCGAGTCCAGCTTTTTTTGCCAGTTGAAGGATCGGCAGAAAGAATTCAACCGGATCGTAGTCGTGTGGCAGCAAGCCATGGATCTTAACAAGGTCCAAGTGAGCCAGGCAATCGATATGGCCCCTGGAAATGAGGTTCTCCAATTCCCGGACGTATTGTTCGAAGGCGGCTGACAAACCTCGCGACTCGAACTGCTCAAGCGCGCCGACCCGATCAAGCATTTCAGTCTCGCCGGCAAAAAAATGCACCGACCCGAGAACGAAATCGAGCCGCTCCCAATTGGCCTCGACCCAGCGCAGACCGCCGGCGGAACTTGTGGGATCGTTATCCAGTTCGATCCCAGCCAGGATTCCGACATCGGGAAACTGCCCGCGCAGTGAATCAAGTACGCCGAAGTCAACGCCTGCGATGTACCTGTCGTGGTCGGTGAATGCAATGCTTTGTATCCCCCTGGCGCGGCATCGTTCAATCCAGGGTCGCAGCAACTCAATCGTGTAGGGGCGAACCTCATGACCCTGAGGGTGGGTGTGGTAATCACAAATCGGTTTCATTCTTTCTCTGCTGGACGAAGAGCTCCTTTTAGGTCATTTGTTCAACATTTTTCTGCCGGTACGACTGGTTCGAAGACGTATGAATGATGTCTTGCACAAATCAACTGTTCTCGTGCTGAATCGAAATTGGCAGGCGATAGACGTCAAAACGCCTGCGCAGGCTTTTTGCATGATGGCCAATGGCAATGCCACCGCCCTTGACATGCTGGGAGTTGGAGATATGCGGCCGATCCGCTGGCACGACTGGATCGCTCTTCCGGTCCGTGAGGAGGACTATGCGGTGCGCACCGTGCGTGGTTTGGTTAGAATTCCCACTGTTCTTGTGCTGGCACGCTACAATAAGGTGCCAAGGCGACGTCCAAAACTGTCTGCCAAAGGCATCTGGGAACGGGACGGTGGCCGCTGTCAATATACAGGAAGGAAACTTGGTCCGAACGAAGGGAATATCGATCACATTGTGCCGCGGTCGCGCGGAGGGATCACATCTTGGGAGAACTGCGTTCTTGCGGATAAGCGAGTTAACAGTCTGAAAGGGAATCGCCTGCCCGAAGAGGTCGGGCTGCAGCTCAAAAAAAGGCCGCAAACACCCAGAGAGCTGCCGATAACATATTTTATCCGCAATGCTCATAATGTCGCGGATTGGGAGCATTTTTTGGTGCCGGCCCACTGACCTCCCCTTCAACAGAATCCTGGAGGATTCTATTGCGTCTTGGTGTGGTACGCATCAGATTCCGCTTCCGATGAGCGCCGAGATTTCGACCGCCTACGAACCGAAGTCGGTAGAGGAGAAATGGTATCGTATCTGGTTGGAAGAGAAATGCTTCCAGGCTTATCCAGACTCCCGAAAGCCAAGCTATTCCATCGTCATTCCCCCACCGAACATAACCGGCGTGCTTACGATGGGTCATGTACTGAACAACACGATCCAGGATATTCTGGCGCGTCGCGCTCGCATGTTGGGGAAGGAAGTGTTGTGGCTGCCGGGTACGGATCACGCCGGGATAGCAACGCAAAATGTCGTCGAAAAGCGGCTTCGGGCCGAAGGAAAAACGAAGCATGATCTTGGGCGAGAGGGCTTCGTCCAGGAAGTCTGGAAGTGGAAAGAGAAGTATGGCGGGATCATCATTGACCAGCTCAGGAAGCTGGGATGCTCCTGTGATTGGTCCCGCGAGCGGTTTACTATGGATCCTGCGTATAGCCGGATGGTGCAGGAGACGTTTGTTGATCTGCATCGTAAGGGACACATTTATCGGGGTCGACGCATGGTAAACTGGGATCCGCTCTATCAGACAGCTTTGTCTGACGAGGAAGTGATTCCGGTGTTAACGACCGGAGTTTTGTATTTCATGCGATATGAGGTCGTCGAGGATCCTGGAACATTCCTGGAGATCGCCACGACCCGTCCCGAGACCCTGATGGGAGACACTGGGGTTGCAGTCAACCCAGCCGATTCGCGCTACAGCCGGTTTATTGGCAAGCATTGTTGGAGGCCATTTCCTCGCACAAAGATCCCCATCGTCGCCGATGAGCAAGTCGATATGGAGTTCGGCACGGGTGTGCTCAAGGTCACTCCGGCGCACGACAAATTGGACTTTCAGATCGGCCGGCGCCACGGACTGGAGATTGTTGACGTATTGAACCCTGACGGCACCATGAATAGACTAGCCGGAGAAGAATTCGTCGGGTTGGATCGCTTCGAAGCCCGTACGCGCGCGGCGGCCAAGTTGAGCGAACTGGGGCTATTGGTTCGAGAGGAGGCTTATCAGAACAACCTCGGATACAGCGAACGCGGAAACGTCCCGATCGAACCGCGATTGAGTGAGCAATGGTTTCTGAGATATCCGCGCATCAGCGAAGCTCTCGAAGCAGTCTCCAGTTCACAGATACGCTTCCGGCCGGATCGCTGGGTCAAGACATTTGAGCACTGGATTGGGAATATTCAGGATTGGTGTATCAGCCGTCAGTTGTGGTGGGGCCATCGAATTCCGGTCTGGTACCATAAGAAGGATTCCGACCGGATTCATGTGGATGTCGATCCGCCTGCGGATCCGGAAAATTGGGACCAGGATGAAGATGTTCTGGATACCTGGTTTTCGTCCTGGCTATGGCCATTTGCGACCATGGACGAACCAACCCGTAAGAAGTTTTATCCAACCCAGGATCTTGTGACCGCGCCGGACATCATCTTTTTTTGGGTCGCACGCATGATCATGGCGAGCTTCGAATATCAAGGCAAGATTCCGTTTGAGAATGTATTTTTCACCGGGCTCATTCGTGACTTGCAGGGGCGCAAGATGTCCAAGAGCCTAGGGAATTCTCCGGACCCGCTTGATTTGATTGCCAGATATGGAGCCGATGGATTGCGATTTGGGCTGATGCGCATTGCACCCCAGGGCCAGGATATTCGTTTCGACGAGAAACAGATTGAAGAAGGAAGAAACTTTGCAAACAAGCTTTGGAACGCGTGCCGTTTTCGACAGCTTCAAGGTCCTCTTGTCGCAGGAGGGTTGCCGGAGAAAATTAGCTCATTTTCGGCATGTGTGCTGGACTGTCTGAATCGCACGGTCGAGCGCGTGGAAAACGCCTATGCGAACTATGCGTTCACAGAAGTAGCGCAGTCGCTTTATGAATTCTTTTGGAGCGACTTCTGCGACTGGTACCTGGAGGCGGCCAAAACGGAGCTGCAAAGCTCCGATGCCGCGGTCGTCAACAACTGCCTGAAGGTCTTGGACTTTGTGTTGGGTCGGGTGCTGAAATTGCTGCATCCGTTCATGCCGCATATCACCGAAGAGCTGTGGGATCGAATGGGTTTCGGTAGCGGCAGCATACAATTTGCCGATTTGGGTAACCTTCGAGCCGATAACCGCCTGCTTGTTCCTTCTGAGATCATGCTGGCAAAGCAAATCTATGAGGCCACGACAATCGTTCGGAATCTACGGGCCGAGTACCGGGTTCCCTCCAACAAAAAGGTGCGCATAGTCCTTAGGACTCCCGCTCAAAGAAGCGACTTCAGCGTCTTTGCCCGGCTGGTGAACGCCGGTCCTTTCGAAGTTGAGCCAGACTTTAATGCCGGAGAGGGGATTCCGTTTGCCCTGACGCCATTGGGCCAGGTTTTCATGCCGATTGAGGGAATAGTCGATCTGGCCGCGGAGAGAGAACGAATAGCCAAGGAAATAGCGAAGCTGGAGGCGGAACTGGCCACGGTCCGGGCGAAACTTGCCAACGAACGCTTTGTTCAGCGGGCGCCATCTGCAGTCGTCGTAGAGTATCGTCAGCGTGAGATGAATTTTTTGCGGAAACTGGAACAGCTCAGGGAGCGAACAGATCGATAGATGAAGCGTTGCCGGGAACGGCAAATTGAGTATGCTCAGGGGTGGCAACACCAAATTCAGCGCTTGTCCAGATCTTAAGGGAAACAGCTGACCGGATTGAAGCGGGTGCAGATTATCAATGGAGCCATTTCGGCAAATGCAATTGCGGGCATCTTGCCCAAACGGCTACCCGTCTTTCCGCTGTTCAGATTCACCGAAGCGCGTTCTGCAGGCTCGGCGAGTGGAGCGAAATTCCGGACGATTTCTGTCCGCAGACCGGCGTTTTGCTTGATCGCGTCGTGGATGCGCTCTTCGAGCTTGGCCTCACCGCAACCGATCTGCGCAATCTGGAGGATCTTACCGATGGGGAGGTCTTGCGGAATTTGGCGGGAGGTTTTCGTTATTTGGAAAGGAATCAAAGGCAGGACGCAGTCGCGTATATGCGGTCCTGGGCAGGACTGCTTGAGGCCCAGCTCGAAACTCAGTGCGCCGATCCGATCGAGGCCGGCTGCCTGGCTTTTGAAACTTCGTTCCTGTAGTTTCCTGTCCCCTGTTGGTTCACGTTCGAAAGCGATCTTTCACGGAGGGACCGCCTCGGTGCGGTGCCATTTTTCTTTTGTCCGCGTTGCCGCAGAAAGGGAAAATTCATGCAATCGGATTGATTTTGTGTATTTTCGTCTCTCCCTAAATGCAGCATCTTGAGAAAATCCTGGCGCACGCCGAACGAGAGCTGACATCTGAGGGAAGCAAGCGCTTAAGAGAGCGGCTGGATCTCTACAAAAAGTTCCGAAAGATTGAAGAGCACCGCATCCGGTTAAAGCATTCTTCCGGCGCGAGCGGCCTGGAAATTGTCCGGGATCGGGCAGCCTTGCTGGACGTAATTTTACGTCATTTGTTTGACGGCGCGTTGGAGGGGTCTGCCTTCGCAGAGCGCATGCCCCCGGTAGCCTTGCTTGCAATCGGCGGGTTTGGCCGAGCAGAACTGAATCCTTATAGCGATGTTGATATCTTGTTTCTGCACGATAGCCATCGCCTTGCAGCCGAGATTACGGAGATCGTCGAACAGGTCTTGTATATGCTTTGGGATGTGGGGTTTAAGGTGGGGCACTCAACGCGCTCTATTAACGATGCGATCCAACTGGCAAATTCCGACGTAGTGACCAAAACCTCCCTCCTGGAGTCTCGGTTTCTTGCCGGGGATCATCGTTTGCACTCGAAGTTCAGGCGCGATTTTTTTGAACGATGCGTCAGGGGGCAGGTGAAGAGTTATTTGAAATGGCGTCTAGAAAATCAGGAAGAACGTCATCGCAAATACGGCGGTTCAGTTTTCATGCAGGAACCGAATATTAAAAACGGATGTGGGGGCTTGCGTGACTATCATAACATGCAGTGGATCTGTTTTTTTCTGGAAGGTGTGATGAGCACCTCGAAGCTGGTGGAACGCAAATACATCAGCGAAAGCGATTGCCGCGCGATCGATCGTGCGTACGACTTTCTTCTGAGGGTGCGCACCGAGCTTCACTACCTGAGCAAGCGTCCTTCCGATGTATTGACGCTCTTTTTTCAAGGCCAGATCGCCAGCAGACTGAATTATCCCCAAAAGAATGTCTTGCGCAGAAGCGAAGCTTTCATGCGCGCCTACTACCAGCACGCACGCACGATCTATCTGACGACAAAACGTGTCACTGAACAATTCCTTCTGCCGGCAATTACAGAGAAAGAGGAAAAACCGGTATTCGGTTTTCTAGCGAACCGAAAACTCAAGACGGAGCATTTCGACGGGTTTTACAGCCATGAGAGACTCATCTATTTTCAGAATCGGGAGATTTTTCATGAAGACCCATTTCGCTTGATGCGCGTGTTCCTGTACGCGCAGCAGCGTGAGATGGAACTCAGTTCAGATCTTCAGCAACTCATTCGGCGCAGGACGCGCTTGGTGAATCGCACCTTCCAGTACGCGCGTGCGGTTCGTGAAACATTCCAGGCGATTTTATCACGCAAGGGCCAAGTCGGCCATATTCTGCGAATGATGCATGAGGTTGATTTTCTGGGCAGATACCTTCCGGAGTTTGGCGAGCTGACTTGTCTGGTACAACATGAGTTCTTTCACCGGTACACGGCTGACGAGCATACGCTGGTTTGCATTGAGAAGCTTGATCTGCTGATCGATACCGAGGATCCGAAACTGGCGCAGTACAAAACGCTCTTTCAGAACCTTGAAGATCCCTACGTACTTTATCTCGCTCTTTTGCTTCATGATACCGGCAAAGCTTCAGGGGCGCGTCATCATGCAGAGGCCAGCGCTCTGAATGCGCAAAAGGTTGCGGCGCGTCTCCAGTTGTCCCCAGAGCGCAGACGAAGGCTAATTTTCCTGGTGGATCATCACATGACGCTTTCCGAGATAGCGCAGCGCCGAAATTTGGAAGATCCAGCGACAATCGCCGATTTTGCGGAAATCGTGCGAACCCCTGAAAATCTTGATGCGCTTATGCTATTGACCCTCGCAGATGGGCAGGGAACGGGTGACCAAAATTGGTCAGATTGGAAGGAAACACTGGTGTGGCATCTCCATCACGCTACGTCCGATTATCTCCACGATGGCCGAAAGTACTTCGCCGAGCGGAGAATTGAAAGGAATGACCTCCAGCAAGCTGTTGCCAAGAAAATGGCCAAAGATTTCGAAGAGGAAATCGAGGTTCATTTTCATTCGATGCCTGATCGCTATTTTCAAAGTCATCAGATCAATGAAATCATCGGGCATCTGCGACTGTTTCGGACTTTTCTCGAGTCCAGATTTATGGATCCTGCTCCAGCGCTTTCGGCGGTTGTCAGGTGGCATAGCAAACCGGATCAGGGTCACAGTGAATGCTGGATTTGCACCTGGGATCGAGTTGCGCTGATGGCAAAGATAGCAGGCTCCTTCGCGGTGGCAACGATCAACATTCTGAGCGCGGATGCTTACACCCGCGTTGATAATCTGATGTTAGGAGTTTTCAGGGTGTGCGATACTAGTTTTCGGCCGGTCACCGATGAGCGCGAGCAAACGCTTGTCGAATCGGTGCTGCAGACTTCGCTTGAAAGGATTGATTATGATTTTGGCCCGCTGCTGGAGAAAGCCCGTAAACGAACGGCGTTTCATTTGCCGCTGGGAATGGATTTCCCAACGAAGCTTGTGATATCTAATCAGATTCATCCCAGCTACACGGTCATCGATCTCCAGACTGCAGACCGCCTTGGGTTGCTATACGATGTGCTTTTTTGCCTCTCGCGCGCGGGCGTCAATATTGCGCTGTCGCGTGTCGCGACAGAGAAGGGAGCGGCCTTTGACAGCTTCTATGTAACCGATCTGGACGGTCGAAAGATCACCGATGAAAGATTTCTGCAAATATTGCAACGCTCTCTGCTTGCCGCAGCCACCGGAGGAGAGTACGGCAAAAACAGGTGAGGTTTTTCGTTGAGCATGTCGTCCGGTATGCATTGAGACACAAGGTCCTTGCTGCGATAAACATCCTGAGTATCGCTCTTGGTGTCGCGGTCTATCTCGCGATTCAGATAGCAAACCGAAGTGCAACATCCGCGTTCCGAGCTAGCGTGGATGTTGTCGCGGGAAGGGCAAATCTTGAGACGGGTGGATTGATGGACGATGCGCTCTTCCCTGCGCTGCAAAAAGTCGATGGGGTTGCTGCGGCAACGCCGGTGGTTGAGGGACTTGTGACTCTTGCGGACCATCGCGAAGATTATCTTCGCATTCTGGGAATTGACCCACTGACTAACGGCTCCTGCGAAAACTCCAAAATTGATGCGCCCGATAGGGAATCATCGAAGGGCGACGCGTGGTTCAGCGATCCGGCGGCCGTAGCAGTCACCAGTCAATTTGCCGAAGCGCATCATTTGAGTCGGGGCGATGCGCTGCGAATCAAGGTAAATGGACGCGAAGCCAGGCTCGTACTGCGTTTTATCTTGCGGCAAAGAGACGGAGAAAGCCAGTTCGCCTTCATGGATCTCGGTTGGGCCCAGGAATTACTCCAACTGCAAGGTAAACTGACCAAGGTCTTGTTTCGAGTGAACGATCCGGCCAATCCGGGACCGGTTCGGGATCAAATCCAAAGGCTTCTGCCTCCGGATGTTCTCGTTCAGGCTCCCGAAGAGCGCAGCAGGCAGGTAGAGCAGATGCTGGCGGGATTTCAATTAAATCTCACTGCGCTCAGCATGGTTTCTTTGTTAGTGGGTGTGTTTTTGATCTACAACACGGTCACCGCCTCTGTTGTGAGAAGGCGGAGCGAACTAGGGATTCTCCGAACCCTGGGAGCAAGCAGGCAGCGGATTCGCTTCCTGTTTTTCGGCGAAGCAGCGCTTTACGGGGTGCTCGGTTCGACCTTCGGCTGTGCCGGTGGAGTGTTGCTCGCAAACTGGCTAGTGCATGTGGTTTCAAAGACTGTGACTAATCTTTATATACTTGTGAATATCGAGCATTTATATCTGCCGGTGTGGCAGATTCCCTGGGTCTTGCTGCTCGGCGTGGTCGCCGCAATTCTGGGCGCGGTAGTCCCGGCGAACGACGGTGCCAACCTTCCGCCGCTTCGAGCGTTAAATCTTGGATCTCTGATCGAGCGAAGCCAGAAGCCTCGTTTGATTTGGATTTTGCTGAGCGGCGCGAGTCTGTTGCTGGCTTTCCTGACGGCTCAATACGCCTTGAATGGCCACCGCCCTGCAGGATTCTTGTGCGCCCTTCTGACGATGGGGGGGGTCTGTTGCCTTGGTCCTCATGTTACGCATTGGTGCGGCATTTGCACTGGTCGCATCTTCAAGACAGTTTTTCTGCTGCAACTCGCTTCGCAGAATTTCGTTCGGGCCTCTTATCGCCATGCAATCACTGTCGCTGCTTTAGCCTCGGCGCTGGCAATGCTCATCAGCATTTCGATTATGATCTACTCATTCCGGAAAACAATCGACCGCTGGGTTGATAGGCGTCTTGTCGCAGACCTTTTTATCGCACCTGCGGCGAATGAAACTATTGGTTTCGAAAACTTTGTTCCCGAGGAACTGATTCAGGCAGTCAAATCCCAGCCGGAAGTTGAGATGATCGACACCTATCGTGGACTCACAGTTTTAGTGAATCGGGAACCGATTTCATTAGGGGTAGTTGTTGGGACAAAGCGCAATATCCCAGAGTATGTGGGCGGGAGGAATGCCGAGAAATATGAGGCTTTCCGCAAACAGGATGCAGTAACCATTTCGGAGCCGCTTTCCAGGCGCTTGAGACTTAAGGAGGGAGATCCAGTTCCAATTGCGACTCCTACCGGAATCCGTACTTTTCAAGTAGCAGGAGTTTTTTATGACTATACTCGCGATTCCGGCGTCATGCTGATGCAGAGGAGTACATTCGAGCAGTATTGGCACGATTCCCGCGTAAATTCGGTGGCTCTCTATCTGCGTCCTGGAACCAGGGCTGAAGCAGTGGCCGACAGCATTCGAAGAAATTACGCTAAAGCTCAAGACTACAGGTTTTCCTTGAATCGTGATCTCCGGCATGCGGTTTTCGAGCTATTTGATCAAACCTTCGCTATTACGCACGTACTTCGCGTAATCGCGGTGTTCGTCGCGGTGGTAGGGATCGTTTTAAATCTGGCGGTCCTGGTAGACGAGCGAAAACGGGAGATTGGGATGCTGCGTGCGATGGGCGTGACCAGAAGCCAGGTCCGTGGTCTTATTATAGCGGAGTCGCAGCTAATCGGGATTGCCTCGCTGTCGGTCGGCCTTGTTGGTGGCTGGGCGCTATCCCTTGTGTGAACCGAAGTCATTAACAAGGCTTTCTTCGGATGGAGTATTCCTCTTCGAATTCCTTGGGAGCAGCTACTGTTTACACCAATATGGCTCTTGCCTATCGCCGCGTTCGCAAGTTTGTTACCTGCCAGCCGTGCGACCAACGCGAACATCATCGAATCAATCCGGATGGATGCGTGATGGTGAGAGTTCTCGTCATTTTGGTCCTCTGCGCTACCTGCCTATCCGGCAGAGGAGCGGAGGCCAACGCAGAAGGGTGGAATCTCGCCGTTCCAGGTTATCAAATTACACTTCCGTTGGATCATCTGCCGCACTACGGCTTTAGGACAGAATGGTGGTATTTTACCGGGAATCTCCGGGGAAAAGATGGTCGAGAATTTGGTTATCAAGTCACGTTTTTTCGATCTGGCTATCGGCCGCCGTGCAAGCGCACTCCGGTGCGTTCGCGTTTTGTCATGGATGACCTCAAATTCGCTCATTTTGCCGTGACGGACATCAACAACAAACAATTCTATTATGACAGTCGGGTTAGCCGCGGAGCGTTCGGAGAAGCCGGGTTTGGAAGTGGCAACCGCTTGGCCTGGATAGATAACTGGGAGCTTTCGTATGCCTCGGATTTTCATTTGCATGCGGCGAGTGCGAACTACTCGATCGATCTGCAATTGAAACCGCTCAAACGGGCGGTTCTGCAAGGGGATAATGGGCTAATGCAAAGTGGAGCGGGGGAGGGAAGAGCGTCCTATTATTATTCGATCACCAGGTTAGCATCTACCGGTTCAATCAGAATTGGCAACGACACCTATCAGATAACGGGCAACAGCTGGTTTGATCGGGAATGGGCCACGGATCCATTGGTTGAAAATCAAGTTGGCTGGAATTGGTTCGGGATTCAGCTCACTGATGGAAGTGATCTGATGCTTTACCAGATGCGTCTGAGAAATGGTGGAATCGATTCTCATTCGTGCGGAAAGTGGATTGATTCCGGCGGATCAATCGTGGATCTCGGAGTCAACGATTTTGAGCTGGCGCCCCGGAAGTCCTGGCAGAGTCCATCGACCAAGATCAGCTATCCCATCGAATGGATGCTCCGAATTCCAAAGCTTAACCTCGACCTGGTGATTGCGCCAAGAGTAGAGAATCAAGAGCTTAACCTCTCTGTGGTCTACTGGGAGGGCGCTATAAAGCTCAGAGGTGCACTCGGAAACAACCCGATAGATGGCGTTGGGTACATGGAGTTAACCGGTTTCGGGGGAGAGAGACCGGGGGCGAAGAAGTGAAGAGCCAAACCCATGCAGACGGAGTAGGTTAACCTTTCTCACCAGCTAGCCTGCATTGATCACAAATCCATCAGCCGTAGTCACGACAGCTGCGTTGAAATGTCTAAGGATTTGTGATCAATGCAGGTTCTGGCAGCGGAATTCTCCGGCTGGCGCCGGAAAATTCCGCTGCTCTTTGAAAAGAAGACTTTAAATTTAAAACAGTTTGTTCGGATTCATGTATTCAAAAACCCGGCGCTTAAATGGACGCGCAGCGTCTGTTTAAGCGCTCTCTAGCCCGCAATGAGCGCGCCGCTTTTTACAGCGCGTGATTTTTGCGGGCTAGCCGCTTTTCCAAGTACGACTGCAGCACGGCGGCACTATTATGTTCCGTGTCACGAGCGCTGTAAAGGAGCGTAATGTTACCGGGCTTGGCCGCATCCAACAACGGTTGCCAGGCCGCAGGATTTTCAGCCAACTCGGCCAGGTATCGCCGTCTGAATTCCTTCCACTTGGCTGGATCATGTTTGAACCAGCGGCGCAGATCGTCGCTGGGCGCCGCGTTCTTACACCAGGCGTCCATGTGCAACGCCTCCTTTTTCATTCCGCGTGGCCAGAGACGTTCCACCAGAAAACGCGGGCCATCCTCTTTTGCGGGCGGGTCATACACTCGTTTGATCTGGATCGTCATGCGCTAGACGAAATTGAGCTTTGGAAACTCGCGACCCAGAATTTTTCCAGCGGGCGCCTTCATCCAGTTGTCCAAAATGGTCGAATAAACAGATCGGAAATCGATGCTGTAAAAAAGATCTCCGGAGTCAAGCTTATCGAGCGCGGGTTGTTTACCATAAAGCCCCGGATTCACGTCGCCGCCGCATACAAACAGCGGCGCAGCAGTTCCGTGGTCAGTTCCGCCGTTTGCATTTTCAGTAACGCGTCTGCCAAACTCGCTGAAGGTCAGTACGATAACGCGATCGAAAATCCCTTTTCTTTTGAGATCATTACAAAAAGCGACCAGGGCAGCGCTAAACTCACTCAACAAACGCTTGTGAGTGTTGGCTTGGCCAGCGTGGGTGTCATAACCTCCCTGACTTGCATAATAAACACGAGTGGGTAAGCCGCCGGCAATCAGGCGAGCAATAAGGCCAAATGAACTACCTAACTGATTTCTTGGATAAGGAACCTCGTTTTTTGAGCTTCGAAGCATTCGCTTAATCCGCTCAGCGCTTACCTGCGCGTCGAGGGCTGTTCGCTGAAGATATTCGAGTGCCGAGAGGCCAGAGTCATTTGGTCCTGAAAGGCTGCCGATCGAGTCACCCGACATCGCATCAGGTTCAAGGCCATTTAGCTCGGAAAACAGATGAGCCTCGCTGGGATCGCTCGTCCGATCAAAGCCCAGGTTGCCGGGACGGCTGATTGCGACGCCTGTAGGGAGATTCGCGTTGAATGCTTCCGGCAGCTGTTCGCCTAAAACAACGCCCACAGTTGGATCTTCGCCGCGGCAGCAATTATCGAAATATCGACCAAGCCATCCTTTCGTGAGGATTTGATTTGCGTCCGAGGCCGTCTGCCAAATTTCAGTCGAACGAAAATGTGATCGATTCGGATTTGGATACCCCACGCCTTGAATAATGGCAAGATTGCCACTTTCGTAGAGCGCTTTCATGGGTTCGAGACTTGGATGAAATCCGATTCCGTTATCAAGGGGTATAACCTGGTTCTTTGGTATTCCAATCGTAGGCCGCGCCTTAAAATAGAGATCATCCTCAAAGGGAATAATCGTGTTCAATCCATCATTTCCTCCGGCCAATTGGATCACGACAAGAACGGGATGGTCGCGGCCTGTCCCTGCTTGAAGCGCGGAATCCAGGGCCTGAGCGTGCATAAACGTGCACGTTTGCTGAATAAACACCGGCACGGTCCAACTAAGCGCCGCCCCCATGAGCGAGGTCCGCAGAAAGGCCCGTCTGGTCAGAACTGGTAGATCGTGTTCCATAGAGGTATGGCGGGGAGGCAGCCCGGCATTAAGTCACTTGGTAATAGGGTGTAGTCATCATCAATGCTGCCAACTCGCGGATCGTCGCATCTCCCAGAGGGAGGCTCCGGTTGGAAAGGAATTCGCGAAAGCTGGTCGCAAGCTCGAATTTTGAGCTGCATTGGAATATTCGAACAAACAGCTTCTCGACGACGTTTTCTGGCTGCTGACGGTCCGATGCGGTGATGATCTCGTCGACTAACAATGCAGGGGTTGTGGCAGGTCTTATTCCGCTCATGTCCATTGCAAGCGGCTTTGGCAGCCCGATTTCCAGTGGATCGATTCCCTCGACTAGCTGGCGAGCGAGTTTATAACGAAACGCCAGAGTTGAGGTATTAATCCAGCTTTTGCCGCCGTCCCATCCTTTTACGCTTGGCGGGTAAAACGGAACCTGGCCCATTTGACGGAACGCAAACACTATCACGGATGATTCCGGCAAGGCTATCGGCATCGTTCGAAAGGCTTGAACGAAGAACTGGACCGGGCTTTTAATCTGAGAATTCAAGGCTTTTGTGCCGTAAAATTCCTGGGCGGAAAAAACCTGCTTCATGAAGGGCCGAATATCGTATTGAACGTTCCGCAACTCGCTTGCCAGCGCGTCGACGAGCTTTCCATCCGATGTTTCGTATGCGAAAAACTTCCATATCTTTCCTGCAATGAACCGCGCACACTGGGGTCGGTCGACAATCATATCGATTATCTGATCGCCGTTCCATGAGCCGGTTTTTTCCATAAAGCTCTTCCGTCCCGAGTCAAATTGTGCGGGAGCAAATCTGAAGGATTGATTGTCTTTGTCGATTCTGTAGCCTGTAAACGCCCGTGCCGCCTCTTTGACATCAGATTCGGTGTAGTTGCCTTCGCCGAGGGTAAAGAGTTCCATGACTTCGCGCGCAAAATTTTCGTTAGGCCTCTCTCTTTTGCTCTGAACAGTGTCTAACCAGATCATCATCGCCGGATCGCGCGAAATCGCTTTGATAAGATCGGCAAAGTTCCCGAGCCCATGTTGGCGCAACAATTCGTTTTGGCGCCACAGCTTGTAGGCATGCCGCACCTTTTGGCCGCTGGTAGCAAAATGCCCATGCCAGAATAGAGTCATCTTTTCGACAAACGGTGCACGCGTGTTCACCATCCGTGTGACCCACCAGCGCGTAAGATCGCTCATCTCGTACCGGAACTGCTCATTGAGAAGTTTGCGAACCGACTGTTTCTGTTCGGGCGTAACGGCCTCGCGAAGCTGGTTGCGGAGTTCGTCCTGGCTATGAGGATCCGCGCATGCTGGAGGCTCGAAAGATTCCGGCTGGGAATCGACCAAAGAGCTGATGGCCTTGGCTGGTCCCAGTGCATGAAGCTTCTCAATTTCTTCCGCACGCCCTCCGAAACCCGCGCGTACCAAAAGATGTGCTGCAGCGTCAAAATCCCAGCGATTCAATGCAAGGGGTGACAACAACATTTCAGCCTTTCAATACCCGACGGCGGTTTACTGAATTTGCAGACGTAGCGTCAAAGGCTAGGTTTCAGCGAATTTAGAATCCTCGAAAAGCAAAACTGATTGCAGATGGATCAAGTTTCACTATTGGCACATGAATCATTCGATGGTTTTGCTTTTCGAGGATCCTATGGGCGGGACCGCGAAACCCAAGGTATCGGATCCCACACCCCTTTTAAATGCACACACGAATCAAAAGCCCAAACGCAGTATGCTGATAACGCGCCGGCAATTGTCCGGCCCTCTAACAAAATTCGGTCCCGCAATAGCGAGGCCGCTTCACCCAATCGACGCTGCTCTCAACCCGGCCTTGAGATCCTTACCTCTCGCTGGTCTGAGGCGCGGCCTCGCTGAAAGCGAATGCGATTCGTCAATTTGACCCGGCGAACGGAGATTGGAGCCAATTCTTACTTTCTGGAGCTGGAAGGCCGAAAGTTGGTGATCGACGCGGGGCTCCATCCCAAGGAGGAAAATGAGGCTGCCTTGCCTATCTATCGGCTCGTACCGGATGGATCACTTGACGCCATTCTCATCTCCCATGCTCACCAGGATCATGTCGGTTCGCTTCCTGTCCTGATGCGGCGGCAACCGCAAGCCAGGGTGCTGATGACCCACGCCACCTCGAAACTGTCTGATATCATGCTCCATAATTCCGTGAACGTCATGTCGCGGCAGCGCGACGAGCTCGGCTCTCGCGGCTACCCTTTGTTCACACATCGCGAAGCCGATCAGGCGGCTGAGTTCTGGCAAAGAGTTGGGCTCCGTCAATATTGGACACTTTCCGGGGAGCGCTTACCGGAGCCTCAGGGTGAACCGACGTTCGAACTGTATGATTCCGGGCATATCCTTGGCTCGGCGGGTATTCTGTTTCGTGCCGAAGGACGAAAGATTTTCTACACCGGCGATGTGAACTTTCTCCAGCAAACACTCATGAAGAGCGCTGATTTTCCGGAAGAGGAAATTGATGTTTTGATTATAGAAACGACGCGAGGAGATCGTGCGCTCGATCCCTCATATTCACGAAGAAAAGAGGAACAAAGATTTCTGGCGGCTCTCGAAGAAGCCTTTGATCGGGGCGGGTCGGTACTTATTCCGGTCTTTGCGCTCGGGAAAACCCAGGAAGTCCTTACGATGCTCTATCATTTCAAACGTCGTGGCGCGTTGAAAGAGTCGCCGATTTACATCGGCGGTTTGAGCACCAAGATTACTGTGGCGCATGATCAGCTTGCATCATTGACGAGGCGCCAGCATCCGGGGCTGCAACTGCTCGATTCCATTGAACCCTACGTTTTAAGCGGCCGCGAAATTGCCACGACACAAATCAACCGCCGTCGCATTTATGCGCTCTCAAGCGGAATGATGACAGAGAAAACATTGTCCAATCAGCTCGCGGAGCGCTTGATCGGCGATCCCAGGCAGTCGATCTTTTTTGTCGGTTATGCGGATCCTGACACGCCTGGCGGCCGCCTGAAAGCCGCGCGGCTCGGCGATCAAATCCAACTTGATGGGCAGTTACCTGGCGCAAGATTGGCATGTAATGTGCAGGAGTTTGATTTCAGTGCGCACGCTCCGCGAGAGATGCTGTTAGAGTACATACGCAAAGTTGCTCCACGAGTTGTCGTGCTGGTGCATGGGGACCCGCCGGCTGTTGGGTGGTTTGCGGAAAGGATAGCATTGGAGTTGCCTGCGACTCAGGCAGTTATTCCGGAGCCCGGGAAGGAATACGAATTCTAGCGAGATACATTGGAAATGAAGTTACTCGTGGGGTGAGCCGCGTTTCTGGACAAAAACTCCGGGTCCAGTCCTTGATCTGCCACTATAAGGAAGCGATACGCGCGTGTATTTCGCAACCGCTCTGCGCGCAAATCGGGGGAGCAGGACGATGGCGGCTACAGTCGAAGCAATGCTGATTGCAAGCATGATGAGCCCGCCGGTGCTATTGCCGAGGTGTCCGGAAGCAATTGCTTCAAGTCCTGCTTTACCCGCGCTACCGAGCTGGCAGAAAAGCAGGAGACCGGGCAAACTTCCAATAACGCTCGCTAGTATGTAAGCTCGAAACGGGACACTTGTCAGGCCATACAAATAGTTTGCGAGGCCGAAAGGGACCGGGCAGAGACGCAGCAGGATCACAATTTTCCACCCTTCCTTCTCTATCGCGGTATCGATGGCACGGAATGTTGTATGTTTCCGCAGGCGGGCGGATATCTCATTGCGCAAGAACCACCGGGATAAGCTGAACCCGGCGGCGGCCCCCAATGTGAGGCCGGCAACGGCTCCCAGGACACCTAAAGGGAAGCCGAAGACTGCCGCTCCCGCGATGACGAACGGACTTGCCGGCATAAAAAAAAGCGAACCGGCAGCAAGGAGGAGGGATAGCAAAAAGACGCCAAGGAGACCAAGATGACCAATCCACGTGCAAAGACTTTGTACCGCAGGCACGACAGGAAAGAAATACGAGGTCGCCGCCAGCCCAATTGCCAGCACAACCGCGATGGTAAGCTTTTTGGCGAACGAAGTCACGATGGGTAGATTGGCATTGCGAGTTGCCCGCCGAAGCCAACCGGGTACAGGCGCGCGAAATGTTTATAAAGATTTATTTGACGATATGAGAATTCACCAGCCGGGTGAGTTCGAACATATCCACTTCCTTTTTGCCGTTAAAGACTGCTTCGAGAGCTGCGTCAGCTTTGATGAGTTTTTTTTCCTGAAGGTTGTTCTTTTTGATGTATTCCCAAAGCTTCTTAGTCAGTTCGGTCCTGGGAATGGGATTTTCGCCAACAATCTTGGCAAGCGCGGCATCTGGCTGTACAGGCTTCATGAACGCGCTTTTCGCTTTAGTTTCGTTTGACATAGCTAGGGATTAAAGAGTGACTCTCGAGGAAATCAACCACAAATTGCCCAGGGAGCCAGCGGGATATCGGGCCGCTATCCGGGCCGTCAGCCGATACTCGACCCCTTTGCAATGTGCAACCGCGCAGCGTAATAATTTTACAAATCGGCTTGCATGTCGCAAACCGCGTTGCTTTGCTTGAGTTTTTAAACCCTCCAGTTCTTCGGACGGTTTCCCTTCCCCAATCGGGGATAGCTGTTACCAATCCTGGAGGTTGATTTGCCTACGGACCCGACATTATTTCTTGCGGCAGAAGAGCTTACGGTGATACCCGACCGGCTTATTCCCGGGGTGGGGTGGTTCACTAATTCGATGCTGGTAACCATGATTGTGACCGTTTTGATAATTATTTGGGCCCGTCGATCGACGAAAAAGATGCAGCTGGTCCCGCAAGGCGCTCAGAACCTTTTTGAGGCGCTAGTCGAGACGCTTTATATGACTTTTGAGGGAATTGTCGGCAAACATATGATAGCGAGGGCTTTCCCCCTTCTTGCAACACTCTTTATTTTCATCCTTGTCGCGAATTGGTTTGGCTTGGTACCTGGAGTGGGAACGATCGGTTTCGGGACGCGCGGTGATTTTCCATTATCATTAAAGGAAATAAGTAAGCCTCTGCTCCGCCCCACAAACGCGGACATGAATATGACCCTGGGTATGGCCCTTTTGTTTATGTGCGTCTGGTTTGTCTGGACGATGCAGCAAGTCGGGTTGATCGGCTTTCTGGAGCAAAACTTTGCTCCAAAAGGGGATCTGAAAGGCGCTCTCAAGTATGCCTTGTTGCCTCTTTTCCTTTTTGTCGGGTTCATCGAGCTGGTCTCGATTGCGATCCGTCCGGTTTCACTCTCCTTTCGGTTATTTGGCAATATGTATGCCGGAGAGACGCTTCTTCATACGATGCAGACACTTGCCAATACATTACCGATCCCGATCAACTGGGTTGCGGGGATTCTGTTTCCTCTCCCTTTCTATTTTCTTGAGCTTTTGGTGGGATTACTGCAGGCGTTCGTCTTTGCGATGTTGTGCGCTGTCTACACTAAGCTCTCGACGGAACACGAGGAGGGAGCCCACTAGAAATTTTCCCGGCGAGACCATGCTACGCGTGGGCGGCGGGAACGAAAACACAACATTACGAAAGGAAGAAAACATGTTAGAAACTGTTCCGATGCTGGCGGCTGAGGCCGGGAATTTTGGTCCATTCCTGCCTTTGGCATTTGCCGGTTTAGGCGCGGGGATTGGAGTTGGTATTGTCGGGGGTAAAGCCGCAGAGGCAGTGGGACGCAATCCGAGCGCATTTGGCAGCATTCTTACGATGGGAATCATCGGTATGGCGCTGGCCGAAGCAATTGCGATTTATGGATTGATTATTGCATTCACCAAATAAAGGCGAAAGATTATGAGGCTGCGAGCCCCGATACTCGCGGCCTCGTATTTCCCTCAGATAAACTTTTTTATTGGATTAAACTATGGGAAGTGTTGCCCAACAATTCGGAGTTTACTGGCCGAATCTGATTGCTCAAATAATCCTATTTGCGATCGTCTATTTCGTCCTCAAAAGGTTCGCTTTTAAGCCGATCATCGCCATGCTGGAAGAACGGCGTCGC
>Ga0182037_10000150_pt1 | contig 30316 bp, 28 predicted proteins | sample sta12Cox44000082_FD_125974 | JGI IMG/M metagenome (GOLD analysis project Ga0182037, IMG submission 125974) | Lab enrichment of tropical soil microbial communities from Luquillo Experimental Forest, Puerto Rico - statoxic.12C.oxic.44.000.082 | ecosystem: Environmental > Terrestrial > Soil >... | reverse complement strand
GTCATGCCGATGGCGTGCTCGAGTCCTTTCAGCTTGCGAAAAATGATCGTCCGGCTCGCCCACGGACATGCCAGCGAGACGTAGAGATGATATCGGCCGACCGCGGCGGGAAAAGATGTCGATGCATCGTTCGAAATCCATTCACGAAACGCATCTTCCTGGCGCTTAAATTCGCCGGCGGCGGTCTGCTCATGCGGGAGATGCGAGGAAGCCACGAGACTATCTAGTCCAGGGCCAAAAGAACGCGAGCAACCGGCGGGTTTGGCTTCCGCAAAAAAGTTCTTGCCAGTGAAATGGTGCTATAGTTAACTATATCACTAAATGAGAGCGAATACGGGCCAACTGGTCGAGCGCGCGGCTGTTCCTAGGACGATTCGGAGTCCCAAATGAGCCGTGAATGGAATGACGGTCAGCCGATTTATCGGCAGCTTCGCGATCGTGTCGTCCACATGATTCTCGACGGCGTACTGAAAGAGGAAGACTCCCTGCCCTCGGTGCGAACCGTCGCCGCTGATTACCGGGTCAATCCCCTCACCGTTCTCAAGGCCTACCAGGAACTGGTTGATGAGAACCTGGTTGAAAAGAAGCGCGGTCTGGGAATGTTTGTGAAGCGCGGCGCTCGCGAACGGTTACTCCAAGTCGAACGCCAGAAGTTTCTCGCCGAACACTGGCCGCGCGTCTCAGCAACGATAGAACGGCTTGGTCTCAATTTAAGCGAACTGCCACATCCAGTTGCGACGCGGCACTCAAAAAATGAAAAGGAGGATCGTTAACCCATGGCAACCATTGAAGCCCGCGGTCTTGGCAAAACATTCGGCACAACGGTGGCATTGAACAATGTCAATCTTCGTGTCGAAGAAGGCCGCATTCTTGGAATCATCGGCCCGAATGGCGCCGGCAAGACAACCGCGCTCAACGCCATTCTCGGACTCACCTCCTACCAGGGCGAATTGAAGGTCCTCGGACGCGATCCCTGGAGAGCGCGCGATGAATTAATGCGCGACGTCTCGTTCATTGCCGATGTCGCCGTCCTGCCGCGTTGGATCCGGGTAAGTGACTTGCTCGAGTACGTCGTGGGTGTTCATCCAAAGTTCGATCGCGCGAAAGCGGAAGGCTTTCTGGCCAAGACCGCGATCAAACGACGCAGCAAAGTGCGCGAACTATCGAAAGGAATGGTCGCGCAATTGCATCTCGCCATCGTGATGGCAATCGACGCCAAGCTTCTGGTCCTCGATGAACCGACGCTTGGACTCGATATTCTTTTCCGGAAGCAATTCTACGATTCGTTGCTCAACGATTACTTCGATCACAGCCGCACAATCGTCGTCACCACGCATCAAGTGGAAGAAGTCCAGGATGTCCTGACCGATCTCGTTTTCATCAACCACGGTCGCATCGTTCTGCAATGCACGATGGAGGAATTCGAGTCGCGCTATGTCGAAGTCATGGTGCATCCCGACCACGTCGCCGGGGCCCGATCGCTCAAGCCGATGTCTGAGCGTCAGGTGTTCGGACGAAGCATTCTTTTGTTCGACCACGTCGATCGCAATCAACTTGCCGCCCTCGGCGATGTTCGCACTCCGAGCATCGCCGATTTGTTCGTCGCGGTAATGAGCAACTCCAAAGGACCAAGAAATGAATAACCCATCCACGTCCGAATCGCCTAACCAGCCAACGCCTGCTCCACACGCGACGCCGACCTTTTATTGGTCGGTTAAACGCGAGCTATGGGAAAACAAGTCAATCTACTTTGCGCCGCTGATCGTTGCCGGGGTCGTTTTGTTCGGATCGCTGGTCGGTTCGGCACATCTTCCGGAGCGCAGACGGACCGCGATGTTGCTTGATGAAGCGCATCGGCGAATGGCCATTGAACTACCCTACGACATCGCGGCGATGATGATCATCATCACCGGATTTATCGTCGGACTATTTTACTGCCTCGATGCGCTTTACGGCGAACGCCGGGATCGCAGCATCTTGTTTTGGAAGTCGCTGCCGATCTCGGACATCACCACCGTACTTTCGAAAGTCAGCATTCCACTGCTCGTCCTGCCGCCGATCATCTTCGCCACCGTTGTCGTGATGCAGTTCATCATGTTGCTCATCAGCACCGCAGTGCTGCTCCCGAGCGGATTGGGGGGCACGACTTGGGCGAACTTCAACCTGCTCCAGCAATCGGTGATCATGCTTTACAGCGTGATCGTGATCGTGCTTTGGCACGCGCCGATCTACGGCTGGGCACTGCTCATTTCTGGCCTGGCGCGACGCGCGACGTTTCTCTGGGCGGTAATGCCTTTTTTCGCGATCGGGATTTTCGAAAAGATCACATTCAACACGACCTACTTCTATTCGATGGTGAAGAATCGCGTGTTTGGTGCCGGTGACCTGGCCTTCAATTTGCACCGCTCTTTTGGGATCGACTCCCTGACCCAACTCACGCCCGGCCGGTTTTTGAGCGCACCGGGACTTTGGCTCGGACTGATCTTTGGCGCCGCGTTCGTGATCGCTGCGATTCGGCTACGTCGTTATCGCGGTCCCCTTTGATTCAGATGCTTTCAGTCAATCAGACGAAGGAGAATTATGAAAATACTTATAATTGTTAACGCTTGTTCAGTGTTGTTTGCAGGTTCGCTCTTTGCCTCGTCTTTACAGGAGCAAAACAAGGCGATCGCGAAACGCGCCTTTGAAGAAATCCTCAGCAACGGCCGGTTCGAACTCGCAAACGAGCTCTACGCCAAGGATTTCATCAACCATGGCGTCCATCACGATGCCAGCCTGGACGAAGACCAAGCGGCGCTGAGAGGCTGGCACCAGGCGTTTCCGGACGGCGTCATCTCGCCAGAGAGGCTGATTGCGGAAAACGACTTGGTCGCCATCTACTGGAAAGCTCACGGCACCAACACCGGCACAGGTAACGGGCTGCCTGCAACGGGCAAAAAGACGGAACTAGCTGGAATTACCATCTGGCGCATTGTCGATGGCAAAATCAAGGAAGAATGGTCTGCGTTTGATCAGCTTTCAATGATGCAAGAACTCGGACTGCTCCCGGCGAACAAGTAGGCAACAAACACAGGGGCGAATCCGTGCACCCAATCAAAAAAACCGCGCGCATCGCCGGCGCGTTATATGTTTCAACGGTTCCAATTGCGTTGTTCGCCTGGTCTTATGTGCCGGGCAAACTCATCGTGCGCGGAAACGCGACAGCGACGGCAGAGAACGTCCTAAGTCACGAGACACTGTTTCGTCTCGCAATTCTCGCTGACCTAGTTGGCTTTGTGATTTTCATCTGTCTCGGCTTCGCGCTCTACCGCTTGCTTCGCGACGTCGACCGGATATGGGCGGTGGTGATGCTTGGCTTCGTCCTTGTTTCGGGCGCTGTTGGTTTCTTGAATTCACTAAATAACATCGCCGCTGTGACCCTCTTCCGCGGCGCCGACTTTCTCGTAGCCCTGGAGAAACCTCAGCGTGACGCGCTCGCTATGTTGTTTCTGCGTCTGCACGGTCAGGGCAGTGTGATTAACGAAATCTTTTGGGGGGTATGGCTCTTTCCCTTTGGTTGGTTGGTATTTCGCTCAGGCTTCTTGCCGCGCTTTCTCGGCATTTGGTTGATGATCAACTGTTTCGGATGGCTCGCCGTCAGCGTTGCCGGATTATTTTTCCCGCCGTATTCCGATGCCATTTATCGCTATGCCCAGCCCATCTTGTTTGGGGAAATGGCGATTATGCTCTGGCTCCTGATTAGAGGCGCCAATGTCGCGTCGATCCCGGCTGCGATTTCGGCAAGCAACTCCAGTGTGCCAGCTACGCAACTATGACAGCTAAAGAATGGTCGCCGAAAGCCAAGGCGCGATTAGCAGGTGTTTTTGAAGTACTCGAAGGTTCTACGTCGGCTTGGGGGCAAGTGACCGTGCTCGGGTGGCTCATTGTCGTTGGCAATGCTTCCGCAACAGCGGCGAACATTTTGCAGCACGAAACGTTATTTCGACTAGGCTTCGCATCGTCCCTTTTCGGCGTCGTATTCCATCTCGCTTGGGCGTTTCTGTTTTACCAGTTGTTCAAGCCGGTGAGCCGAAGCGTTTCTCTCTGTGCATTACTGGTTATTCTTGTCTGCTGCACTCTTCAGGCGCTGAGCGCTCTTCTCTATCTCGCACCGTTAGTCGTGTTGACCGCCGGGAGCTCTCTGAGCGCGCTTAACCAGGAACAATTGCAGGCACTCGCCTACATGTTTCCCAAATTGAACGGTCTGGCCTTCGATACCACCCTCGTGTTTTTTGGACTTTGGTGCGTTTTGACGGGCTACCTGATTTTTAAGTCCACCTTCCTGCCTCGAATTCTGGGTGTGCTGCTGGCGATCGATGGTTTGGGTTGGATGATGTTTATGTGGCCGCCGCTCGGACACTATTTGTTCCCGATAATCGCAGTCGCGTGCGGCCTGGCGGAAATTCCGCTGGAGTTGTGGCTCCTCATATTTGGCGTGAATAACGAACGCTGGAAAGCGCAGGCCGAAGGTCTCACGGCACCTAATCCCACTGGCGACGAGCGTTCCAACAGACAACGCGCGACGATCCGATTGCCTCTCTTCCTTTAATGAATCACCGACTCAAGCTTCAGCGATCGCGATGAAACTGAAACGCGTACTTAAATGGAGTCTGCTCGCAATTCTCGTCACGCTCACCGTGTGGATCTTCATCGCGTATTGGACTTCAACAAACGACTGCGGACGCAAGATTGCTCCCGGACGTGAACTGATGAAAGCGATTCGTTACTGCGAATACGGTCCGCCGGATGACGTTCTGAAACTCGAAGAAGTCGAAAAACCGGTCCCGAACGACAACCAGATTCTTGTCCGCGTTCACGCCGTTTCTCTTAGATTTTACGACAGTGGCATGCTGGAAGGCGGTGTCGGCAGACTCGTCTTTGGACTGCGGAAGCCAAGAAATACCTGCCCGGGGTCTGATTTCGCCGGAGCAGTTGAAGCGGTCGGCCGAAACGTGACCGAGTTTAAGCCGGGCGATGAAGTCTTCGGGGTAAGGGCAGGCGCTCTTGCCGAATATATCTGTGTCACGGCCAGCCGAGCGGTTGTTTCGAAACCGGGCAACGTCACTTTCGAGCAAGCCGCCTCAATCCCTACTGCGCTGGTTGCTTTACAGGGTCTGCGCGACACGGGGCGAGTGAAAGCAGGACAAAAGATCCTGATCAATGGTGCGTCTGGAGGCGTGGGCACGTTCGCGGTGCAAATTGCAAAGGCGATGGGCGCGGAAGTAACCGGCGTCTGCAGCACACGCAATCTCGATCTTGTGAAATCGTTAGGCGCCGATCACGTGATCGATTACACGAAAGAGGATTTCACGAAAAGCGATCAGCGTTACGACGTAATTTACGATCTCGTCAATAATCGTTCCTTTGCGGAACGCCGCCGCGTCCTCAAACCGGGCGGTATCTGTGTGTTGGCCGGGGTCGGCGGCTCAGGAATGCGCAAGGAAACTTTGGTCAACATGGCTGGCGGCTTCAGCGCTGCTCTTCGTTCGAAGTTCGGGAAGGAGAAGTTTGTTATGTTTGGCGTCGACATTAGCAAAAAAGACCTCGGCGTTCTGCGCGATTTGACGGAAAGCGGAAAGGTCGTGCCCGCTCTCACCAAGACGTATCGGTTTACTGAAACCGCTGCGGCCTATAAATATCTCGAAACCGGGCACGCCAGCGGAAAGATCGCTATTACGGTCGAATGAAGCTCGTTAAGCGAATCTTTAAATGGACCGCAGCTGTCATCCTGCTTGTGCTGATCGGCTGGTTCTTCATCGCTTACTGGACTTCAACTAACGACTGCGATCGCTATGCAACCACTCCAAATAATCCTATGAAAGCTATTGTTTATTGTGAGTACGGTCCGCCCGAAGTTTTGCAGCTCAAGGAAATCGAAAAGCCGGCTCCGGCAGACAACGAGGTCCTCGTTAGAGTGCGCGCAGCCGGAACGAATCCTTTGGATGGAATGCATACCGGACGCGCTCGAATCGTTTCTGGATTGCGCAAACCGAAACTAACCCGACTCGGGACTGATTTCGCCGGCGTTGTGGAAGCGGTCGGCAAAAACGTAACCGCATTCAAGCCAGGTGAGGAGGTGTTTGGCGCGAAAACCGGCGCGTTTGCCGAATACGTCTGCGTTCGTGAGGATCGCGCGATTGTGTTAAAGCCGGCGAACGTAACGTTCGAAGAAGCAGGTGGGACCGCAATCGCGGCAATTACCGCGTTACAAGGACTGCGCGATAAAGGAAAGCTTCAAGCGGGGCAAAAAGTCCTGGTTAACGGCGCCTCGGGCGGTGTCGGCACGTTTGCGGTGCAAATTGCCAAAGCATACGGCGCCGAGGTGACCGGCGTCTGCAGCGGGCGCAATGTCGATCTGGTGAAATCAATCGGCGCCGATCACGTAATCGACTACACGAAAGAAGATTTCACCAAGACGGATCAGCGCTACGATCTAATTTACGATCTCGTCTCTAATCATTCATTCGCCGAACGGCGCCAGATCTTGAACCCGAATGGAATTTGCGTCATTGCCGGCGCTGGCGGATCTGGCTGGCATGAAGGAATTCTCCGACGCATGGCCGGCACGCTTTACGCCTACGTCCGGTCGCGATTCACCAGCCAAAAATTTCTGGCTTATCTCGCGATGCTGAACAAAAAAGACATGACCGAGCTGGCCGAATTGATGCAATCGGGAAAAGTGAAGCCGGTGATCGACCGGACTTACAAACTAGACGATCTCGCAGCCGCGGAACGATATCTTCAGGAAGGACACGCTCGCGGTAAGGTCGTTGTAACCGTGGAATAGAATGAAACCAAGAATTAACCTATGAATGTTCAGACCTACGCAAGAATTGCCGGCGCGTTGTTCCTGCTTTCGTTCGTCGCGGGCGGCTTTGGTGAAGGTTATGTTCCGTCCAAGTTCATTGTGTCGTCCGACGCTGCAGCCACCGTAGCGAACATCAAAGGTTCCGAGTTTACGTTCCGTCTCGGCTTTGCCGGCTTCCTGATAGAATCGATGTGCGATGCTGCCCTCGCTTTGATCTTTTACGTGTTGTTGAGCCCGGTAAATAAGAACGTTTCTCTTCTCGCCGCGTTCCTCGGTCTTATCAGCACTACTGTTTTTGCCGTCGCCGAGCTCTTTTGTTTTATGGCGCTTCACATTGTCGGGGGAGCCGGTTACCTGAATAGCTTCTCGGCCGATCAACTCAACACGCTCGCCCTGTTGTCGCTAAAGTTTTACACAACTGGCGGTATGATCTTCACCGCCTACTGCGGTTTGGCTTGGATCTTGCGAGGCTGCTTGATGTTTTACTCGGGATATCTTCCGAAGTTTCTCGGTGTCCTCATGGTGATCGGCGGTCTCGGGTTTTTCGTGAGAAACTTCCTGCTGATTCTCGCGCCGGCCTATGCCTCCGACATGCTTCTGATGCTGATGTTTCCGGGCGGGCTGCTGCTGACTGGCTGGTTACTAATTAAAGATGTCGATGTTGGAAAGTGGGAATTGACGTGGCGCGTGAGTCCAGCCGGACCGGCGTAGTGACCAGTGACCAGATTCGTTCTGTTATATCTTAGTTCGAAACGCTAACCTTTTGACTCCTGTTTTTTCAACTCCTCAACTCCTCAACCGCTCAACCCTTCAACTCATATGAAACGTGTCCTAAAGTGGCTATTCCTCCTGATTCTAATCGGCGGCTTCGTTTGGTTCGAAATTGCCTACTGGCGATCGACCAACGACTGCGACCGGAAGAAGGTGGCCGCGCCGAGCAATCCGATGAAGGCGATTATCTATTGCGACTACGGTTTGGCCAATGTTCGGCTCGACCAAATCGAAAAGCCCGTCCCGAAAGACGACGAAGTGCTCGTCCGAGTTCGCGCGGCTTCGGTGAATCCGTATGACTGGCATTTCGTCGAAGGCACACCTTACGTCATGCGCGCGATGGGTGTCGGTTTGCGGAAGCCAAAGGACATACGGCTCGGCGTTGATTTCGCCGGTACAGTCGAAGCCGTAGGCAAGAACGTGACTCAGTATAAAGCAGGCGACGAAGTCTTCGGCGGAAGAGGCGGCGCGTTTGCCCAGTACGTTTGCCGGCGCGCCACTGGCGCGATCGCGCTCAAACCAGCGAACGTGACTTTCGAACAAGCCGCCGCTCTGAATATTGCCGGCATCACCGCGTTACAGGGAATTCGAGACAAAGGAAAAGTTCAGGCAGGCCAGAAAGTGTTGGTGAACGGCGCCTCCGGCGGAGTCGGAACGTTTGCCGTGCAAATCGCGAAATCTTTTGGCGCAAATGTGGCGGGCGTTTGCAGCACACGAAATATCGATCTGGTGAAGTCGTTGGGCGCCGATCAGGTGATCGACTATACCAAGGAAGATTTCACGAAGGGCAACGAACGTTACGATGTAATCCTCGATAACGTCGGGACCGGCCACTCACTTTCTGAATACAAGAAGGTGATGGTGCCGGAGGGAAAATATGTTCTCATCGGAGGCGGCGGAGTTGCGGATCAAGGACTGTTGGGGGGCCTCGCGCGCGCTCTGTGGGCACCCATCGTCTCGAAGTTTGGGAAACAACACATGGGAATGATGATGGCCGACCCGTCCACTAAAGATTTGACGATGCTTGGCGAAATGACGCAGGAGGGAAAACTCAAACCCGTCATCGATCGAACTTACAAACTCGAGGAAGTCCCGCAGGCGCTCGCTTATCTCGAGCAGGGCCACGCGCGCGGCAAAGTCATTATCACAGTAGATTAATTGGAAATTTTCAGCACTGCATTGCCCGAAAGTTTTCCGGCGCGAAACTCTTCGAGGGCTTTATTTGCGTTTTCGAGCGCAAAGACCTGAACTTTGGTTTTTACCGGAACGCGCGGCGCGATCTTGAGAAATTCCTCGCCGTCACGGCGAGTGAGATTGGCAACCGAACTGATCGCCCGTTCTTCCCAAAGATCGGCATACGGAAATGACGGGATGTCACTCATGTGAATTCCGCCGCAAACCACGATCCCTCCTTTGGCGAGCGCGCGGAGCGCGACCGGAACCAGCGACCCGACCGGTGCAAAAATAATTGCGGCGTCGAGTTTCTCGGGTGGCAATTCATCCGAACCGCCGGCCCAGACCGCGCCTAATTTTTTCGCTTCTTTCTGACCGGCGGAATGGCCCGGTCGAGTGAAGGCGTAGACTTCCTTTATCTCGTAGACCGCGACCTGCGCGATCAGGTGGGCCGCATTTCCAAAACCATAAATGCCGAGTCGCTTCGCGCCGCCGGTTTTTCGATAGGAACGATAACCGAGCATTCCGGCGCAAAGGAGCGGCGCAACGTCAACGTCGTCGTACTCATCAGGCAAATGAAAACAATAACGCACGTCTGCCACCGTCAGCTCGGCGTAGCCTCCGTTAATCGTGTAGCCCGTAAATCTCGCCCGATCGCAGAGATTTTCGCGATCGGCCCGGCAATAGCGGCACTCCCCGTCGGTCCAGCCGAGCCACGGAATTCCAACACGATCGCCAACCGCAAATCCTTTCACGGTGGCACCTATTTCTTCGACGCGCCCAACGATCTGGTGGCCAAGAATTAGAGGCAGTTTTGGATTCGGCAGTTCGTTATCAACAATGTGCAGATCAGTCCGGCAAACGCCACAGGCGCTCACGCGAACGAGCAATTGTCCCTTTCCCTGTTTCGGTTCTGGAACATCACGGAGCGCAAGCGGCGATCCGATTTTGTCGAGAACCATCGCGCGCATCTTCGTAGCGCGCTTCTAGACAGGCGCAAGTTCTTTTGATGGTGGAGTTGCCTCGTGCTCGTGGAAGTGCGCGCTGCGCAGGAACGGGACTTTGTCGAGCACGTGCTCCTGGAACCATTCGAGCCAGAGGTAGATCACCGGAGTCACAAACAACGTCACCATTTGCGAGAAGATCAAGCCACCGACGATTACTAAACCGAGCGGGCGGCGCGATTGCGCGTCCTGACCAAAACCGAGCGCGAGCGGGATCGCGCCCATCAACGCGGCGAGCGTGGTCATCATGATCGGACGAAAACGTTCCACGCTCGCTTCGTGAATGGCGGAGCGCAGGTCCCAGCCCTCGTCGATTCGTTGCAGCGCGAAATCGACCACCATGATTCCGTTTTTCTTCACGATGCCGAGAAGGAGGAACAATCCGATCACGCTGTAGAGCGACAAAGTTGAATGAAAAATCCAAAGCGTAGCCAGACCACCAACCACCGCCGGCACAATCGCCGGAAACAAGACCGTGATCGGATGGACGTAGCTTTCGTAGAGAATTCCCAGGATCACATACATCGCGAAGATGGCCAGGAGCAGGATCGCCGGCAAAGCACGAAAGAGTTGACGAAAGACCAACGCTTCACCCTGAAAGGTCGATTGCACGCTCGGATACTGGCTCTGGATCTGACCGAAGGAATCTTCGATAAACTTTGTCGCATCACCAATCGCCACGCCGGGAAGCAAATTAAAATTGATCGTAACGCTGGTGAACTGATCGAAATGGTTCACCGCTTGTGGTCCAATCACCTGGCCCGTTGTCGTAACTGCCCGCAAAGGAACAAGATCGGCCGAGGTCCCAGTTGTAACTGCAATTCCCGGACTGCCGCCGAGCTGGCCAATGGCGCTCCCGCTATTACTCCGAACATACAAGTTGTTGAGATCGCCCGGCGTCGCACGCTCGCTGTCTGCCACTTCGAGGATCACCTGATACTGATCATCCGGCTGCTTGATCAGATAGACGTAGTTCTGTGAGTAAGCGTTCTTTAGCAAACTCTGGATCGCCGACGTCGAGACGCCATAAGTCGCGGCGCGCTCGCGATCGATGTTCACCGTCAGGTTCGGCGTACTGTGGTAATAGTCCGAACGAAAGGAAGCGAAGCCTTTGAAATCGCGCAGCTTCGCCATCAATTGATCAGCCGCCTGGTAAACGTCGTCCGGAACAATCCCGCTAATGGTAAACGCGTATTGCCCTTGCGTTTGATTGGTCGCGCCGACGTTGATTTGCAAAACTGGTTGCGGCGTGATGACTGCGTTGATGCCGGGGATGGTGGCGATCGACTTTTGCAGCCGCAGAATGCATTGCTCGATCGGGTCGCGTTGCCCGCGCGGTCTAAAAACCGCGAAGATAACCCCTTGTGAAGCGGCGCTGCGCTGCGCGGACCCGGCGACGGTAAAGAATTGCGCAATGCCCGGTTCAGCGATGACTTTTTCGTTCACCTGTTTTTGAAAAGCGCGCATTTGTTCCGGCGAAGTCCCTTCCTGAGCAATAAAAACGCCGCGCGCGGAGCCACTGTCCCCGACCGGAAGCAAAGTAAACGGCAAATGGGTGAAGAAAAACCCGAGACCGATGATACAACCGAGCAGGATAGGCCCGGTCAGCCACGCGCGGTCGAGGAACTTATCGAGCGCCCGGCTGTAGGCGCGGATCACGCTTTGAATAAAGTCGCCGGTCCATCTTTCCATCCGGGCCCGTTTGTGACCCGCTTTGCGCTCGCCAAGAATCCGAGCGCACATCAACGGCGTGAGGGTCAGTGAAACGAGACCTGAGGCGAGAATCGCAACGATGATCGTGATGGAAAATTCCTGAAAGATGCGACCGAGCAGTCCGGGCAAAAGGACCAACGGAATGAAAACCGCCGCGAGCGAAAGGGTCATCGACAAAATGGTGAATGAAATTTCGCCGGCTGTATTGAAGGCGGCCTGGAGAATTGTCTCACCGTGCTCGGCCCGGCGAATCACGTTTTCCAAAAAGACAATTGCGTCGTCGACCAAAAATCCGATGGCGAGAGTCATCGCCATCAGCGTCAGGTTATTAATCGAGAACCCGAACATGTACATCGCGGTGAAAGTGATCAGCAGTGAAAGTGGCAAGGCGATCGCAGGGATGAGCGTATCGGTCGCGCGCCCGAGAAAGACGTAGATCACCACCACCACCAGCACGAACGCGATCGCCAGCGTGGTCCGCACATCGTGAACGGAATTTACAATTGTTTGCGAGCGATCGAACACCGGAACGAAGCTGATCGATCCGGGCAGGCTGGCGCGGAATTCCGGAAACAGCGCCTTGACCGAATTTGCAACCTCGACTGCGTTCGCACCGGCTTGCCGCGAGGCGGCCAGCACGACAATCGATCCCGGCGACTTGATTCCGCGGGCAAAGAAGAAGCGCGAGGTGCGCTCGTCCTGCACACTTTGTTTCACTTCGGCAACGTCGCGCAAATAAACCGGCGAGTTGTCCCGGTTCCGCGCGACGATCAGGTTCCGATACCCTTCCGCCTGATCGATTTGCCCGTTCGGTTGAAGAACAAACGTGCGATGCGGACCATCGAATTGTCCGGCACCGGAATAAACGGTTCCGGCTTTGATCGCGCTGGCCAGATCGTCCATCGTCAAGCCCCGCGCGGCCAGGGCCGAGGGAGACGCTTTGATCCGGATCGCGGCTTGAACGCCGTAAATGTTTACTTGCGAGACGCCGGGCAAAATGGCGATCCGTTGCGCCACCACGGTCGACGCGTACTTATATAGATCGCCATCGGTTAGGCTGTCCGACATCAGGCCAATCAAATAAACCGCCTGATCGTTGGGATTCGTTTTGCTGAACGTTGGCGGGCTCGGCAGATCGAGCGGCAATTTCCCGGTCGCGCGCTGGATGGCCGCCTGCACGTCGGTAGCCGCGTCCGTGATGCTCTTGCTGAGAACGAATTGAAGCGTGAGCGAAGTGTTCCCCTGCGAGCTCGAACTGGTGATGATGTCGAGTCCCGGGATTTGCAGGAATTGTTTTTCAAGCGGCGTCGCGATGTTGTTCGCCATCGTCACCGGGTCAGCGCCGGGATAAGAGCAGCTGACTTGAATGATTGGATAATCGACCGCCGGGAGATCGTTGACCGCAAGCTTGTTGTAGGTGGCGGCGCCCGCGACGATCACCGACAGCGTCAAAAGCACCGTCATCACTGGCCGGCGAATAAACGGGCCCGAAAGGCCGGTGCCTTTGACCGGAACTAATTTCGGTGATTGGGGAGTGCCACCGTCGGACGTCGATCTTAAGCGATTTGGATCGCGCCCTTCGCGTTCGCCATTACCGGAACTTTCTTGTTGGTCAGCCTGATCCATGAAAAGAATTAGGGCGCGCTCTTGCTTGCGGCTGGGTTTCCTTCACTTGCGGCTTGAGGAACGTTGTATGGTTTCGGGTCGACCTTTGCTCCCGGAGCGAGCGCGAGTTGTCCGGTGACCACGACAGTCTCATCCGGCTCGACGCCGCCTTCGATTACAGTCATATCGCCATCCTGGCGCTGTCCTGGTTTCACCGGACGAAGATCGACCGTGTTGTCCGGCTTCAGGATAAACACGAACGGACCGCTCTGACTAATTTGAACTGCTTGCGCGGGAACCAGCCGCGCGTCTTTGATCGTATCGAGAATGAAACGAACCCGCACAAATTCTGAGGGCCAGAGCGCGCGATCGGGATTTGGCGTCACCGCGCGCGCTTTCACTGTTCCCGAGCCGGGCTGAACCGCGTTGTCGATGAAATACAAATCGCCGGTGCGGGGAGCGATCTTAGCGTCGGGCGAATACGTCTGCACTTTGACGTTCGGACCACCGAGGTATTTCCGGACCAGCGCGAGATCGGTCTCCGCCACGGTGAAGTCGGTATAAATCGGATCCAATCCTTGAATAGTGACGAGGGCAGAACTAGATGGGCCGACCAGGTTTCCAATATCCACATTACGCAGACCAATTCGTCCGTTGATCGGTGATTTGATATAGCAGTAATCGAGATTCACCTGTGCCGCTTCGGCCGCAGCCTGCGATTTCTGCGCGTTGGCCACCGCCGTGTCGTAGTCTTGCGGAGCGTTCACTCCCTTGGCGCGAAGATCGGCCTGCCGCTTCAACGTCACTTGATCCAACGCCGCTTGCGCTTTGGCCTGATCAAGGGCGGCTTGAAATGGCGCCGGATCAATCGTGAAAAGCAGATCGCCCTTTTTTACTTCTGCGCCGTCTTGAAAATGTCGTTGCAGGATTTTGCCGCTCACTTGCGCCTGGACCTGCACGGTTTCGTAAGCGGCACAGGTCCCAATTTCGTCGAGATAAATCGGAACATCTTTGGTGGTCACTTTCGCGACCAAGACCGGACGGACCGGCGGCTGGGTCGACTTCGCGGTCTCAACCCCGCGTTGCAATGTTCGCGCGACCGCGAAAGCAGCGAGAATGACGAAAAGAAACATCCCCCAGCGCGGGATCCGGTGTTGTCTCTTCTTGCCACCGACGGTTTTCACTCGATTCATCTCCTGCACTTCAGTGGCGGCTCCATTCCCTGAATCTATTCGGATTCCCATGTTAATTCTTTCCGTTCTTTCCAATCCGCGTCCGAGTCGCGGCATTTTTTCCGTTCCCGTTCCCTTTCTCCGCCTTCTGCCGGATCCGGTCCAATACTCGGATGCAGGTATGAAGCTCGGACGCGGGAATATCGTCGAGCAATTCATGACGAAGCTTGGAAGCCTCCGCGTTAATTCCTGCGATCACACGCTGTGCGCGTCGTGTCAGATGAACGGTCTTGCACCGGCGATCGTGCGGCGAATTTTTTCGCGCTACCCACTGGTCGTCTTCGAGGCGATGCAGCAACGTGACCAGGGTTGGTTCTTCGATGCCAAGATGCGCGGCGATTTCGGCCTGGGTTAGCGGACCAGGAGACATCGACAAACGAAGGAGGGTACGCCACTTGGCCTGGCTCAGCCCCATCGGCTTGAGGCGCTCGTCCAATTTCAGCCGCCAGGCCCGGGCAACACCGTGCACAAGCGGCCCAATCGTATCGATATCAGTTGTCACGAGTGGAAAATCGTTAGCTTGCTAACTAATTACAGATGCGGAGCACTGTCAATGCCAAGCAATTACTCGATTTTGAGCAAAAGAATCGATTCTTTCCGGTAATCCGTGCTCCGCATGATCCGATGCGGCCGGCGCGGCGCCCAGCGATTGCTCTCCAAGACCTCCTGCTCTCGCTCAGGACGGACCAACAGATACTGTGCGTCCGCCGGCACTTCCTCAATTTCACCTGCGTAAATCAGTTTGGAGTGAAGGTAGAAAAAAATCGGCTGATAATTGGGGTCCAGCGCATAGACGATGTCCGATTGCGGAATGTTTGAATCGATTTGAACCGCCAGCCGTTTGATCCGTTGCCGCTGGTGTATTTTCGGCACGACGGCGATTGCGTAAGTCCACATCGCCACGCAGGCGACGGCGACGATAGCAACAATCGTTCGAGACCGCGCTCCGAAAGTGAATGGCTTTTCGGCCAGCTTCCACCGGCACCAACTCCAAACCACAAAAAAGAGACTGACCGCGACGATGCCGGCGGCAAGAATCGCGATGCCGATGCCGATCTTTTGCGGATACTCAAACGCGTATTGAATAATTCCAACGGCAATGCCGCCGCCAACCCAGCCGCCAATCCAAACGCCGATCCAGCGCGGCCAGGTCACATGGTCAGCGGAGAACGTCATCGCCAATAACCAGATCGCCGGTATGAGCGACGGCATCGCGTAGCGCGGAATAGATCCCGGCACAAGGTCGATAATCACCAGGGGGGCCACTGCGCCCCAGGCCAACGCGCGAGCAAGACGCCGCTCATTTTCGGTCGCAAAATTGTTGAAACGAATGAGCGGCAGGAAAAACACCCAGGGCAAGAAGTAAAACAATCCGTGTGGAATGTTCAGGATCCATCGACCGAATTGAAAATCCGTGCCGCGCAGTCGGCCGGTGAACTGTTGCGACCATTTGGTCGTCGCCGTCGCCTGGTTCGTGGCCTGGACAAACGGGATCGCCCAAGCCGCAAAAATTCCGAGCATGATAATGATGCCGACTAAATGCGCGGGATGAATTAGCGCCCGCCAGTTTCGCTCTTTCCAAACAACCGCGATGACGATGCCATAGAAAAAAATAAGATGTAACGGCCCTTTGGCGAGCCAGCCGAGTCCGAGAAAGACAAACGGCACCGTCCAGATCAGCCACGGGGATTTCCTCTGCAGCGACCAGCTGAGCCAGAAAATGATCGCGAGCGCGCAAAGCGAAACGTAAAGCGCCTCAATTTCGATCAGTCTCCCCTTTTCGATGATACCGGCGTTAATCAGCCACATCAGCGCGGCAAACACCGAAACTCGCTCGCCTAGACTTGGACGTGCAACGGTAACAAAGGCGATCGCGACCAGCAACACGCAGATCACAGATGGCATTCGCGCCGTCCATTCGTTTTGGCGACCGAACGTCTTGAACGAACCGGCAACGATCCAGTTCACCAACGGGGGTTTCCGGAAATAGGTTTCGCCGCCGACCTGTGGCACAAGCCAGTTGCCGGTCTGAAGCATCGTGACCCCCGGCAAGATCCGACGGCCCTCTTCGCCCTTGATCGCGAGCGAGCCGAGCGCCGGGAAATAGAGTGCCGCCCAAACTGCGATCACGATCAGGAAGCTTCCGGCGCGCGAGGTCATCGAGGCTGGAATGTTGGACGCTCCGGGAGCGCCGTTCAACTCCACACCTTGACGGTCTCTGCCTACGAGGGTAATTTGATTGCCTAGTCCGCGCTGGAAGGAGTGGGAAATGATGTCCCACTCCTTTTGGTCTGCGGACTGGATGTTTTATGAACGCGGAAATAGGAGCCATGTTGGATTACATGGAGCGGGAGCGCGGAATCAAACGCGAGACCCTGCTCGAAGCCCTTTCCACCGCGCTGCTTTCGGCGTCGAAGAAAAGCGTCGGTGCCGCCCGCGACCTCAGGATCGACATCGACCGCAAGACTTGCGACATCCGCGCGCTCGCGAACCTGATCGTGGTCGAAAACGTCACAAATCCGCAGGATGAAATTGCGCTGAGCAAGGTGCGCAAGATCAAACCGGACGCGAAAGTCGGCGACACGGTGGAAGTGGAAGTAACGCCGCGAAATTTCGGACGCATCGCCGCGCAAACCGCGAAGCAGGCGATGATGCAGCGCATCCGCCAGGTCGAGAAGGAAATGATCTACGAGGAATTCAAGGACCGCGCCGGCGAGATCGTCAGCGGCACGGTGCGCCGATTCGATCGCTCTGACGTGATTCTCGATCTTGGGAAGTTTGAAGCGGTTATGCCGCAGCGCGAACGAGTGGTTGTTGAAGACTACAACGTTGGCGACCGGCTTCGGGCGTACGTCGTCGCGGTCGAAAATGGATTGCGCGGTCCGGAGATCATCGTCTCGCGCAGTCATCCGAATTTTGTCCGTCGCCTTTTTGAATTGGAAGTAAGCGAAATCGCGGACGGCACTGTCGAAATCCGTGGCATCGCGCGCGAAGCCGGTTATCGAACGAAAATCGCAGTCTGGAGCGCGAACAACAAGGTAGATCCGGTCGGCGCTTGCGTCGGGATGCGCGGCTCACGCGTGAAAAACATTGTCCGCGAGCTCAACAACGAAAAGGTCGACATCATTCGTTGGAGCTCCGATCCCAAGGAATTCATTCTTGAGGCATTGAAGCCGGCCAAGGTCAAAAACCTCGCCTTCGATCCAGAGAAGAAAGTCGCACAGATTTCGGTGGATGAAGATCAGCTTTCACTCGCCATTGGAAAGAAAGGACAGAATGCGCGACTGACTTCGCGATTGACCGGCTGGGAAATTAACATCGGCAAAGACACATCTGCGACAACGGCGGTAGAACAGAAAGTCGCCCAAGCGGCGCAAACGCTCGCCGGCGCGCTGCCAATCACGGAAGAACAAGCGGTCACGTTGGTGAAATCCGGATTCACGAATCTGGAAGGCTTGCACGCAGCCGATGTTCAAGATTTGGTAGACATTCTCGGCGTGGACGAGGCGAAGGCGCGCGAGATTCACGACGCAGTCCACAAACAGGATGCAAAACAAGAAGCGGGCTCGGCTCAAGAGGCTTGAGCCATGAGTAAATTTTTGAAATGGCAACAAAATCGAAACCAGCGGCAAGAAAACCTGCAGCCCGCAAGGCGGTTGCCACGCATAAGCCTGCCCTGGCCAAGGGTAAGGTTTGGAAAGAGAAGGTAAAACCACACCCGAAGGTTGCGCCGGCGAAACCGGCGGCACCAGCGAAGCCCGCCGCAACTCATCGGCCGGCGGTGGAAAGCGTGTCTTTAATCGACAAGAAACACCCGGAAAAGAAAACGACCGACGGCGAGATCAAAGAGAAAGCAACCGTGCTGCCGCCGATCTCCCGGATTCGCGCATCCTTAGAAACGCCAGTCGCGCCGCCCCCGAAGAAGAAAGCCGAGCCCCCTCCACCAAAACCGACCACTGACGGCACCACTGCTGCCACTGCTTCCGCGGAAGCTGAAGCGCCTTCACAAAAAGTCATTCACATCAAGCCGCCGATCATCGTGAAGCAGCTCGCGGTCGAGCTTGGTTTAAAACCGCACCAGCTCATTGCCGAGCTGATGACGTACAACATTTTCGCGAATATCAGTCAAACGATTGAGCCCGACATTGCGTCGAAAATTGCGCAGAACCACGGATTCGTTCTCGAGAAAGAACGGCGCGAGAAGGGCGCCGGCGTGCACAAAGTCGAGCAGGTCGTGGTCGCGCCGCCGCCGCTGGTCATTGCAAAAGAAGAAGAACTCAAACCCCGCGCGCCGATCATCACATTTATGGGTCATGTCGATCACGGCAAGACTTCGTTAATGGACGCGATCCGCAAGACGCGCGTCGCAGCAGCCGAAGCAGGCGGAATCACGCAGCACATCGGTGCTTACAGCGTCGAGCACAAAGGACAGAAAATCACTTTTATCGACACGCCGGGTCACGCCGCCTTCACCGCGATGCGTGCCCGTGGCACGAACGTCACCGACATTGTCGTGCTCGTTGTCGCGGCGGATGACGGGGTAATGCCGCAAACGATCGAAGCGATCAATCACGCCAAAGCTGCGCCGCAAGTGGAGATAATGGTTGCAATCAACAAGGTCGATTTGCCGTCGGCGAATATCGACAAAGTGAAAAAACAATTGCAGGAGCGCGATCTGACTCCGGAAGATTGGGGCGGCAAAACTGTGGTCTGTGAAGTTTCGGCGACCCGCCGCACGGGCATCGATCATCTGCTCGAGATGATGTTGCTGCAGGCGGAAGTGATGGATTTGAAAGCATCACCGACCGCAACTCCACGCGGCACCGTAATTGAAGCGCAAGTCGAGCCAGGCCGCGGTCCGACCGCGACCGTGATTGTGCAAATGGGCACACTCAAAGTGGCCGAGCCGTTCATTTGCGGTGACTATTTCGGTAAAGTGAAATCATTGATGGACGACAAGGGCAAGCCGGTGAAGAAAGCCGGCCCAGCGACGCCGGTAAAAGTCCTCGGATTTACCGGAGTGCCGAATGCCGGCGACGAATTTCTGGTGATGGAATCGGAGCGCTCGGCAAAAACCTTGAGCGAAGAACGTTTGCGTGCTAAGCGCGCCGAAAAGTTGACCGTTCCGCAGCGCGCCACGCTCGAGACCTTGCTCGAAGCCGCCGACGGCAAGAAAACGCTGCGCCTGGTTCTCAAATGCGACACACAGGGATCAGCCGAAGCGATCAGCGCGGCGCTCAATCAAATTGAAAGCAAAAAGGTTGACCTCGAAATCATCCACGCCGGCGTCGGTCCGATTTCGGAATCTGACATCCTATTGGCAAGCGCTTCCAACGCGGTCGTCGTCGGTTTCAACATCAAAGTCGAAAACATGGCGGTTACGGCGGCCAAACGCGAAGGCGTTCAGGTCAAACTTTACAGCATCATTTACGAACTGATGGATCAAATCAAAGACGCGATGGCCGGATTGCTCGAGCCGGAATTCCGCGAAACCGCTCTCGGCCACGCCGAAGTGAAACAAGTCTTTGAGTTGAGCAAAGGGATCGTCGCGGGCTGTCTCGTTACTGATGGCCGAATTGCTCGTGCCGCGCGCGCGCGGGTGACCCGCAAACGGCAACCTGTCTACGACGGAGGAATTTCAACGCTGCGCCGCTTCCAAGACGACGTGAAAGAAGTTCGTTCGGGCTTGGAATGCGGTATCAAGCTCGGCGATTTCAGCGAATATCAAGTCGGCGATATCATCGAGTGCTATCAACTCGAAGCGATCGCCCAAAAACTTTGATGGAAATGGGAGGGCCCCATGAAGCATCGAATGCTGCGCGTCAATGAAGTTGTAAAAAGGGAATTAAGCGGAATCGTCGCGCGAGAGATCAATTTTGAAGGCGCCCTCGTCAGCATCAATCACGTCGACGTTGCGTCAGATCTGAAAAATGCGCATGTCTTTGTCAGCGTTCTTGGATCTCAAACCGGCCAAAGCGTAATGAACAAGCTGGAAGAACATCGCCCTGCGCTTCAGGCCGAGCTCGCCCGTCGCGTCACGATGAAGTTTACGCCCCATTTGCTTTTCCATCTGGATGAATCGATCGCGCGTGGCTCGCGCGTCGTCGAAATCTTGCAGCAGATCGACAGCGACGACGAAAAGCACGAGTGAGCGCTGCCAAGTTCGAAGAAATCGGCCAAGCGCTGCGCGAAAATCAGCGGTTTGCGGTTCTTAGTCACGTTCGCCCAGATGGCGATGCCCTCGGCAGTCAGCTCGCGCTCGGCCTTTCGCTGAAAAAACTCGATAAAGAGGTCCAGATCTGGAACGAGGACGGCATGCTTGAGAAATACAGCTTTCTTCCGCAAGCCGAGTTGCTGATTAAACCGCCGGGCGAACCAGAAGATGTCGATGTGATCGTCGCGCTCGATACCGCAATTCAAAACCGCTTGGGAACAACACTGCAAGCGGTCAGGTCGAGCAAGCTCTGCATCAACATCGATCATCATCCAAGCAACCCTGGTTACGGCGATCTTGTTCACATCGATCCGAAAGCGCCGGCGACGGGCCAGATTCTTTTCGAACTGATCAAAAGCCAGAAACTGCCGATTGATTCCGCGATCGCCGAAAATCTTTATGTCGCGATTTCGACCGATACCGGTTCGTTTCAATATCCGAACACGACCGCGCGCACTTTTGAAATCGCCGCCGAACTCGTCCGCGCCGGTGTTGATATTGGACGAGTCAGCCAACTGATTTACGAAAATTATCCCCGACGCCGCGTCGAACTACTACGAGATCTACTTGGCACGATGCGCTTCGAAGCGAACGACCGCGTCGCAAGCTTCAGTTTGAGTCTCGGCATGGCCGGGAAGCTCGGAATTTTGCCAGAAGACAATGAAGGACTCATCGATCACTTGCGCGCAATTCGTGGTGTCGTCGTGGCGGTATTTTTTGAAGAACTGCCGGACGGCAAAGTGCGCGTGAGCATGCGATCGAAAAGCGAAAAGGTGAATGTCTGCGCCATCTGTGAGAAATTTGGCGGCGGCGGACACGTCCTCGCCGCCGGCGCGCGTGTTCGAGGTTCGCTCGCCGAGGTCGAAAAGAGAATTTTGGAGGAAGTCCGTGACGTCGTCAGTCGCAGCTCCTGATGGCATCCTATTAGTGGACAAAGCCGAAGCAATGACTTCGCACGACGTGGTCGCGCTCGTTCGTCGCCAACTGGGAATAAAAAGAGTCGGCCACTGCGGTACGCTCGACCCGATCGCGACGGGTTTGCTTTTGCTGACAATCGGTCGCGGAACAAAAGTTCAGGATTTATTGATGAGCGAGGACAAGGAATACGTCGGCACCCTCACACTCGGCGTTACGACGAGTACGCAAGACAGAGAAGGTAACGTCGTGGAGACAAAGCCGGTGCCGAAATTGAGCGAGGTCGATGTTCGCGCTGCTTTCGACAAATTTCGCGGCGATTTTTATCAAACCCCGCCGATGGTCTCGGCGAAAAAGCACGGCGGCGTTCCTCTCTATAAACTGGCGCGCCAGGGAAAAGTCGTCGAGCGAGAGCCGCGCTTCGTCCATGTTTATCGCTACACGATTGACAGGATTGCGCCGCCGGAGATCGACTTCAGCATTCTGTGCAGCAAAGGGTTTTATGTTCGCACTTACGCGCACGACATCGGCCAGGCGCTCGGCTGCGGTGCGCATTTGAGATCGTTGCGGCGAAGTAAGTCGGGGCGGTTCGATGTCGCCAACGCGATCACCGTCGATCAAATCAAAGCGCTGCCTCGTGAACAGGTTGCTCAGCGAATTCTTTCGCTGCCACAAGTCTCGCGAATGCGCGGTGCCTGACCGCAAGATCGACAATGGAAATTTTGCTAGCAATACCGGAGCTAGAGCGATTGCGAGGGCCGCTTTTCCTCGCGATCGGCGTTTTCGATGGCGTTCATCGAGGACATCAGGCGGTCATTTCGACATCGACCGAACATGCCCGCGCGGCGAATGGAACGCCGGTCATCGTTACATTCGACCCGCATCCGGAAAAAGTTTTGCGCCCAGAGTGCGCTCCGCACTTGTTAACGGCAACGCAACACAAAATCGCGCTCATTCGCGAAATCGGCGGCAGCAATTTGGTCATCATCGCGTTCGACAAACAATTCGCCACGACCGAGCCGGAAGACTTCGTGGCGGCTTTGGTCGATCATTCAAAGCCGCTTCGGGAAATTTGTGTTGGTCACGAATGGTCGTTCGGGAAAAATCGGCGTGGCGATCTCGATCTCTTGAAGAAGCTGGGCGCGACGTCCAATTTCGACGTGGTCGGGATTCCGCCTGTCAAAATAAACGGCGCGGTTGTCAGCAGCACGGCGATCCGGCAGGCTATTGAAAAAGGCAATTTTGGGCGAGCCGCCGAGATGCTCGGACGTGAGTATACGATTCTGGGAACAGTGACTCGCGGCGACCGGCTAGGAAAGAAGATCGGATTTCCAACCGCCAACCTAAGCGCGCACAACGAGCAGTTCCCACCGGATGGTGTTTATGCGGCCGAAGCAAAGATTGACGAGCAAATGCATCGCGGTGTGATCAATCTTGGCGTTCGGCCGACCGTTAGCGGCGGAAAATCAGAGCGCGTTCTCGAGATTCATCTCTTCAATTTCAATCGAGACATTTACGGACAGGATGTCGAAGTTCGTTTCCTGAAATTTCTTCGAGCGGAGAAGAAATTCGAAAACCTGGATGCGCTCGTCCAACAAATCCGCCAGGATGTTGAACAAGCCCGCGCAGTTTGAAATTACCGAAGTGATATTTCGCGACGCCGATCTCGAGTATGCCGGATACGCTGCGGCCAGTGCCATTGGATCAGACGTAAAAGATTGACACTCGGCACCCCTCAGCGTTTTCGAAAGCTCACGGACGGTTGTTCCCTTTTTCCCGCCGGCTCACGACACCCGCACAATCTTCTTCTTTGACGCTCCGCGTTTGCTTCGCGGGCGAACCGGTTTGTTTCGGGAGCGCGATATCGAGACCGGCGCGCGCTGGTCGCCTTCGCGGGACGGAATGCCGAACCGGTCCTGAACACGAACGATTTCGCGATCGATCTCCTGGATTTGCGCGATGAGCGCTTCTTTGCGCTCCGAAAGGCGCACGAGCTGTTTGATCGTCGAGCTTGGGATGTTTTTTAGCATCTCTTTATCTTACGGCTAAGATCGACAATGCAAATACGGTGAGCCTAAGGTTGAATCTGACTCGCCTTAGACATAGCGGCCACGATGCCGCCCGCCATTACTAACATTCCACTGGCCAACGCAAATGCCACGACCCAGACCGTCGGAATGGTGGTGACTTTGAACATCTCAACAATGATAAACCGGCCACCATCCGACAAAACGTAGGTCAGCGCGCTCGCCAGCGCACTGGCGGCGACCAGAATCAGCGGACGCAGAAATTGCAATCGCACGTGCGGCGCGGGCAGTTGTTTAAGAACGTGAGCGGTGAAGCCGTCGTCCTCGATATAGGGCGCAGCCTCCTGCAGCTTCTTATCCAACCAATCCTGTTCCCTCTCTTCGTTCATTTATTGCGCCCAGGCTGCCAATGTCTTCTTCAATTTCTCCCGGCCCCGCAACACATTTGTTTTGACCGTTCCGAGGGGAATATCGAGCACGCGCGCAGCTTCGTCATGCGATAATCCATTCTGACAACAAAGCAAAACGGCTGATCGCTCATGCAGCGGCAATAAACTTAGTGCGTGCATAAGATCATGTCTTAGACCCGGATCGACCGCCTGCGGGTCCAGTTCGGCCTGCCATTGTTCCTCATTAATGCCGACGAGTTCCTTTCGTTTGCGGGCGTCTTCGCGAAAACAATTGTAGGCGATTCGATAAAGCCAGGTGGAAAATTTCGCTTCGCCGCGAAAGCTGCGAATATTTTTGTAAGCGCGAACGAATGCGTCCTGCGCGAGATCGTCGGCCAGTGCGATGTCGCCACGCGTGAGTTGGCGCAATAAACCGCGCATGCTCGATTGATGACGACGGACCAGCTCGCCATAAGCGTGCTGGTCGTCATCAACAAGGACTCGAGCGACCAGGCCAGCATCTGTTAACTCCACATCAGGAGGTTATGATGTTGGCGGCGAAGGCGGAATCTCGTTCTTCTTTTCCCCTTCCAATTTCCAAACCAATAGATAACCCAGACCGATCACGAATGGAATGACCCCAAGTGCCCAAGAGCCGCCTTCCCAATCACTCCACGCGCCGAAGCAAATCATGATTCCGATCCCCACCATCACTAGAACGATGCCACGCCGTATGTCTGAACGCTGCCGAACTGCCGGCGTCGGCGGCGCGAGCAACGCAGCTGGGATCGGTTGCCCTTTTTCGGCGAGCATCCGAATCGTGCGGTGCATTGCCCGATTCCTCGAAAAACCGAAATACATGATCAACCCAACGATCAGCACCGGCGCGCCAAAAATCGTAAACATCGTGATGGCGACGATTGGAACAACCAAATCGGGAATCTCGCCTGACTTGAGGTCGCCAAGGTCGCTATCATTACCGTCGATCACGATTCCGTGCCGGCCGTGCAATTTCTTGTCCAGTTTCTGATGCAGTTTATCGGCTAGATTCGAACTGGGTGACACGCTCGCCGTTGCTGAAGCCGAAGGCGCTGTTGGAGGTGCCGGCGGGGTGGGAGAAGCCGGTTGGGCCACTGCCGCAACAGCCAACACAATTGAACACATGCAGAGAACCAATGTTTTCATATTCATCCTTTGGTAGTGAGATGCAAACAGGGTGCGATTTGGATTCAAAAAACAGTGCACCACACCTGCCCAGGAATTGAAAGAAAGTGGAGCGGGTGACGAGACTTGAACTCGCGACGTCCTCCTTGGCAAGGAGGTGCTCTACCACTGAGCTACACCCGCGTTTTACCTGTGAAAATCGACCAGAAATAGACCGCCGAAAATAATGCTTGTCCACCGCCTTTGTCCACTGTATTCTCTAGAACCAATGGGATCACCAGAACCACAATACAGATCGCTCCAGAAAGTCGGGGAATGTCTCTACCGTTATTCACCAAGCGGCGTTTATTATGCGCGGCTGAAGCGACCGGGCAAGGAAATTCGCCGCAGCCTCAAGACCACTGACAAGGAACTGGCGAAGCGTCGCCTTGCGGACCTGCGCAATGAACAGGCGGAGATCGATCCGGCATCTGAGAAGATGCCGCTGCGCGAATTGTGCGAGCGGTTTCTCGAAACAATCAAGCATCAGAAACCGAAAACCCTCGAACGAAAAACTCTGATCATTCGCCGGATGAAACACGACTGGCCGACCGGGAGCCTCACCCAAGTCCGCAAGATCAAACCATCCGATGTCGATCTTTGGCTATCGCGGTATAATTTCGGACCGGTTTCCCGCAATCTGCACATCCGCACGGCGAATGAAGTTTTCAATATGGCCGTGCGCGACAGGGCGATCGTCAGTTCACCGGCTAAGCATGTTAAGCGAGAAAAACTGCCAAAGCCCATCAGGAGCACGCCCGGCTTTGAGGACTTTAAGGCAATCGTTGAAAGCATCCGATCGCAAAAATTCAACGGACACGACGCACAAGAAAGCGCGGACTACGTTGAGTTCTTAGGCTTAGCCGGGCTTGGACAAGCTGAGGCGAACGCGCTCACGCTGGCCGACATCAATCGGCAAAAGGGCACGATCACGACGTTTCGGCACAAAACGAAATCAGGTTTCGAAATTCCCATTTATCCGCAGCTGCGCGATCTGGTCCACCGCCGCACGCGCCGCCTCAAGAACCCGAGCGATCATCTCTTTACGATTAAAGGTGCCGAGATTGCAGTTCGCAACGCCTGTCGCCGGTTAAGTCTGCCACACTACAGTCTGCGCAGTTTTCGCCGGATGTTTATTTCGCGTGCAATCGAGCTCGGCGTGGACGTTAAAACGATCGCAAAATGGCAGGGACACAAAGACGGCAGCAAGCTGATTCTGGACACCTACGGCGATGTAAGCAAAAAGCACATGCAAGAAATGGCCGAAAAAATGAAGGAGCCGGAACCGGAGAACGTCGTTCGAATCAACGAGGCGCGAGCGTGAAAAAGAAAACAAGGATGCTTCCCACGATAGAAGGCATTAAGGCGCCCTTTTTCTGAGCGGCGCTGTATGAGTTGAGCTGACGATATAAGAGCTTGGATCGCAAGCTCCGCACCATCTGTGTCATAGACCAATTTTCGTGTTGTCTGCCGACCACGGAGTTGTCAAGATGAGCGTCCTTAATGGAAACCTGCAACGCATCAAGAGTGATCGAGCCTCGGTTTGAGGCGCGATCTGCCAACCTGGTTGGAGAAACTAAGGTGGATCGCGGAAACCTATTCTTTCCGCGGATGTGCGCTGGGGCCAACGCGCCCTGGCGAACCAAATCTCCCTTGATGGCGTTTGCGCAACCAGCAAACCATCATGACGCATTCACTGGCCATTCGGCTTAATCCGGCAAACCCGGATCATCACCTCTGGAACAATAACGGGACGTGGTGGTGCCACTACACGGTCCATCGCCCGGACTTCACCAAGCATCGCATCCGGGTGTCCTTGCAAACATCGAGTTGCAACATCGCGAGAGCGAAGCGAGACCGCCGATTCGCAGAGTTTCAAAACACGGCTCACTATGGCTCCTGAAAGACCTACGTCCGCGCCAGCAGGGGCGCTAAAGCTAAAGGATGCTGCGAACTATCTCGCCATATCACCAATCTCCGTCCGCAGACTAATTGAACGCGGCCTCATTGAACCTAACCGCGCACTGCGTCACATCCTAATTCCTATCGGGGAGTTGGACAGATTCCTAGGGGAGGAGCAGTGATGACACCTCTTCAAGCAGCCAAAGCACGCTGCGCTAACTATCAGTCACACGATTCGTGCTTAGGCATCGCGTTCAGAGACGATCTGAGCATGTATCCTTTCCGCAGAGAAGGGCTCCCTTGTTTGCTGCGGAACTGCGAAGCCTGTCCGTATTTCGAGGAAATCGTATTGCCACAGGTTCCGCCGAGCGTAGCGGAGCAATATCGCAAGAGCTTGCCCGCTGACGCTGTGACCTCTGTCAGACCGCAGCGTGCCATCAAACTGTGCCCGGACTGCCGGAAGCGCGAGGTAGAATCACGGAAAAGATACTGCGCAACGTGCGCCAAAGTTCGCAAGCGCAAGTCTAAGCGACAACATATGCGCGAAAAACGGGGTCTGGCTGTGGAAAAAACAGAAATTTCGCCCATTGGGGCTCAGACACTTACGAAGGCTGAAATCACAACCGGCTATCACCACCCTAAAACGTCAATTTCGGACGCTAGTTTTTCCACCGGTGAAGGGATTGCACAAGCCGCATTGGGAGATGGCGAAAGTATCGACACAGCGGAACAGGCGGTGGCGCAATGAGTCGTCGCCAATTCGATTCCACAGAAAACTCCGAGCTACGAGCGAAGATCGATGAGGCCAAGCAGATTTTGCCGCTGCCTGATCTGATGCGCAAACTTGGTTACGAGGGAAAGCACATCCGTAAGACTGCTCATTGTCCATTCCACGACGATCAGCACCCGTCGTTTTCAGTGTTCAACAGTAGCAATGGCAAAGGTTGGCAGTGGAAGTGTCAGGTCGGATGCGGCCACGGCGACGAGATCGCGTTGTTGGTGAAGCATTTCGGAATTTCACGGCGCGAAGCTATCAAACGTTACTTGGAGATGGCAGGGTTCCCTCCTCGAGCCGCTTCTAAGTCTCGTGAATATCCTGCATCGCCTGCATCTCTGAATAACTGCGTAACTGGGTCTCTGAGTTAGTAGCTGTGTATCTGTGTTTCTGTGTCCGGAAGGACAAAGGCTTGAAGCGGAACTAAGAGCACTGGCCGTGAAGAATGCTTGCACGCCCGGATGTTCCGTGAGCAAAAGGCATTTCAAGTTGGCGCGGGGTTTGAAAGCATTCGCTCGGCAACTTAACTGTCAGCTGACGCCCGCCGAGATACGAATAGCTTCGGACGAATGGTGTCGATTGTCGGAGCCGTTCCTCGATCCAGCGAAATCGCCCGAGGATTACTTCATCAGTCTGTTAGCGCAGATAACCAAAGTCCAAAAGCCCACAGGGGAAGATACGATCACCGAAGCACTGGCCGCTGTTGCAAAGCTGTCGGCTTCGGAGTTGCCAACGATACCGAAATGGCCGGATGCGCCGGAAAATGTGCGCAGAGTCGTTGCGGTTCACAGAGAACTTCACCGACGCTCAACTAAACCGGACAAACGATATTTTCTCGATTACCAGCACGCGGCGGAAGCAGGTAAGGGATTGACTCCCCAAAAGGCGCACGACATCACCTCCGTGCTTTCCGATTTCGGCGTAATCGAGTTCGTCAGTAAAGGCAAGCCCGGGATGAACAGCGGCAAAGCTGCAGAGTTTCGGTATCTCGTGTCCGACAGCGAAAATGGGGCAGAGGAAGACGACGGAGGATTCGAGTATTAATCGGCATCCCTTCTCGCGCACCGCACGCGCACGCGCGTGGAATGGTGCGGCGTAGCCGTGCGAGTGAAATCGGTTTGGTGAAGTGTTTGATGTAGCCAGAGCGATACGACTGGAGAACCAGGCTGTTACGATCTCCTTTCAGTCCGCACAAACGGTAACATCAAAATCATGAAAACAATGCACGTTGCCCAAATATCGGCGCCGAAAGGAAAGTTTGAGATTGTCGAGCGAGCGGTGCCGGAGCCGTCGCCCGGAACTGTTCGGATCAAAGTTTTGGCCTGTGGCGTCTGCCACAGCGACGTGTTTGTGAAAGAAGGCCTGTGGCCGGGAATTCAGTATCCGCGGGTTCCTGGGCACGAAGTTGCCGGCATCATCGATGAAGTGGGAGCCGGGGTGACTGGATGGAAGAAGGGACAACGGGTCGGCGTAGGCTGGCATGGCGGACAGGACAACACGTGTATCGAGTGCCGTCGTGGGCGTTTCCTTTACTGCCGCAACCCCAAAGTGGCAGGCATCACGTACGACGGAGGATATCAGCAATACATGCTCGCTCCTGTCGAAGCTCTGGCGGCAATACCAAACACACTGAGCGATGCCGAAGCAGGGCCGATGCTGTGCGCAGGAGTCACCATCTTTAACGCCTTACGACACAGTGGTGCTTCGCCCGGCGATTTGGTTGCGGTGCAGGGTGTCGGGGGTCTTGGTCACCTAGGAATTCAGTTCGGCAACAAGTTTGGATACAAGGTCGCGGCCATTGGGCGCGGTGGCGAAAACGCCTTGTTGGCCAAAAAGCTAGGGGCCAGCGCGTACATCGACAGCAAAGCGACGAATGCCGCCGAGGAATTGCAAAAATTGGGCGGCGCACAAGCAATTCTGTCGACAGCGCCCAACTCAAAAGCAATGTCCGAGTTGATCGACGGGCTAGGGCCGACTGGGAACTTTATGGTCGTAGGGATATCCTCTGACCCAATTGCGGTCACACCCCTACAGCTTATCATCGGCGAGCGTGCCATCCGAGGCTCTGCCGTGGGGACACCAACGGATTCCGAGGACACGATGAACTTCGCCGAATTGACCGGCGTGCGTCCCATGATTGAAACCTATCCGCTTGAAAAAGCCGAGGAGGCTTACGCACGAATGATGAGCGGCAAGGCAGAGTTCCGCGTGGTCCTCACAATGTAACCAGCGTGATTGTAGTGTCGCAAACGGCTAACTAAGCGTTCCCGGTTCGCCGAAACAGCTACGCGCGTGCGCGTGGAAGTGTGCGCCGAAGCGTGGGTGTGATCCAGAATCACACCTGAGAGTGGAGCGGCAACTATGATGGCTATGGGACTACCCGTATTAAACAATGCCGTTGCTTGAGCCAGTTGCCGTTGTGGGAACCAATACGTCGAGTAAAGGTAAATGCCCGGAACATACCCGGCCTCAGCCACACTGAGCATAACCCGCAAAATAGACAAATGGGGGGATGTCCTCGCCAAGCCAGTTAGAATTGCCACGAT
>Ga0182037_10000148_pt1 | contig 30544 bp, 27 predicted proteins | sample sta12Cox44000082_FD_125974 | JGI IMG/M metagenome (GOLD analysis project Ga0182037, IMG submission 125974) | Lab enrichment of tropical soil microbial communities from Luquillo Experimental Forest, Puerto Rico - statoxic.12C.oxic.44.000.082 | ecosystem: Environmental > Terrestrial > Soil >... | reverse complement strand
CGGTTCACGAACACGTGATCGCCGATTAGCAGCGTGTCTTCCATCGAGCTGGAGGGAATCTCAAAGGCCTGCAATACGAACGTGATGATAAACAGGCCCGTCACCAGCACCGCGGCCAGCGATGCCAGGAACTCTACGGTTGTTTCGCTCTGTTTTTCCGGCTGAGAATTTTCTTTCTTGGCCATTCCCTTCGTTTCCATCTAACTTGGATTCGTGAATCAGCTGACAACGCGGAAAGTACGGTCCCAGCGGGTAATCTGAAAGAAGTGCGTCACCGCATAGGCGAAGTGGTAGAGTTTATCACCCACCGACGCCGAAATCGGTAGATCCGCGTCTGAATTGCGAATCGACCAGTAGATCAGCAGCGGCCGCCCGATGATGTTCTCGCGCGGAACGAATCCCCAATACCGGCTGTCGGAGCTGTCGTCGCGGTTGTCCCCCATCGCGAAGTAATGTCCCTCGGGGACAATTAGCTGGCCGTCTTCCACCAGCTTCGGCATCTGTACCCACCAGTCGGCGTTGATGCCCGGATCGATCACATCCAGGCGGGGAAAATCATCGCGGAAGACATTGTGCTCGGTCTTGTAGTGGCGCACGTAGGGCTCCGAGATCGCCACTCCGTTCACGAACACCCGCTTGTTCACCAGCCGAATCCGGTCCCCTGGAACTCCGATCACCCGTTTTACGAAATGCTGTACCGGATTCACCGGATAGTGAAAGACGATGATGTCGCCGCGCCGGATCGGCCGGTAGGGAATGATGTGATCGCCAAGTCCTCCCCCGCCATAGCAAAGCTTGTCCACGAGCAGGTAGTCGCCGATCAGGAGGGTGTTCTCCATGGACTCCGACGGGATCTGAAACGCTTGAACGACGTAAGTGATCACAAAAACGGCGATGATCACCGTGGCCAGCAGCGATTGCAGGGAAGTGATCCAGTCAGGAACGATCTCGCGTTGCGGGTTGGAAACGGTCGTCATGGAGACGGCGGGGCCGGCGACTTCGAGGGCGTCTTCTCTTCCGCGGCGGCGGGTTGGGACACCAGGTACTCCAGCGCCTGCCGGGCTGCTGCCTGCTCCGCCTTTTTCTTGGTCGAGCCTTCCGCTCGCCCGGTAAATTCGATCTTTGTCGAGGCTGTCGATACCAATCTCACTTCGACCGTAAACGTTTTGCTATGCTCGGGGCCAGCTTCCTTGACCAGGACATACGACGCCTGCGGCCGTCCGGCCGCCTGCAGCGCCTCCTGCAACGCTGACTTGAAGTCCATCACCGGCACGCCGCTACTTTCCGGGTTCATGCGCGCCAGTTCGGGGGCTACGACCGCCTGCAGGATGAAATGCCTCGCCGTTTCCAGTCCCCCGTCCAGATACAGCGCGGCCAGGATGGCTTCCAGCGCGTCGACCAGAAGCGCTGTCTTGCTGCGGCCTCCGCTCTTTTCCTCGCCCCGACCTAAGCGAAGGTAATTCCCCAGCCCAAGGGTCTGGGCGACCTTGATTAGATGCCGCTCGCTGACCAGGTGGGCCCGCAATTTCGAGAGTTCGCCCTCACGAAAGCTGGGAAACCGGCGGAACAGCTCTTCTCCAGTGACCAGTGCCAGCACCGCGTCCCCGAGGAACTCCAGTTGCTCGTTGTCGGCAGGACGCAGCCCCGTTTTTGCCGGCTGCAGGGCCTCCAGTTCGCGGGCCTGCGAACTGTGGGTCAAGGCTTGGTCGAGAAGTTCCGGGCGCTGAAAGTGATGCCCCAGCAGTGCTTCCAGCGCCGCCATTTCCTTCGATTTCATGCAGAGCAAGCTTTGTTGGCTGGAAGTCGGGGGCCTTCCAGGCAGCTCGAACCGTTAGTTTTTCGGCTGTTCCGAAGCGGGTTTCGGGGGAGCTGCGTTCCCGCCCACCAGTTGAGTCAGCCGGTCCCGCTCCTGGCGCGCCAGTTTGCCGGCGTTCGTGCCTTCCTGCGTCAGTTCCACCGCGTGGTTGGCCTCTTTGAGAGCTTCGGGGTATTTGCCTTGGCGGTCCAGCGAGATCGCGAGCCGCAGGACCACGACCGGGTCCGGCTGCGACGGGTACGCATCGACGGACTTTCGCAGATCGGTCTCTGCGCCCGGGAAGTTCTCTTTCTTGAACTCGATTGTTCCCATGATCGAGTAGGCAAACGAGCGAAGCTGGCCCTTGTACGCGTCCACCTGCTCCTGCGGCGTGCCCTGAGGAATCGAGACATCGGTATCCACGGTCTGAGTCGCCTTCTGGGCCATCTTCATGGCGTCGTCCAGGCGCTGGTCCTTGTCGAGGTCGGTGTCGCGCGTCTTTTCCGCTAACTCGTTCGCCACCGTAACCAGAAGCTCGGGATCGTCACCGTCGAGAGCCAGGCCCTTGCGGCCGGTCTCCATCGTCTTGTCGGAGTCGCCCGCCTTCTGGTAGAGCCGCATGGCCGACTTGTAGAGCATGACGCGCAATTCGCTGTCAGGGTACTTGGCCGCGAAATCGTCAGCGGCTTTCTCGCCGGCGGCAGCGTCGGTCAGGGCCGCAGCGTTCTTGTATGCGTCGTATTCCGGCTGGGTCTTGGCCTGCGGGGGCCGCTTGCCCTGCGGGGCCGCGTTCGCCTGCGCTCCAGCGGGAGCGGATGACTGACTTGGAGTGCTCGGTTTGGTGTTAGTCTGCGCGCTCATCCACGTGGCGCAGGCCAGCATCAGGCCGATCATCGCTGCTCGCTTCATGCTCTCTCCTTGGGTTGCGACTCTCAGCTTTGAGAATCGAATTACGCTTTCGAAAACTCTTCTTATTTCTTGGGGGCCGACGGTTCGTAGGGCTGCTGCAACCCGCGCTCCGCCGCTGCCTTGACTTCCGGCAGGGCGGCACCCGCGGTCAGCGCCGCATGATACTCATCCAACGCATTTTCCCGGCGTTCTTGCAGGTCAAAAATCCGGCCCAGGTATAGGTGCGACCAGGCTACTACCTTGGGCTCCTGTGTCGCTTTCAGGGCACGCTCGAAGTAACCCTCTGCCCCGGCCATGTCCCGATTCGCCGTTGCCACCTGCGCCAGGATGAACAGTGCCCGGCCCGCATCTTCGTGGCCGTCATTCAGGGCCTTCTCCGCGAGTTCTTGCGCGGCTTTCATGTCCCCGGCGGCCAGCCGCCGCTCGGCCACTGCCACAAGGTGTGCGCTCTTGGGACGCGCGAAGCTTAACACTTCCGGTGACGCCTCGCTAGCAAACTGTGTGTCGGCCGCCCGCTTCTCCTCTTTCTTGATGTCGATCCCGCTCAGCAGGTCCATGTAGGCATTCTTGATGCCTTCCGGATCCTTTTCAAACTGCGCGAGGGAGTCGTAGAAATATCGTGTCAAGATATATCCCTGCTCCACCGACTTCTCCACCGCGTCCGTGCGCAGCGCCTCGGGAGTCTTGGCGGAGCCCTGCATGCGGATTTCGATCGCCCGCACCAGGCACTCCGTAACCAGCAGCGAGGTGTCAACCTTGAACGACTCTTCCATCGGCGCCCGCTTCACCGCTTCCAGCAGCGGGTCCAGCCGCTTGATCGTGGCCGGGTACTTCAGCGCCAGTGGATCGAGCAGATAGTGGAGGTACGTGTGCCGGATCTGGTCCATCTTCAATTCCTGTCCGGCGGGCGAGATCACCACGAAGTAGTCGTTGCCATAGTTGCGCGCATTGACCTGGTCGGGGGCGCCCAGGGGATCGAGCAGCACGGTGAACCCGCGGCCCAGGTACCCGGCGGACGGCAGCTTCAGATAAATCTCAGCGTCAAACAGGGTCTTGGAAAGCGGCTCGTGATAGCGATCGGTCAGGTGAGTGTAGGCATCGTGATGCTTCTGCCAGATGGCATGTAGCCCGGCTTCCTCATAGAAACCCGAGGCCAGGGTGGCGAAGCCGATCACATTCTGCGCGTCCGGCGGCAGTTCAGCTTCTTTCACTTTGGGCAGGAAGTTCGGCGGATCACCGAGGTACAAAGCGAGGGAAACGAATTGCGCCAGATTTCGCGATGGATCGGGACGCGCATGATCCCGGTAATACTGGCAGAGCTGGCCGACCGCCGACAGAGCAATGTCAGAGTCGTGGCTGGCTCGCACGACTTCCGAGCGGACCTGCTTGCGAAGAGCGTCTGAAGCGTTCAGTCCATCGTCGTAGCCACAGGCGTTCATCGAGGCCAGGATCGTGAACAGCGTTTCGCTGGTGTCGAGCGTCACCTTGGGCGTGGTCTGCGCCAGGGAAAACGCTGAGAGAATCGCCAGGTTGAGCGCCAGTATCGAATGCCAGAAATACGAACGCAGGAAGCTCCTCCAGCCGGCGGAAAGCGTGGGAATACTTGGATAGTTTAAGGGGTTCCGCGGGGAGGGTCAAACCCTACGAATGTCTTTGAGCCCGTGCAGCGAAGCGCGCAAAAAGGTGGCTCCTTCCGGGTGTCTATCCGCGCACGCTGATCTTCGAGAACGACAGCACCGCACGTCCCGAAGTCGGCCGTCCCATCGACATCGCCGGACGGAAGGTCGTGAAGATCAGCATCCTCTTGACTTCAGGCAGAAGCTTCTGCGAACTGTCCGGGTCCGAGATGATGCGATAGTCCTCCACCCGGCCGTTGGCATCCACATAGGCTTCAATGATCAGCGAGTCGTCGCTTACCGAGTTGATCGTGGTCGCGAACGAGGATTCCTCCAGTTCCGGTCCGGTGTAAAGCATGAGCGGAACATCGTCGATGTTACGTGCCTGCAGCGCGGGCAGGGTCAGCCCCATGACGAACCCAAAAATGGCAATGGCGGCGATGGTGCCCGCGGTCGCCGGCACCATGAAAGCGTGCATCGCGTTTTCAAGACGCACCCTGAGCCCCTGGAATGCCGGGCGCTTGGCGGCGGCGGCTTCGCGCGAAATCGCCACGCGCAGCTTCAGCGCAAGGTCGGCAGGCGGCTTGCGGCGGCCGATCTTGAAAACCAGTTCCTGGGTTTGACGGAGCAGCGCGTACTCCCGGTCGCAATGAGAACAACCACTGAGATGCTCGCGCAGAGCGTGCATCTCGGTTCCCGAAACAGCTCCGTCAAGGTACGGCGAGAACATCTGTTTGGCCTCGGCGCACTTCATGACGTCACCTCTAGTCCTTTGCCGGCCTCGGCCAGCCGGCAACGCGAGCGACTTTCCGATTCTTCTAATTCTTGCGGACGCTGCAGGCCCAGTTCATCGCCCACGGATTGCACGTAGCCGGTCAGGCGCCGGCGCAACGCGTCGCGCCCGCGGGTTAGCCGCGACTTCACCGTGCCCAGCGAAACGTCCAGCACTTCCGCAATCTCCTCGTACGACATGTCTTCCAGGTCGCGCAGGATGACCGTGCTGCGATAGGGTTCGGGCACCTGCCTCAACTCTGCTTCCACGCGCGCCCGAACCTCCTGGTGGCACGCGTTGTCGAAGGGGGATTCACGATCGTCGACCAGCGCCTCGCGTGCCGTCAGCCCGCTTCCGTCCGCGCTGCTGGCTTCCAGTTCCATCGAGGTCTCGCGGGCCTTGTGCCGGAACCACCACCGGCGCCGGTTCGAAGCTTCATGCACCGCGATGCGGTAGATCCACGTCTTCAAACTCGACTGGCTGTTGAAGTGGCGGATGCCACGAAACACTTTCAGGAACACTTCCTGGGTGGTGTCAGCCGCGTCGGCGGGGTCGGTAAGGATGCGGTAGACGAGCGAGTAAATCGGTTGGTGAAACTCCCCGATCAGCCACGCGTACGCGTCCTCGGATCCCGCTTTCAACTCGGCGACGATCGCGGCTTCCAGATCTCGCGTTGCGATCGCACTTGCCAGTTCACCCAAGGTCGCTGCTCCCGCCGTGACTCTCACGGCGCACCCTAAATTATAGGATTCTTCGCCCCAGTCCGAAGACAAAACCGCATACATGACCTCGGTCTCGAGTTCGAAAAGCAGATTGACCACCTGTTTCGAATAGACCCCGCGTGCGAATGCCAGGTTCCCGACATGTGCTGACTGTCTTTGTTGCTGCCGAAACCGCCTTGTCTGAGACGACACAATGTTCCACCCGGAACATAATGCAATCCCACTTAATCACAAATTATCTTTAAGACATCATAATGGAGTTAACATATTTAAATACATACACTTACTTAGAATCTTTATCGGCGCTGGTCTTGATTGAGATGCCGGCCGGGCGGCACCTGGGATGGGCTTAGCCCCCTATCGCGTCTCGCTTATTGAGGGGTAGCTTGGGTGGCAGGAGGCGCCTGGTTGGCAGGTGGCGCCGGCTTGGGCGGCCTGGGAACCGGTTTCTTCTTTACCACCGGCTTCTTGGGCTCGTTGTCGTCAACGACGGTTTTCTTGGGGGCCGGGGGCGGCGCCGAGGTCTGCAAGGTGCGGACCTGGTTGCGCAGCTGGGAGAGTTCGGCTTCCTTGGAAGCGGTGAGGGTCTGCAAACGTTCGCCCAAATCGTGGCGGCTGCGCTCGATCGCGTTGAGGTCGTTGGAAAGCGATTGAAATTCGTCTTTAGATCCGAAAGCCCCGGCCGTCTCGGTGACGCTACCCAGCACATCATAGAGTGCGTCGAGGTTCCGGTAGAGCTTGAAGGTGGCGCTCAGGTCCTCGGGCGCGCTTTGCACCTGAGTAATGATCTCGGGCAACGCACCCTGCAGGTTCCTCTTCAGCGACTCGACGTTGCCCAGGGTCTGCTTCTTATATGCCGAATCCACCTTCCAACGCTCGATACGCAGTTTGCTGAGATTGGCCTGCGCCGATTGCGCAGCCGTTTGCAGCGGGCCGAGAATTGCGTTGAGCTCACTTACCGAGGTGTAGGGAACTGGTGCGGCCGCGCTGGTGATCTGCGCGGGCAAAAGAGTCGAAAAGCAGACAGGTAAAACAAGGAGCGGACGAAAGGGTTTGAAGTTCATTGGTGAAAGCGCCACGGTCAGGATACTGAACTTCCACAGATTTCTCAAAATGGAGCAAGGCCCGGTTTGACTATCGCTAAGAGCTGCGGGACAATGAAAAGCGTTGCAAGCGATTTTTTCCGCTGATGTATCTTTAGCAGTGGGCCTGTGGCGCAGCTGGGAGCGCGCTTCCATGGCATGGAAGAGGTCGTCGGTTCGATCCCGACCAGGTCCACCAAAATTTCTCCCCGGTTTTTCAGCGCCTTAGCGTCAGTCGCTCGCTGACCGTCCCAATTCGTACAACCTCCCGCTGAAAACCGAAAATGGTCGCCTGAAACTGATCGGGCCGTGGTCTCCACCCACCCGAAGGAGGACTCTATGCTAAGCGTGTACACACGTCACTACCTGCCTTGTGTGGAACACAATCCTTACTACCGGGATTGCTTTTGCCCTAAATGGATCTCAGGCACCGTCCCTGGCAGGCCGCGAATCCGCCTCAGCGCCCACACCCGTAGTTGGGAACAAGCCGAGCGCCGTGCCCGCTATATCGAGATTGAAATTGAAGATCGTCCCTTTCGCTCGGTCCCGCCGCCTCCGACCATCCGGCGTGCGATCACGGCCTTTATCGCCGACCAAAGAGCCCGCCATCTGCAGACCTCAACCATCGCTAAAGCCGAAAGATCGCTTGAACGACAACTTTTATCCTGGTGTGGTAAGCACCGGTTGGAGAACTTGGAAGACCTTAGTAGCAGCCCGCTCCTGGAGTTTCGCAACCAGTGGCTTCTGGCTCCCTCCACTGCACGGCGCAAACACGAAGGCCTCCAAAGCTTTTTTCTGTTCTGTATGAACCACGGTTGGCTGCTGCGCAACCCACTGCTGCAGCTCAAAAGGCCCCAAGTTCCCAAACCCAGACCCACTGACCACTTCACGCGTGAGGAGTTTAATCAGATTTTGGCCGCCATCTCGAACTACCGTTACTGCGGAACCGATTGTCAGGTCCGACCCCAAAGGCTCCTGGCCCTGATCTTGCTGATGCGTTGGAGCGGTCTGGCCATTATTGACGCCGTTACTCTCAAACGCGCTTGCCTCAATGAGAACGATGCCGTATTTCTTCGGCGCGCGAAAACCGGCAATCCCGTGTATGTACCTCTGCCACCAAAAGTCGCGCAGCTCCTGCGTGAGCTTCCTTCCGAGAATCCCTTGTACTTTTTCTGGAGTGGTCATGGCGATCCCCGAAGTGCGGTACACGGGTATACCCGGAGCCTGAGAAAACTGTTCCGTATCGCCGATCTTAAACAACCAGATGGCTCTCCCAAGCGTTGTCGCTCGCACATGTTCCGCGACACTTTCGCCGTCGAAGCCCTCTTGGCTGGCGTTCAGATTCACGATGTATCCGTGCTCCTCGGCCACACTCATGTGGCGAATACGGAGCGACACTATCTTCCTTGGGTGCTGGCTCGACAGGAACACCTAGCTGTGGCGGTTAGAGAGACTTGGTTTCCCGCACTCTGCAGTAAATAGAGGTGAGTTGGGGAACGGAAAACGGGGGGCGGGCGGGAATGGAGCGGCCCTATCAAATGACTGAACGCTGCCGTGGCAGAGACGGAGGTCGGAATATCACCTCTGTCCGTGAGCTCCCCTTTTCCATTCTCCCTCACGGTTGCTTCGATTCCTCAACCGATCATCAGCCGCCGGAAGGTACTGGCCAGGAGGTGTGACAATAACAGGAAACAGTCGTCCAACTCACTGTAAAAACACACACTGCCGGATTCTCATATGTGCGCAGCTGTCGCAATCTTGCGGAGATCGAGTGAGTAGAGCGTGATTATTCTGGTCAACAGAGTGGTCGGTGTGCTGCTGCCCGCGGCACTATCCTAGCTGATCAACAGCAGCAGTCGTTGCGTGAGATCCTATGGAGCAGATCGGCCAGGAATCTGGCAAGCCGAACCCCAATGCGCAGGCAGCGCTTTCTCGATTTTTCTCAATGGAGAGTGGCAGAATTTGCGAGGACCCCAACGAATCAGGACGAGAGTTCGAATCGTTATTGCCTCAGGCTGCGGATGAACGGAGGATGAGATGAGGACCTCGATTTTGAGCGGAATGTTATTTACCAGCCTGTTCCTGGCACTTGCCGGCGCGCAGCCCCCTGGTGTCCCGGCTGACGTGCAAAACGCTATGGACCACTTCAGCAAGCCGGCGTTGCGTGCCAACATGCGTTTCCTCGCTGACGACCTGCTAGAAGGGCGCGGGACGGGAACGCGCGGCCAGGAAATCGCCGCTCATTACGTTGCTGCCCAGTTTGAAGCCTTTGGTCTGGAGCCGGGCGGCGTCAGCGGCAGCTACTTCCAGACGGTTCCATTCCGCGAGGTCAGAACTGACCCCGCTGGGTGTGAGGCTTCCATCACGCGCAATGGCCAGACCACGCGTCTTAAGTGGGGAGAAGACTTCCTGACTGGCGGCGATCCTGTGCAGACGGACGTCTCCGTGGAGGCGCCGCTGGTGTTGGTAGGCTTCGGAGTGGTCAATCCCGGAAGGGACTACGACAGCTATAAGGGCGTCGACGTGAAAGGCAAGATCGTCGTTATTTTGCCGGGTGCCCCGCCCAATTTTCCTGCCGAGGAGCGCGCCCACTTCTCGTCCAGGCTGGAGAAGGCGCGCCAAGCCGTGGCCCACGGCGCTGTGGGGATCATCTCGCTGTGGACGCCCCAGTCGGAAGCTACGCTCCCCTGGAGCCGAATGCCGAATCAAATAGAATCGCCGCGGTATCGCTGGCTGGACAATAGTGGCATGCCCAACGATACCTTCCCGGAGCTTCGCGGATCGGCCCTGTTGTCGATGAAGGCAGCAGAAAGATTGTTGGAAGGTTCAGCCCAGCCTTGGCCTGAGCTGTTGAAGGCGGCGGCAGCCGGCACGCCTCGTTCGTTCCCGCTGGCAGCTACGGTGCATTTGCGCGCATTAAGCGAGCATCGCAAGGTCAGCAGCCCGAATGTTGTGGGGATTTTGCGCGGATCGGACCCGGCACTGGCGCCGGAGTACGTCGTCTACAGCGCGCATACCGACCACATGGGGATTGGAAAGCCGATCAATGGCGACCGCATCTACCACGGCGCCGTGGACGATGGGTCGGGCACCAGCGCGCTGATCGAGCTCGCCCGCGCCTATTCGAGCCTGGGTAAGCGTCCTGCCCGCTCCGTTCTGTTTCTCGCAACTACGGCTGAGGAGCAAGGCTTATTGGGCGCTGACTACTTTGCGCGCTTTCCCACTGTGCCCAAGAACAACATTGTTGCCGATATCAACATGGATGGCGCCAGCGTGTTGTATGCGTTCAAGGATGTAATTGGCGATGAACACAGCACACTGGGCGATACTTTAGCTCGAGTCGCCAGCCAGATGGGGCTGGAAGTAAGTCCGGATCCCATGCCGGAGCAGAATGGCTTCGTTCGCGCCGATCACTATGCCTTCGTGCGTCAAGGGATTCCCGCGATTACTGTCGGTGAAGGATTGAAGGCAAAAGATCCCAAAGTCGATGGGCGAAAGTTCGTCGAGAACTGGATTGAGACGCGCTACCACGCACCTAGCGACGACATGAGCCAGCCGCTTGACTTCGATGCCACTATCCAATACATGCAGCTCACCTTCCTGATGGGCTACGACGTGGCCCAGCAGCATGAACGGCCTTCGTGGAAGCAGGGCGATTTCTTTGGAAAGCTTTTTGGGCCGCACCTGGAAGAGTCGTCCATAGGCAACCGCCAGTTCCAATAGCAAAGGATATGCTCAAGCGTTCACATCGACGCCCGCTTGGCCGGCCTAAGGCTTTGGATTTTGGTCACCACTGCAAGCTACGAAACGCTTATTATTCGGTAGTTGACCGCCATAACTCTCAGTGAGGCGCAGTCCCACAGGGCGACGTTCCAGCGCATTGCCACTTGAAACCATCGAATACCTGCTCGATGTCGACCTTCCCCGGGTGACATTCTTCCCCGTATTCTCATTCCTTTGGGCCATACGTTGCCGCTCCGACGCCGAATGTGGGCGCAATCCAATCACGCTGACCGGGTGATGTGCGACGAGCCCGATTTGACAAAACTTGCAATTGCGTGACGCAAACATTCAGTTTGAGAAGTAAGCGGCTGTCAGTAGGTGGGAAATATATTCCAGATTGTGAACTCGTATTAGGCGGCTTTAAGTTTTACTCATTTTTGCAATAACGAACAGGGCGGGTGCCTTCACCCGCCCACTCTTTTCGCATTACCCAGCCCTATATCTTTCTCCTTCCGGTCGATGAACAACAATGTCCTTGACTTCTCCTCTTATAGATCAGGCGTTTACACCAGCTTGCTCCGTCTGTTCGCCTTTTTGGGCGTCAACGAGTGAAATGGGGAGTTTTCAACAATTGACCTTCGAATTGCGGCCAGCCTTGACCGTGGCCGTTTTCAGCTTAGACTGCCTTGATCAGGCGCGCCCGTCCTACCCTCCATTCCCCGGCCGCCTGAATCGGCCCCCGCGTCATCGCTCGCAAACATGCTGCGGCGCCAAACGCGCTTCCCGTCGCCAGCGTGCATTGCGTCGGCCGCGGCCTGCCAAAACCGACGGTGGTGAACCTATCACCCTATACTGGGTATATGCGCTTCTGCGAGATGGTTTAGGAATCGGCCAACTACCCCTCTAAGTACACCCACTCCCAAAAACAAAAATGCCCGGATCGTTTCCGTCCCGGGCAAAGCGTAGCGTTCAGGCCGAATGCCGAAGGCTAAACAACAAGTACCGCTCTACTGTCCCGCCCCAGTTGTCGTCGTTGACATCATCATTGGACGGCTCAATTCCAGCCTCAACTGCGTCCCCGAAGGCATCGTCGCCGTGCGATGCTGCACCAGCCAATACGTCGTAGTTGCGCCCGCACCGACCGCGCCGCCGATCAGCAATCCGGGGCCTCCGCCGATCAATCCACCGATCAGCATTCCCGCGCCAGTCCCGCCGGCGATTTGAATGTGAGTGCTCCGGTCATGTCCCTTGCCCTTGAAGAATCCCTCTTCATTCACATCGCTCCCTTTGATACTCGTATCCACCAGCACTGCATTCAGCATGTAGCGCTGTCCATCGGGCATAACGATGTTCTCAGGGAAAAGCCCGATCGTTGGTTTGCCCTTGATCCGCCGCGGCCCGCTCAGCTTTATTACCCGGCCTTCGATCATCGTGCCGACCGGAATCAATTGCTTCCCATCCACTACCACCGGTTCTGTGAGTTTCGCCTTGAAAGGATCACCGACTCTGTTATTGAAAGTCGAGATCGTGGTTTGCAGTGTTGCCTTCAACGAAGTTCCTTCCGGTACCGATGGGGTACTTGTCTGTGCCCACATCGACGCCGCTACCAACAGTGCGCCCGCCATCCCCAATAGCTTTTTCATAACGCCTCCTGCCGCATGCATTTCAGATTCTCTCAACCGCCCGAAACACTCACCGAGCAAAAACTTGTTCTAACTTGACTTCTTCACCGCAGCCCTGTCCGACTAATTGTCGCCACCATAACGCTTCGGTCTTCATCGAGAATGAAAGGAAATGAACCCGGATTCTTCTCCAGAAGCTTTGCTGCTTCCAGCGAAAAACTCGGGCGCTCTTGCGCCCATCCTAGAGTCGAGCATCTATTTCTTGAATGTAAGACACACCACCATCACTCACAACCTGCGAAAAATACAGGTGAACCACAGGAGACACAGGGCACGAAGGCAAGGAAGCCGCAGACGAGTTTAGGAAGATCGTTGACCACGGCGGAATCGTGCTGAATTTCCCGTTGGGGGCCCTCGCTCACCTACAGCTCGCGCGCGCCTACACCGCCGCCGGCGATAGCACCAAGGCAAAGGCAGCGTATCAGGACTTCTTCAACATCTGGAAAGGCGCCGACTCCGACATCCCCATCCTCAAAGAAGCTAAAGCCGAGTACGCGAAGTTGCAGTGAATTTGTTCTCCACTGCCACTCTGATCTAAGGGTTTCTCAACTGTTGTTAACAGGCCGTTAACACCACTTTGCGCCGTTTGTTCGCCTCTTTCAGAGTCAATGCATTATGAGAGAGCGCCCTGCTGAGTGGAGTATACGGCGGGGATGTGGGACAAGAATCAGAAGGGAGATAGGCAGATCGGCGGAACAGCGACACTTTACCTTGAGGGAAAGAACTCCGTTTGAGCGCGAATGATCTTTCCCTCAAGGAGGCAACTGCATGAGTCTCGACATTAAGCATATCGGCATGGACGTGCACAAGGAAGCGGTGGTGATCACTGTTCTCAATAGCAGTGGCAAGCTGGTGATGGAGGCGATCGTGGAAACGAAAGCCAGCAGCATTCTCAAGTTCATCCACGGTTTGCATGTTACCTGGGAAGAAGGAACCTGGGCGGCTTGGCGAACCTAGCGCTCAACGCCGTCGGCACGTTTCTGAGTGACCGGCTAGAAGGCTAGCGCCTTGCCGCCAAACCACAATGGACTCTTCGTAAACCAGCAGACCGGGCGAACTTGTTCTCCCGAAAGTAGTCCGTCCAAGATTTTTTCCAGACCGGAAATTTGATATGAGCCCTGCTGGCAACCCTTTCGGGCCTCCCGGTTGGATGCCTCCTGTTGATCCGCGCACGAATGGCTGTGTTACTCTAGGAAACACACTTGAAAGTAGGGCAAGATTTTGTACCGATTTTGTACCGCTGATCTGGCTTTCTAGGCTTTTTAGGATTTTGGTGAGCAAGTAAAACCCGCAAAGTACGTGGATCTAAAGGGAAAGCGTGGTTCGATCCCGACCAGGTCCACCAATTCTTCCGAGATTTTTCAATTAGAAACCACGCTCTGATTTCTGCATTCACGCTGCTTTGGCGCCTTTTGAGGGCAGCATAAACACCTGCACGAAACATGCACAGCTCATTTTGAAATCACACTCTCATCTCGAGAGGCGCCGCTCCAAAAACTGCTGAAACTCCTCCCATATGGGAAGAGGCTGGCGAGAAAAATCGCCCCGAAATTGCCCCCAATTGCCCCAAAGCGAGTGTGGGGGCGATAAGGTATACTTTTGATTACTAAAGACTTGCAAGCTCGCTAAGTTTTGGGACCTCTTCCATGCGAACGAGGCGGTGCGGCTCGAAATAGTGAAAACGCAGGAGCGGGAGAAGTTCTCAAGCGGTGTTTCATAGGTCTTGATATTGTCTAAGCTCTGCATCGATTGCATCAATCGTAGCTTGCACGCTTTGTGGAATTTTCTGCATGTAAATGTCAGTCGTCGTGGCAGCACGAGAATGTCTTGGGATGCCTTGAACATCTTGATTGTGACTTTTCTCTGACCCAACGTTGCGATTGAACGCCTGATCACTTGAAAAGTTAGCTTAGGAATGCTTTGGGTCGAATTATTGAGATGCACAAGGATTCGCCTGCACCGGCCCGAGTTCTTGCGAGCGGATGCAGGCGACTGTCGTCCGGTTTTTTGTCTGATTACGCAGCGGGTTCTACTGCTCTCCGCTCGGCCACTCTGACCTCAACGACTTCTCGGATCAGACGCCGCGTCCGTTCCACAAATGCAAGCTTGTCCGCGAGGCAGCTTTCCAAAAGCACACCGACGCCGTAATGGCCCGAAGCATCAGCGGCCGCGACAAGAGCCATGTACTCACCGATTCGAAGATGGGTGAGATGTACAAGCTTGGCCAGGATGAATAGCCTCTTGGCGACGGGCGATTTGATCTCGTTGACTTCTGTGCGGAAATCCTCCAAAAACACCTCCTGCAGTCGTCCACTGAGTTTCACCGGCTGCTCTCCAATTATCTTGAAACACTGGTCGAGCTTAGCCAGAACGCTTTGAGACACGAAGGCTCGTGCCTCTAGCGCCTCTTTGATCTGAGGGTCTTCTGCGACATGGCTGAGTTCATCATAGATTTTGTTCCCTTTCTCCGTTGCTTGCCTGACGTGGCTAAGAAGAATGAGAAATGTTTCCTTCGCTGTTCTAGCTTGCATGGTTTACTCCTATTGGAATTTGTGGGGCACGGAGAGTGTAGATCTGAGTGGAACGGGTGCGAACTAGCATTCTTGCCAGCGCAACCTGTCAAACCGTCGCCGCACGAATGAAACTCAGTCGATATCAGTCTCTGCGATAACAGACAGGGCAAAACAGCAGATTTGCAGGCGATTTTCTATGCATAGATTAAGCGGACGTTACAACCGTTTTGTTGTAACGTGTCTGAAGGGTTTGTCCATGAGCGCCGATGAGACAAGCCGGGACCCAACCGCTGCTAATGCAGCCGCAGTGACTCCAGATTCGGGCGGTCCTCGTCTGCTGATCGTAGACGACCAGGATGAAGTGCGAGAGTCCGTGGCGGACTTGCTCGAAGGAACATTCCACGTCATCGGGGTGGCGAAGGACGGGAAACGGGCAATAGAACTAGCATCGGTCCTGCATCCTGATGTCGTAGTGCTCGACATCTGCATGCCCGTGCTCAACGGAATCCAAACTGCCGAACAACTGAGGGACTCTGGCTGCCCCACCAAGGTTGTGTTCCTGTCTATGCAGGATGCCCCAGAGTTCGTCGAGGCTGCGTTCACTAGCGGTGCGCTGGCTTACGTTCTGAAGAGTTCGCTTGGAACCGACCTGATCTCAGCCATCCGGCAAGTTCTCGAAGGCAGACCTTTTGTTTCTCCTGCGCTGTGCTGGCATTGACTACATTCGCGAGCCAGCACGGCCGAAATCGCTTTCACACTTTGCCTGCTAATTCCGCGAAGGATCGCCCATCGTTTTTCGTTCTTTTGACTGGTAGCAGCACCGCTCCCACAATCGGCTTGCCGGTTCGGATAACCACCAACTCCCGCTCCGTTGCAGAGCAGCTCAATTATTGCTTCCAACCGATCTATGGTGCCGACGTGGTTGCGGTTGGGAGACGGTCTTCTCCGACCGTTGGCGGACCATGTCAATGTGCAATCTCAACCCGTACACGAGAGGCCGAAAGGGCGATGGTACTGAAAGGTGATTTGCCCGGTCTTCCAACTGATCGAGTCGCTCGATGTAATCCAGGCGCACCCCGCCAGACCCAGCGAGAAGCATCTCATCTTCGAGACGCTTTAATTCGGCATAAAGCTTGTAAACCCGTCGCCTCTCGAACCAATCATAAATTGGCGGCGCTAATCGGAATAAGGGGAATAGAACAACAACCAAAGGTATGATCCATACCACAGGTTGCTCGACCAGCAATGCCAACCAGAGGGGAAGGTTGCGGTGGAGGAATGGCGTTCCTGTCTTGTAGAACCCGCGAGCATAGGTGCTCAGGGGAAGGTCGATTGATTCAGGTGCGGGAAACTCGTCGGAAGTACGAAACATTCCTGGCGTGGAGTGGATCTCTACCGCAGCTTCAAGCAACAAGTATTGAATGGTTGGCGGAAGATCTTTGCGTATCACCAGACTGGACTTTGATGCGATGAGCAAAGTGTCTGTCGCAGGCCGAGGCTCAGCGGGGTCTACCACGCCAGCCGGCAATACCAACTTGTTCAGGTACGGATATAAGGCGGCAAAGGCTTCGGCTCTAGAGATGCTCTCCAGGTTAACATCCTTGGCTTTGAGGAGCTGCTGCACCGCCGGGCTTTCCCACCCATCTAGAAGAATTGCTACATCGATCTCACCATGAATTAGCTTCTGGACCGACTCCGATGGTGGGAACGAGAATAGAGTCGCTGATTTCCGATCGATGATTCCACCGCGTCCAAGGATTTCTAAGGCGAGTGCACGCGAACTGCTTCCTTCTGGTCCGATTGATATGCGAAGACCTCGAAGTTGTTTGTGCTTCTGCAGAAGATGGTCGCGGGAGAAGACCCAAAAAGGTTGGTAAAACAATGTGCCGAGAGAGACCAGTTCCGGCGAGTCCTTCTCCGTGGTAATGCCGTCCGGAATGAGGGCGGCACTGATCCCTGATTTTGGGTCGCGCAGACGGGCTACGCTTTCAAGGGCGCCCGCCGACGGCACTAGCCGGAGGTCAAGTCCGTCTCGTCCAAGAACCTCTCGGTACTGCTTTACGAGCTCGGCGTTGAGACTGCCCTCGGGATACACAGCCATCGCCACCGTACGTACCTGGATCGAGTGCAACAGCACGAAGGCCAGGCACACGACCAGGGGAACGAGCACAAGGAAGGTTATCGGAATCAGCGTTTTCAGCGGACGTGCAATCCGATGACTCGAACTATCCACCGCAGCCTTCTCCATCGCAGACACTTCTTGTAATTCACCGCTCATGCTCTCGCTTCGTGGATTGCCAATCGCCTGTCATATTTGGCAGTGTGGCGCCATAGTGATCGTGTGGTTTCTACACTGCGGACATCCGCTGCCTCATGATGTGAGGGTGTCTTTTCGCCTTATCAGCTGGTTCTGGCGCTGTCTGAAGCTGCCATTGAAGTCTTCAAGGGTTGGACGCTTGCTATGCCCTTGCAACTGTCAGAACCTACGGTGGGATTTAAGCCAGCGTGCCCATATTGTGCTGGTCTACCGCAATGCGTCGAGCCGAAAAGGCGGGAGCCCGTTTCTGGGCCAGGTGCACGACTGGCCGGAACGGTTCTGCGTAGCTAAAGTGATTGGAGCGCGCTGACAGGAAGATGGACGATGCCAAGATGTTTCGTGTCATCATTTTCGCGTTCAGTCTCGCACTGTACCTGTTAGCGTCGTGGGTGCAAAACGCGGCCTGGGCCCAAGCCAACCGACCGACGAGTGTGACACCGAACAGTCCAGATTCAAGACCTGACGAATCGGTCCTCACCCTTCACACCGCAGTAAGCGAAGTCCACCTGATTTTCACCGTCACTGACAAACATGGTCACTACGTCAAGGACCTCAAAGAAAACGATTTCAAGATCCTAGATGACCACAAGCCCCCAGAGGCGATCCTCAACTTCCGCAGTGAGACGAATCTTCCTCTGCAAGTGGGACTGCTGATCGACACGAGCCAATCGGTGCGTGAGCGCTTTGAATTCGAGCAGAGAGAGGCTATCGAGTTTCTGCATCAGACCCTCCGGCAGAAGCACGATCAAGCTTTTGTCATGGGTTTCGATGCAACTCCAAAGGTCACGCAGGATTTTACGGACGACATCGACAGACTTTCGGTAGGCGTGCACAGACTGCAGCCAGGTAGCCTCACCGCGATGAACGATGCGGTGCACTATGCCTGCCTCGATAAGCTGATGAAGCGACCGCAAACTGGCCCTATACGGCGCATTATCATCCTGTTGAGCGACGGAAATGACAACTCGAGTTCAATAACTCGCGCCAAAACCATCGAGATGGCGCAGCAAGCCGAGGTTTCGGTGTACACCATCAGCACCAGCCTGGCCCGGTCGGGGGGACGCGGACAAAAGAACCTCGCCAGCATTGCTGACGCGACAGGAGGGAGATCGTTCGTGCCCGTTCAACTCAATGGAGTAACCAACGCGTTCGCAGCCATCCAGGAAGAGCTGCGCAGCCAATACGCGGTATCCTACAAGCCGGCGGCATTCAAGCTGGACGGTCACTACCGAACCATTGAAATTCAAGCCCAGAAGCAGAAAGGCCTGCGTATCCGCAGCCGTAAGGGCTACCGCAGCGTTCGAAGGGACTACACCTCCAATCGGTAGGGCCCAAGGCTTCGTGCAGCTACCTATTCGAAAGCACACTCCATCGACTGGCCCAATCTTGAATCCGCAGGAGTCAGAATGCTCGCCCTGATTGGCTCCCTGGTTGAGAACTGACGGCTGAGGAATCCCCATGACACGCAATATAAAAAGGCGCCCACTCTCGCGACAGGTTTCGATTGTTCGCATCGCCAACCTAGCTTCGCCAACTGAGAAATGCTCAGATGAAATCCCTGACAGCAAGAAACGGCCTACGCGGGAGCTGGGATCCAGAGGATCATCCGCAGTCGGAAATCGATAAGGCTGCTCTGGGAATTTTGGACTGCTCCAAAACACCGGTTCAGCCGGGCTGCGTTTATGCCAGTGCGAAATTTGGCAAACTCTGAAGGGACTCTCCGCGGCGGCCTCGTAGCCCGCTATCGTTGCTATTCGTTGCCGTCAGACGCTAACGGTGCTATATACATTTCCTGTGGGCGAGGCCGCACAAACCCGCACGCCCGACACTCAGCTTTTCCTAAATGCTTTCAACGCGAGCCCCATCGGGATCGCGGATCGTGCGCCTGGGACTGCGCCGACCAAAACAGTGCCCCTGGTTTGCGATGTTGCCTGAGGGACTTGGCGATGGATGCATCTGAACAGCAGCTCAGACTCTACCGCCTGCTAGTCGAAAACAGTCTGGGGCTGATGTGTATTCACGACCTGAATGGTCAGCTCTTGACCGTCAACCCAGCGGCCGCGGAATCCCTCGGCTACGGGGTGGAGGACAGCTTCGGCCGCAACATCAGGGATTTCATTCACCCAGCGGTGCGGCATCTGTTCGACGAATACCTGGAACGCATCCGCAAGAATGCCGTGGATAGCGGGGCCATGCGATTGATGGCGAGAGACGGGACGGAGCGAATCTGGCTGTATCGCAACGTGCGGTACGAAGAGCCGGGCGCGCCGGTGCGGGTTCTGGGCCATGCTGTAGACGTCACCGAGCGAAAGCGCGCAGAAGAGGCTCTACGCGCTAGCGAGCAACGCCTGCGATCGGCACAATGGGCTGCTCGCATTGGAACTTTTGAATGGGATTTTCGGACGGAAAAGGTTACTTTGACGCCGGAAATGGAGGCACTGCACGGTTTGCCGCCAGGCCGTTTTGGGCAAACAAAAGAGGCTTTCGAGAATCTGGTTCATCCTGATGACCGGGAACGTGTCATCAAGTTGGGTGAGCTTTCCTTGGAAACGGGACAGCCGACGGAGGGGGAGTATCGGGTGGTATGGCCCGACGGGAGTGTCCATTGGATAGCTGGGCGGGGACAGGTGATTATGGATGAATCCGGTGAACCCTTGCGAATGGTCGGAGTAAATATGGATGTGACCGAGCGCAAGCAGGCGGAGGAGGCTCTTGCTTCCATGACCCGCAAATTGATTGCGGTACAGGAGCAGGAACGCGCCCGTATCGGAAGAGAGCTCCACGACGACATTAACCAGCAGTTGGCTCTGCTGGCAATCGACATCGAGCAACTGAGAGAACATCCCCGTGATTCCGCTGCTGAGATTAGTAGTGGACTGACGGAGATCAGAGATCGCGTTACTGCGATTGCAGCCGACGTGCAATCACTGGCGCATCAACTCCATTCTCCCCAGTTGGAGATTCTCGGCATCGTCGCTGCCATGAGGGGCTTCTGCAGGGAGCTTGCCGCCCGTCAAAAAGTCGCTATTGATTTCACCGACGACAACATCCCCAAGCGTATATCACACGAAGTTTCCCTGTGCCTGTTCCGTGTTTTGCAGGAGGCATTGCACAACGCGGTAAAGCACAGCAAGGTTCGCCAATACAACGTGAGGTTGGCTTACTCTGCGGGCGAGCTTCACCTCACGGTCTCAGACCGCGGAACCGGGTTTGACACCAGAACGGCGATGGGTAGTGGAGGACTGGGACTTGTCAGCATGCGCGAGCGCGTTCGACTTGTGAACGGCACGATTACCATTGACTCCGAGCGGCAACGCGGCACCAGCATCCACGTCCGTGTGCGGATTGAGTCAGAGCAGGAATCCCAACGGGCGGCCGGATGAAAAGAGGCTAGGGCTCATTCCATTGGGAATGCACGGCTGAATGTTCTGCACAGATTCGTTGGAAGATGTGGCTGTCCATCCCGCCCACAACGCTCCCCGGAGAATACCCGCATAAAATATCCACGTCGTACAAACGGATAAGCTGATTGCACAATTTCTCAATCTGTATCGCCGCCTCTGCATTACCTTGCGCCCACACCAGATGCACACCCTCTCCGTAGAGAGCAACGCGGCGAGGCCGTCCCTTCGCGGCCTGTGCTGTTGTAACAATGAGTTTGGCAAAGCCTTCCAGAAATCGAACCGGGTCCGGCATGCCGCGGACCATGTATGTCGAGACCGTGTCTGCCGCGTCCAACGCGGTGTATCTACCCTGCTCGATAGCCGCATCCATATCCAAGCCCTGAGCTTGCAATCGCGGAACAAGGCTGTCGCGGTGCGACTCGGTTGCCACAACGATGGCTGCATTTCCGGCCTGCAGAACAGGAGTGATAAAACGGGTAAGGCCGCCTAGAAACTCCTGATCATCCGAATAAAATGCAGCTTCGTGGCGGTAGGGAACCTCACCCTCCTGTCGCTGGATCGGCTCTACAACGTTGTCGCGGCGGGTATTGTGTGCGGGGCGGGGACCCGTCAGGCTCGCACTGAGGAACTGCTTGCCTTGGAGCACTGCGGCCACGGCAGGCAGCAGTTCGCTCGCGGCAGCCGACTTGACGACGTATCCCCCCGCACCGGTGCGTAAGGCCGCTTGTGCGATGTCCCAAGAGCGATTTTCGCTGACGAACAGGATTTTGGATTGCGGGCTAACCTCTCGGATTCGTCGTGCCGCTTCCAATCCATTAAGCGTCGGAAGACCGATGTCCAGCAGGATCAGGTCAGGTTGGAGTTGTTGGGCTAGCTGAACTGCTTCCAGCCCGTCTGAGGCTTCGGCGATGACATGGAATTCAGGATCTTCTTGGACCGTCGAACAGGTGTAGCGACGCCAGGCCTCGTAATCGTCCACCACCACAATCCGAAATGTGTGTTTATCCACTCAGCCTCAGCCCGTCAACAGTTCCAGCCCGGATACTGATTGGCGTGCTGAACTCTGACCTAAATAGGATGACAGATGAGAGCGGTTCGCTGGTTGCGCGAGAGCAACCTTTAGGAAGTCGGGAAATGGTACGCCTCGTAACCACATCCCTGCAATGGTACCGCCCGGCTGACCACGTTGCAGTTGTCAGTTAACGAAGCTCCCCATAAAGTCATTGCCGCGGAGACGGATCCGCTTTGGCGTTGAAATAAGCGAACAAGCGGCGCCTGATTGTGTAAACGCCTTGATCTATTAAGGGGGCATGTCAAGGAAATTTTTCCCTCGACGGGAAGGAGAAGAGATTTCCCTGCCTTCCAGCCCAGCAACTCGGGATCGATCCGCGCCAGCCGCGCCCATGTCTGCGCATCCAGCCGATCGTCTTTCTTCCGCCTCTCCCCGATCAGCCGCACCTTGCGTTTTCATAGCCCGTTGTGCTCGAAAGAGCATGTCGAACTCATCCCATCTGGTTACGCTAACTGCCGGCGCCGTTTCAATGTTCTTGCGACGTGGCTGATCGATCTCCACAGTCCGACCGTCTTAAGCATGTACGTGATTGCCATGTATGCGCCAGCAGTAGGTACACCACACCACGGTAACTGGATCACCGCTTCCCACCGACTAGAGAATAGATGCTTTCCCACGCCGGACGGGCGATGGCAAGCCTCTGTAGTCGAGTGCTGCGTGAGTGGACAGGTAGCGCGGTTACGAGAAAATCGGGAGGAGGCACTTTGAAGTTTTGCACGCAGTTTCTATTGGTCGCTGTCGTATTGCCGTTCTTGCTGGCTGCATCAGCCGCGTCCCAAGCCTTGCCGCAAGCGGCGGGCAGAGGGGGAGTTGAGCAACAGGGATACAACTGGACGGAAACTTATGAGGGCAGCGGCAACTCGGATGGGTTTATCACCGACCTGAACTCGACCGTTGGCTACACCTTTGGCGAACACTTTGCCGTGAATGTCGGTGTAGCGTATTTCTTCATCAAGCCGTCTACCTCGATGACGGGCACCACCTCTGCAAATGGCCTAGGGAATCCGTACTTGGGTCTCAAATATTCCACCAAAGGGTCTGCCCTTGACTTCAGCACGAGCCTGAACAGTGCGATCCCGACTGCAAGTACCAATAAAGGTCTGAGCACTGGCCACGTGACGTTTGACTGGAGCAATCATTTTGCCCGCGGATTTGATCTGTTCACGCCCTTCGTGGATCTCGGTCTTGCCAACTCGATTCCCGACTCGCGCTTCTTGCATCGCCCCTACATCTCCTACGGCGATGTTGTGCACTTTGAGGGCGGCTCCGAACTCGATCTCGGCAACAAGTTCAGCGTCACTGCTTCCGGCTACTACATACTTCCTTGGGGAACACAGCAAGTCTTTCTACGCGGCAGTAAGAGTTCGTCAGGCTCAACAAAAGGAGGCGTAAGCTTGACGCGAGATGATGGGATCAACCTCGGAATCGACTACAACCTGACGCGCTCGCTCGATCTGAGCGGAGGATACAGCCGCAGTGTATACAGCGTGCTCAATACATTTTCTTTCGGCCTTCAGGTGAACGTGGGAACTCTACTCAAGAAACCCTCCAGGGAATAAGCGCAGCTCATCCAATGTTCGACGATGACGTAAAATTCGGCGATCTCCCTGTCTGCTTCCGGTCAGGGCAGCCGCGTGACCGTCACGTTCAGTCCCCAACCCGATTGCAGCTCCTTGCACCGGATCGTCTACGATGGGAATCAGTGTTAACAAAAGAGCCGCGCGCGGAACACGCACCATTACCGTGACCAGTACAGGCGGCGGCGTGACCCATCCCACGACTGTCACCTTGGCCATTCAATAAACAAGCAGGCGACGCTCTACCATCCTGGACGTCGCCAAGGAAATGGAGAGGTCCCGAGTGTCGGTCCTTTTCGACACCCGGGACTTTTTGTGTTCGACTTCGAGCTGGCGCATTCGTTCCAGACGAAACAACTCAGACACTGCAAGGGCGTGCAAACAGGGGAACCGAAGATCGCAACAATCCATGCGCGGGCCAGGGCGAGCGCAAGCACCTTAGGGGCTTGCGGGTATTTTTGCCACCTTCGACACCAGGGGTTTGGGCCTGGAAGCAGGGCGTTGACGCAGGGCCGGCTTTGCCGCCGCGTTATAATTGCTCTCCGATCATGTCTGGTTCGCGTTATGCCCTGGTGGCTTACGTAAGGGATCCGGTCGGTAAGTTCGTCGAGAAACTCCGTCGGGAACTGCATCCGGAACTGCCCCATCTTGCTGCCCACCTCACCATCCTGCCGCCGCGCCTGCTGCAGGGAAGTGAGAACGGTGTCATCGAGAGCCTGGCACAGGCTTGCCGCGAGGCCGAGCCGTTTGAAGTGACGCTGGGAGAAGTCGAGACCTTCATCCCGGTGACGCCCACCGTCTTTATCCGGGTAGCGCACGCTGCGGTGCGCATGCAGCAGCTTCACGACTTTCTGAACCGCGACGGGGCCTGTTGCACGGAAGAACTGCCGTACATTCCTCATCTAACGATCGCCAAGATGAGCAGTGAAGAGCAGGCATGGAAGGCGTTCGAGACGGCGCGCCGGCGCTGGGCCGAGTACCACGGCAGCCGCCGCATTGCGCTGAGCGAGTTGACCTTCGTGCGGGAACTCCAGCCCAACCAGTGGTCCGATCTAGCTTCTGTCCCCTTGGGCCACAACTCGGTCATCCCCAAGAAGTGATGTGCTGTTATGCCGTTGGCTGGGCCTGTGCTGACATCGGCCAAAAGGACATGTCCGGGCCATGTCGTACCCCTGTCCAAACGTGCATTGCCCGCCGCGGCTTTCGGAGGTTACATAAACAAGTCGAGGCAGGTTGTAACTGCGCCATTCCCCAGGCGACTGGATTGCCCTCCAACCGGAGAGGTTCTGCATGCACGTCGGAGTCTATGGATCGGGTTACCTGGGCACTGTCATTTCTGCCTGCCTGGCGGATTTTGGCACTCCCGTGAGCTGTTGCGATACCGACAGCACCCGCATGGTGGAGATGGCCCAGGGCAACATCTGTTTCTTCGAGAAGAACCTCAAAGAGATCGTAAAGCGCAATGTGCGCTGCGGGCGCCTTTCTTACTCCACTGACGTGGAGGCCTTCTCAAAACGGGCGCACGTCGTCTTTCTGGCGGAAGACTCGGGCGAGCGGCTGGAGGAAGTGGTACTTCGGATCGCGCGCCATTCCCCGCATCCGATTACGTTCTGCGTGGTCACGCCGGTTCCCGTCGGGACGGCCTCGAAGCTGGAGCAGGCGCTGAAAGGCGCGAAGCTGAAGGGAACGATTGTCTCGCAGCCAATGTTCTTCACCGACGGCTGCGCGGTAGAGGACTTTAACTGGCCGGACCGGATCATCTTGGGGACCAATTCCCCCGAGGCGGTCGCGGCGCTCAAGCAGATTTTCCATTCGCTAGTCATGCGCGGCGTTCCGGTAGTCGTGACGAACCACGAGACCGCTGAGCTGGTTCGCGAGGCGGCGACCGCGTTCGTTGCGACCAAGATTTCCTTCATCAACGAACTGGCCACGCTTTGCGAGCGCGTGAATGCTGATGCCGTCAGCCTCTCGCTGGCGCTGGGCCTCGACAAGAAGATCGCGCCACGCTGCCTGCAACCCGGCGCGGGAATGGGCGGAAGTTTCGCCGAGTCTGACATGGATTCGCTGGCCACCTTGGCCCGCGAGAAAAATGTGGAATTGAAGATCCTCACCGCAGCACGGGACGTGAATGCCGCGCTTGTCGAACGGCTGGTCGCCAAGATTTCGGGTGTGATGAATTCGGTGCAGAACAAGGAAGTCGGAATCCTGGGGCTCGCCTTCAAACCGAACACCAACTCGGTGGCTGGCTCGTCTTCGATGAAGCTCGCACAGACGCTGCTCGAAAAAGGAGCGAAGGTGCGCGCTTACGATCCTGCTGCCTTGGCGGAAGCCAAGTTGCTGCTCAACGGAACGGTCCGCTACTGCGAGACGGCGTACGCGGTTGCCGAAGGCGTCGACGCTCTGATTGTGGGTACCGGCTGGCCCGAGTTTCGCACGCTGGATTTCGCCAAGATCAAGCACCTGCTCAAGCGTCCTGTCATTGTCGACACGAAGAACCTGCTCGACTCGGCAAAGCTGCGCTCCATGGGCTTCCAGTACATGGGTGTGGGGCGCGGGTAGACTCGCGCCATCCTCAACCGATCAGCGCCGAAAGGCGCGCCAGTTGGAAGCTGGTCTCGGCACGCATAAATACATGCCCTGACACGGGCGTCAGCGATAAACCACGGAGTGCCGGCTGCCAGCCGCTCGCTGTTATAATCAAGGACTGCATTCCCCCTCCGGGTGGTGCCTGTAGTTCAGCGGTGGAACGCCGGACTGTGGCTCCGGATGACGTGGGTTCGAATCCCACCAGGCACCCCAATTCTTCCTCTTTTGTTTTCATTCAGCTACACGCAAGAGTGACCCACGTCACGGATTTTGTGTGTGAGCGCGTCGCATGGACAGACGATGGATCAGATCCTTAGCCGAAACACGCAGTTGGCCGGCAAGATTCAGACCCCTGACTGGAATGAGTGCACAGCCAGCGTGCACCGGGTTCAAGACTCTCGGCCAATGTGTCGCAGCGGCTCACGTCAGTTAGAATCTTGACATCAGTTTCGCGTGTCTCAGGTCCGATATGACCGGACAGGCCCCAGCAAAGGGGTCAAACTGCCCGGCCAGCGCGTCCGGAACGGCAGGTAAGACGAATAGCTTGGGGAAGGCCATTCAGGCCCTGCGCCCGACCTCCGACAGCAAGACGGAGGCAAAGAAAGCGACAAAGCAGGCCGACCAGGATATCAACGAATCGTCTTCGTAATCGAGGACTGCCGTCGAATTCTGGAGTGGAGGCGCAACTGAATGGGGCCTCCACGTTTCAAAAGGGGGCGAGCTGATCGGACTGCCTGAGCCACCAGATCTCGCACCCGCCACCCACTCCCCCGCTCGCCCCCTCGCATCCGTTTCTGCGCAGTACCTGACATAGAAAGGCCAGTCGTCCCCAAAAACCAGTGGGCCCGAAATAAACCGAAGTTTCCGCTTTACAGTGACTTTGGTTACCTTGTTGCGCGTTCACCCGATTCCTACGATACACGATACGCTTGCAAGCTTTGGAGCAAGCGAGCAAACCGGCTTGAATACTCACGCTGTTGGTTGTGGCCCAAGCGAGGCCGGTTGGAATCGGAGTACAGCCAATCGTGGCTCAAGTATCCGCAGGCAAGGAATCGGGGCTTTACGGATCTCGCGTCGAGAGCAGCGGCGGCAGCGCATCCGCCAGTGCGCAAGGCTTTACCTTGGTCGAGCTGGTCACGGTGGTCGGCATCCTGATGATCATCGCGGCCTTTACGGTGGAGGCTGTGCAACGCGCGAGCCGTACCATGCGTCTGCAGGAAGCGGCCATCAGCTATTCCGACCTTTTGCAGCAGGCTCGGATTCGCGCGGTCCGCGATGACAGGTTCCGGACCGTGCTGACGACGCCCGCGAACGGCCCCACGCCGGCAAGCGCCTTTGTGGATCTGGCCGCCAACGGAGTGTACGCAGCCGGGGACCCGATGATGATTTTCCCCATTGGGGTCTCGCCCATGCCGTTTACCTCGGCACCAAACCTTGCGGGACTGGAAGCGCAGTTTCTGCCACCTGGGCCCGGATCCTTGCAGACGGTGAATACCGCTGCTCAAGGGCCGACCTTTGGAACGCGTGGTCTGCCATGTACACCAACTGTGGCTGGCCCGAACGGCACTTGCCCTTATCTGTCGGCAGGCGGGTTACCCACTGCCTATATCGCATTCTTGCAAAACACACAGAACGGCAACTGGATGGCGGTGACGGTCACACCCGCAGGGCGAATTCGCCAATGGGCATACTCCTCGGGGGCGTGGTCCGCGCTCAACTAAGGTGGTTTCGAAGATGAAAGTTCTCACTCGGAGATCGATCGCATCGCGCGGGAGCAGCGAACGCGGCTCCATGATGATCGAATTGCTGATCTCGATGGTCGTTCTTTTGATCGGACTGGGGGGAATGCTCATCCTGCTGGTTGCGGCCATGTATACGAACAAGAGAGCCGGGAATGATACGACCTCGACCATGGTAGCCGAGCATGTCCTGGAACAGATCAGCGCCCAGCCAGCGAACGCGACGGCCGATCTCACCATTACGGATTGCGCCGGAAACTTGCTCGATATTGCCACGATCGGCGCCGCCAAGGGAGCAGGATCCGGGGCCAACGGCGGGAATGGAGCCGCCCTTACCGCGGCGGGCGTGGTTGATTGGACGCAAGCCACCGGCGCGGTCCCAGCGGGTTACGACATTCAGTATGTCGCCTGCGGGAATGCAAACACCCGCATGATCTATGACGTTCGCTGGAACGTGATGAGCATGAGTGCTTACAGCCGCATGTTGGTGATCTCGGCACGGCCGAACCCATCACCTCAGACCGGCGGCCTTCGCTTCGTTGTTCCCGCCAATCTCAGAACCATCGGGGGCATGTGATGAAGACCACCTGTTCTGTGCAAATGCTCCTCTGCGGGGACGAAAGCGGCGATCGAGGATTCTCTCTGCTTGAGATGATAGTGGTGCTGGCCATCCTTTCAGCCGTGCTGGGTGTGGCGGTTAAGGGCATGATTGAAATGCAGCGGCGCAACACCGCGGAAAATTCCAAAGTAGACACGGTGCAGGAGACGCGGGACTTTGTGGACCAAATGGTGCGCGACGTGCACGATGTCGGCTACCCACCGGGACGTGTGGTGAACAACAATCCGGCCTGCGACAACAACCCCAACGTGGCCTGTGGCCTGGTTCAGTTCAGCCCGACGCAGATCCGCTACGAGGGAGACCTTGACGGCACCGGAACCGTGTACCAGGTGTGGATGCAGTTGCTGGTTCCGGCCTCGGGTACGTGTCCGTGCACATTGCAGCGCGGCGTGATCAGTAAAGCAGCCGCCCTTGGGGGTGCCCAGCCCACCTATTTTGCGGAAGTGAACGGGCTACTGAACAGCGGCGATGGGGCCGGGGGATCACTGTTTGGTGTGACCATGCCGAACGGGGCGGCGGGCTACAACATATATACAACGGCCGATGTGTTTGATGCGTATTTCAATGACGCAACCCAATACGTAAGTCCCGGGGGCGCTTACGCCTGCAATACAGTTCTGGATTGTTCTGCGATCCGCAGCCTGCAGATCACGGCAAACGTAGCTCCAACATACGCGGATCCAACCGCGAAAACGTATCAGGTGTACTCGGTCACTTCGAAAGCCAGGCTGAACAACTAGAGCCTGGAAAGGAGCGGGAGAGTATGCGTAGATCTCGACAACAGAAACAGCGGCGTCACAAGGAAAAGGGAATTTCACTTCTGCTGTCGCTGCTTGCGCTGGTCCTGCTGACCGCGGTTGCAATGGGCATGATGTTCGTGAGCTCGACCGAAAGCACAATCAGCGGGAACTTCAAATCGGAAGAGACGGCGTACTTCGCGGCACGCGCGGGTGTGGAGGAAGTGCGCGACCGGGCGCTGACGTCCAATGCCAACAGCCTGAGCACATTGTTGCCGGCCACGATGCCGGGAACCGGAGCGACCGGAGTCTTATATGTGCTACAGAATGGTGTTACGGCGGCGGACATTCAAAATCTTAACGGCCCCATGGGGGACACCGAACTTTGCCATGACTTTGCTTTCGGCAGTATGACTTCGGTCGCCGCCAATGTGCCTTGCACTACCGTGCCAACGGGCGGCGGCTGGTTCAATACCACGGCCAGCGTGGCTCCGTATGCGCTCGACTACAAGTGGGTGCGGGTGACGCTCAAGGCTAATAACAGCACCGCCTATTGCGTGGATGGCACGGCATATCCTTGCGCCAACGCCAATCAGGTTTGCTGGAACGGCATCTCGGAAGTGGTGAGACCCAGCACGATTGCCACCTGCCAAGGTATGCTGCCGATCGCCAATCCGGTGTATATGATGACTTCGCTTGCAGTGACAAACAACGGCGCGCGACGGCTGGTACAGCAAGAAGTTTCACAAACGCCACTCTCGTCGTTTCCGTTCGGGGTCTTTGCGACGGGTACGGGATGCGCATCCCTGAAGCTTGCAGGGGGAGCGAAAACCTACAGCTTCAACTCTGCGACCGAGAATCCGGTTTCCAACCCGCCCAGTAATACCAGCAACAGCGGGGGCAACGTTGGTTCCAATGGGAACGTGGCCGTTGATGGAAACGGTACCGCGGTCCAGGGAACTACCGGTTCGGCGATCGGCGGCATTGGAAATTGTAACCAGGGAAACGGCATCAGCAGCACCAACGGGGCGAACTACGGAACGGCTTCGCAAATCCCGGTGCAGAGCCTTCCCGCACCACCGATGCCGAACCCGCTGCCCCCGACTACGAACAAGACGATAAATAAATCGCAGACGTTGGCCGCGGGCTCCTACGGCAACATCAACATCACCGGGAATGCGGTGATCACGCTGCCGGGTGGTACCCCCGGAAACCCCGCGATTTACACCTTCAACAGCTTCTCGCTGTCCAGCGGCGCCACGCTCGTTATCGATGGGCCGGTGATTATCAACCTGGCAGGCGTGGGTCAGAACAACGTGTTCAATCTGGCCGGAGGCTTTTCCAACACCACCTTCGTCCCGAGCAATTTCATGGTCAACTATGGAGGGACAGGTAATGTCAGCCTCAGCGGAGGCGCCGGCGCGTATGCTGTCATCGATGCCCCGAATGCCAGTATCTCGTTTTCGGGCGGCTCGAACTTTTACGGGCAGGCCATTGGCAACACAATCAGCGATACGGGTGGCACGAACATCTACTACGACAGCAGCTTGAGCACGCAGAACAACAACACAAACTCCTTTTACGAGATCAGCATGCGGGAGTTGAGCTACTAATCGACGGGTTCGAGCGATCTTGCCCGAAACGGTGCTCTCGTCAAACGTGATAAAGCAGCCCCCATT